>Ga0315324_10000452_pt1 | contig 14359 bp, 11 predicted proteins | sample M150021515metaG_FD_203919 | JGI IMG/M metagenome (GOLD analysis project Ga0315324, IMG submission 203919) | Ammonia-oxidizing marine archaeal communities from Monterey Bay, California, United States - M1 500m 21515 | ecosystem: Environmental > Aquatic > Marine > Intertidal zone | place: USA...
GCAACCTTCCGCCATTGGAAGTGTCGATGAACTTATGGAAATGAAAATCGGCACCCCGGGCTCCACCGAGATGATTCGGCTTGGTGACGTTGCCAATGTCACCCGCAGTTCGCTGGAAGCACCCTTTGAAATCGTCAGGCTAAATGGTGAACAGGTATTCACTTTTTCTGTTTCGGTGACACCGGGCCAGAATGTCGTCGCTGTTGGCGAAGATGTTGACCGAAAGATTCTGCACCTCGCTGGGCAACTTCCAATCGGCGTCAGCATTGAACCCATTTACAAACAACACGCCGTAGTAGGCCAGGCCATCACCAATTTTGTGAAGAACCTTGGGATCTCCGTATTCACCGTCATACTCGCCCTGAACCTTTTCATGGGTTGGCGCGCAGGCACTGTGGTCGGTGTCGTTTTATTCCTGACCGTCATGGGAACAATCGAAATTATGTGGGTGCTGGATATCGAATTGCAACGCATCTCACTGGGCGCGCTTATGATCGCGATGGGCATGCTGGTGGACAACGGCATTGTTATCGCCGAAGGAATGGTGGTCGGGGTGCAACGTGGCCAGACCCCGAAAAATGCGGCTATCCAATCCGTCGCGCGAACCCAATATGCGCTCCTTGGCGCCACGATCATCGGCATCCTGGCGTTCGCCCCCATTAGCCTGTCTGATGATAATAGCGGACATTTTCTGGTCTCCCTATTCAAGGTGGTAGCAATCTCCTTACTGCTTTCCTGGTTGCTGGCAGTCACTATCGTGCCACTGTTAGGCAACATTCTATTAAAATCGGCGAAACCAGTATCAGAAGATCAACTGTATGAAGCCTGGTACTTCAAGGCCTACCAGTTCCTGATCGGCTTCGCGCTGCGCCGCGCATGGCTTACCACAATCATGATCGTCGCTATTACCGGCACGGGCCTCTTTTCAATGAAATTCGTAAAAACGAGTTTCTTCCCGACTAACAACACACCGCTTTTCTATGTTGATTATCGCTTGCCCGAGGGAACCGACATACTAACGACTTCGCGGGATTTAGCGGAAATGGAGTCGGCAATACTCGCTGTTGAAGGCGTCACTAAAACGGTGAGTTTCATCGGCAGGGGCTCACCCAGGTTTACAGCGATGTCTCAACCCGAACAACCGAACTCGGCCTACGCGCTGCTTATTGTCGAGTCAAAGGATGTCAGTTATTTAAATGACCAGATGAACACGGTGAAAGCATTGTTCTCAGATAACCGCCCGGAGGCAGATGTGCAGATCACCCGAGCTGAGTTTTCACCCGGCAAGGGCTCAAAAATTGAGGTTCGATATTCTGGCCCAGACCCCATTGTCCTGAGGCAACTCGCGGAACAGACGCTCGGTGTTTACCTGAAACATAACCTGATCGACCGGAAGACCGACTGGAGAGCTCAATCACTACAACTGGCCCCACAATTTAATGAGGCGAACGCCAGGCTTGCCGGAATCTCCAGAAATGATCTTGCAAAGTCTCTCGCCTACAACACGCACGGCATACAGATTGGATTGATTCGGGATGGTGACAAACTCGTGCCTATTATCGCTCGTGCACCTGATGCCGAACGCATTGATTTACGCGGACTACGGGATCGGCAGGTCTGGAGCGCCACCCAACGCAAGTTTATTCCGATCACCCAGGTCGTGAGCGAATTCCGTTTAGAAGCTGAAAACACCACTATCTACCGTCGCAATCGAATCAAAACAATTACCGTACAGGCTAATCCACCTATCGGACACAACGTCAATCAGTTCTTCCAGGAAATCAAAGAGGACGTACAAACCCTAAAACTGCCACCAGGCTATGTCCGGGAATGGGGAGGTGAGTATGAGAACAACAAATTGGCTAACGATGCTCTCGTCGACCGCATGCCAACGGCTTACGCGCTGATGTTCCTTATCACCGTTCTTATGTTCGGCGCGCTTAAACAACCCATCGTTATCTGGCTGACTGTACCCATGACTATCTGCGGCGTCGCCATAGGCTTACTAGTGACTGACCTGCCGCTGACGTTTCCCTCATTTCTAGGGATCCTAAGTCTTTCCGGCATGCTGATTAAAAACTGCATCGTACTGGTCGATGAGATAGATAAACGACTGGCGGAGGACACCCCCACATTAGAGACCATGATGTGGGCAAGTCTGAGTCGCCTCCGGCCCGTGATGCTCGCGGCACTAACAACTATTTTTGGAATGTCTCCCCTGTTAACCGACGCCTTCTTCAGGGAAATGGCGGTGTGTATCATGAGCGGCTTAATGTTTGCGACGCTACTGACACTGATCGCTGTTCCGGTATTTTACCGAATAGCGCTTGGTCATCGAATCCGCCCAGCCTAGGCAGACGCCGTACTACCTGATTCGGTTTCCGGGTTTCCGGCAATTCGTGCCAGCCACATCTCTCTCGCTTCAGAAAAATCCCAGGGATAGGCGCGATGCAGGAGACATCGGTTATCCCACAAAATCGCATCGCCTACCGTCCAGCTGTGAATATAGAGCCTGGGCGCCTGGCAGGCAAAATCAGTTAGCTCCTGTAACAGTTCTTCCGATTCCTTCTCGGCTAATCCTGTTATGCCATAAGCATGCCGGCCAATCAGCAATGCCGGAACGCCTGTCTCCGGATGGATTTTCACCAGCGGTCGAAGCGGCGGTTCCTGGTCGTCGAAGCCATATCCGCTGCCGGTTTTTGGGTCGTGGCCTATCTTGCGCTGGCTGTGATAAAGGGAATGATAAGCGCTCAATCCTTCTATTTTTATCTTCAGGTCGGCATCAAGTGCTGTGTAGCCTGCCCGCATGTCTGCCCAGCCTGTCTGTCCACCCTTTGAGGGAACATGGTGTGCCGTAAACACCGTGGCGAGCGCCTGAACTTCCACATAGGTGCTATCGTAGTGCCACCCCTCATTTCCTTTCAGTATTTGTACAACACTATCTGAGTCATCATCGGCTCGAAGCGAGCCATCTTTTTTAACGTTGCCAATGGGTGACAACTCGAATTCAAGTTCACCAAATCGATGAGCAAACGCCTTTTGTTCATCCTTGGTCAGATGTTGTGCCGGAAAAACAAGCAGCGCATGTTCAAGCCAGAGATCATAAATTTGATCGAAATCTGTATCACTGATCGAGCCGAGTGCGACCCCGGTCACTCGGGCACCGAAGGTTGCGTTCAGTTTTTCGACTTGCATGGTCATCGCAGGGTACTCAGGCAAATTGCGGCAGGCTGCTGCGCTCAATAGCCTCTATCACGTCAAATGGCATAGGGATCGACCGGCGGGCATCAAGATCAATACACAGGCCGACCGAATCACTGATTCCCAGTAGTAAACCTGTTTCTTCAGCAAACATCCAACGCCGTGATTGTCGCCATTTTTCTCCATTGGCAATATCAGCACCGATGGATAGAACAATCTCTCCCGCCATCGGCCTGTGCCAGACCACGTTACGGGTCTCAATCATCGCCCAACTGTACCGGCGCCCCTCGGAATCACGCATGACCGGAGGCCCGCCAGGTTCGTTCTTCTCGCCTGCGGTAGGCCGGTGCAGGACGAACATCAGATCCACTTCTTCACGCAGCCTTCCATCGGTGTCGCAATCATCGGCATGAACCACATTCCTTCGCCGACCGCTCATCATACCGGGGGTCGGATCATCTCCGACGACTGCTTCCAGTTCCTCAAGCGAGATCCTTGTCGGATCGTTTAAAGACAAAGATCTTGGCATCCCATGCTCGGGCACCAGCACACTGTATTCGCAGGTGTTGGCGTTTTTGGTGCTGTTGGCACTGTTGCCGTTTTTAGCGCTGTTGGCACTGTTGGCGATAATATCCAGAACCTGCTGGCTGGAGACATCAATCAGACAACTTCGCAGGATAAAAGAGGCAGCAACCTGGTTATTGTCGGGATTCCGGATTTCAAAATAGCCATTCATTTCCCGTGACTCATCTGATCCCGCAACCGCAATCAAGCCGCCGAGCGTATGCAGCGTGGCACCGGCAAATTGTTCTCGGTGAAATCGTGTATAGGTGTCCAGTCGGCGGATGGCCTTGCCCGGCTCTTCCTGGATACCCAATTCTGCCAGCATAGACCGGTTCGCCTGATCCACCCTGGCCATGTAATAACGTACGTTCATATGACCCAGAGCGTCTATCTCCTCTGGCTGCACAGTTGATTCGTGCAGGACTTTTAATTCCGTCATTGGTAGCTCAGTATCTGTCATCATTCGGTAGGAGGGGATTCTAGCGCCTATATCCCTTCATTCAACAGCCACCCAGACGCCATTTCGACCCTTTATGGCCCCTAATAGCCACTTGTACAGGAACGCGGCGGGTTTGGTTCTCACCCCTAAACCACATTACAATAGGTCACTTTTAAGTCACTTTTACAAATGCTCACACTCACCACCAGACACTTTCATATAAACAGAGGAACAAATCATGGCAGACGCCTACATCATTGACGCAGCTCGCACACCGCGCGGCATCGGCAAGGCCGGTAAAGGTGCACTCACCGAATTCCATCCGGGCAGATTACTCGCCCAGGTATTCGAAGAGATCGGCAACCGAAACGACCTGAACACAGAAGAAATTGATGATGTCGTTGTTGCCTGTTCATCCCAGATTGGCAAGCAGGGATCCTGCGTCGGCAGGATGGCAGCACTTGATGCTGGTTGGAGCGACAAAGCCTGTGGAATGACGCTGGACCGTTTCTGCGGGTCAGGTATTACCTCCGTCAACATCGCAGCGGCAAACCTGATGAGCGGCATGGATGACCTTTGCGTTGCCGGTGGTGTGGAAATGATGTCCTACACGCCAACGGTTCCACGTGCGGATAAAAACCGCACCGTTGATGGCAGCAACCTGCACCTTCGAAACCTTCATGCTCAACCCCACCAGGGTATCTGCGCCGACATGATTGCCACACTTGATGGATTTACTCGTGAAGATGTCGATGCACTGGCCGTCGAAAGCCAAAAACGTGCAAAGCACGCCATCGATAACGGTTACTTCGATAAGAGCCTGATCAAGGTTCGGAACGACGACGGCTCCATTGCGCTGGAAGCTGAAGAGTTTCCTCGTCCGGGTACCACCATGGAATCATTGGCCAAGTTAGACACGGTCTTTGACAAGTTCATGCAAGTGGCGATCGACGAAACCGGCGAGACCTTTGACCAACTCGTCAAACGAGCCTATCCGGACATGAAAATTAATCACATCCACCACGCTGGTAACTCCTCCGGTGTCGTAGATGGCGCAGCAGCGATCATCATGGCTTCAAAGGAATACGCAGCCAGGGTTGGCTGGAAACCAAGAGCAAGGGTCAGGGCAATCGCCACAGTAGGTGGAAGCCCTACGCTGATGCTGAACGAACCCGGTCCCGCTGCTAATAAGGTTCTGGCAAGAGCTGGTATGACGGCTGATGATATTGACCTGTTTGAAGTCAACGAAGCATTTTCTGTGGTTGCAGCCAAGTTCATGAGGGACCTGAAACTAGACCCTGAGAAGGTGAACGTCAATGGCGGCGCCATGGCGCTGGGTCATCCAATCGGTGCGACCGGATCAATCCTGATCGGCACGGCACTGGATGAGCTTGAGCGACGCGACCTGAACACAGCGCTTATCACGATGTGTACCGGTGGTGGTATGGCACCCGCCATCATCATCGAACGGGTGTAAGCAGGATCGGGGTAGAGGACCCCCAGGAACGAGGCAGGAACGGGGCAGGAACGGGGTCCAGAACGGGGTCGGAGTAATTACTCCGGCACTCTACTCCGACCCCACCCGCCGACCCTACCCTCTCGCCACGATTAAACACGTTGCGCAAAACAGTCAGGTATGATTTTATCCGTGGTTCAATTTTCCTATCATCGGCAAACCGAGGCGACACATGATTACACATGACAAGCTCTACATTAACGGCCAATGGGTCGCACCCAACAGCAAAGACACACTAAAAGTAATAGATCCTTCCACCGAAGAAATCTGTGGTGAAGTACCCAGCGGAAACGACGATGACATCAACGCCGCTATCGCTGCCGCAAAAGAAGCCTTTAAGACCTGGGGGCAAAGTTCAGCAGCAGATCGTTCAGCACTGATCAAAAAACTCGCTGAAAAAGTTACCGCAAACATGGCCAAGATCGGTGAGCTCTGCGCACTCGAACTGGGTACGCCTCTGCAAACCAGTATCGCCGTACACGGTGGCATGGGTGTTGGTGTCGTGAGTTCCTACGTTGACGTTCCGTTCGAGATGGAAAAAGAAGAACAACTGGGCAACTCGGTGATCGTCAAGGAACCTATCGGCGTATGCGCATTTATCACACCCTGGAACTTCCCGCTTCACCAGATTGTTGCCAAGGTAATGCCAGCACTGGCTGCAGGATGCACGATGGTACTGAAGCCCAGTTCAGATACTCCCCTAACGGCTTATTACTTTGCACAATTGATGGAGGAGTGTGGATTCCCTGCAGGTGTGTTCAATCTTGTTACAGGACCTGGCCGTACCATTGGCGAGACAATGTGTACTCACCCAGACGTGGACATGGTTTCATTGACCGGTTCTACAGAAGCCGGCCAAAGAGTAGGACAACTGGCAGCTCAAACTGTGAAACGAGTTGGCCTTGAGCTAGGTGGCAAGTCAGCCTCTATTGTACTCGACGACGCCGATGTTGCTAAAGCTGCCGGAGCGGCCGGTGGTGGTATCTGCTTGAATAGCGGTCAGGTATGTGCCGCCCTTTCAAGGCTCATTGTCCCACGTGCCATGCAGGATGTCGCAGTTTCAGCGGCTAAAGCGGCAGCCGAAGCGGCGAAAGTCGGCGGCGCCTTTGAAGAAGGCGTCACCATGGGTCCGGTTTCCTCCAAAGCTCAGCTCGATACCGTCAAAAATTACATCCAACAAGGTATTGATGAAGGCGCGACATTGGTCACAGGAGGAACAACTCCTCCAGAAGGACGTAACACTGGTTACTTTGTCCAGCCAACGGTTTTCTCTGATGTCAGAAACGATATGGTTATCGCCCAGGAAGAGATCTTCGGCCCAGTACTTGCGATCCTGCCGTATGACACTGAGCAAGAAGCCATCGACATCGCCAACGACAGCATTTTTGGTCTGGCTGGCGCTGTGTGGTCTGGTGACCCTGATCGTGCGAAACGCGTTGCTAAACAGATCCGTACTGGCCAGGTGTCAGTTAACGGTGGCGGCTTCAACATAAACGCACCATTCGGTGGTTACAAGCAATCCGGCAATGGCCGGGAGCTTGGTCCTCATGCACTGGCTGAATTCGTAGAAACCAAATCAATGCAGATGTAACGCCAGATACTGGCAATAACAAAAGGCCCTGTTTACAGGGCCTTTTTGTTGAAGGAGCAAAATAAAAATGAACCAGCAACCCCTTACTGGCATTACGGTCCTGGATTTTGGCCAGGTTTACAACGGGCCCTATTGCGGTTTCCTGCTCGCGCAAGCCGGTGCCAGGGTGATTAAAATTGAATCCCTGATAGGGGAAACGCTACGAGCCCGCGGCAGGGCGACCTCCGCCACCTACCCATTCTCCAGCCTGAATGCCAATAAGGAATGCATTACCCTGAACATAAAAACATCTGAAGCACAGGACATCATCAAACAGCTGGTAATGAAAGCGGATGTTCTTCTGCAGAATTTTGCCCCGGGTACCATGGAGAAATATGGCCTCGGATCAGAACATCTGCGAGCGCTTAATCCCCAACTGATTTACGCAATGGGCACCGGCTACGGCTCAATGGACGGGCCCTATAAGAACTACCTGGGAATGGACATAACATTGCAAGCCATGTCGGGTGTGATGAGCAGCACTGGCGAAGAAGGTGGGCCACCGCTTAAAACTCCCGCTGCATTTGTTGATTTCCTCGCCGGCGTCCACTTATACAGCGGAATCGTTACTGCTCTGTATTCGAGACAACAAACAGATGTTGGCGCAACGGTCGATATCTCTATGCAGGACTGCGTCTTCCCTACCCTGTCTACTGTCATCGGCTCTTACTACAGTGTCGGGCATGAACTACCCAGGTCAGGCAGCCGACATCCCTCAAAAGCGATCGCACCCTACAATGTTTACCGGGCGCTGGATGGTCACGTTGCCATTATCTGTATACGCGAAGGCCACTGGATGAAGATGTGCAATGCAATGGGTCAACCCGAACTGGCCGAAGACGAGCGTTTCGTTAACATGAAATCTCGCAGCACCAATATCGATGAGGTTGATCGCATTGTTAATGCGTGGACCGGTCAACACACCCGGGAGGATATTTTCAGGATAAGCCAGGAAAATGGTGTGATCTGCGCACCCGTCCAGACTATTCCGGAATCACTTGAAGACAAACATATGTTGGCGCGAGGTTCCTTGCTGAAACGTGATAACCCGGAGATCGGTGAAATATCCCAATTCCAGACACCGATCCGTTTCAAGGATATCCCTCCACCGGAGATTCATGATGTACATGACCTTAGCCAGGATACAAACCAGGTGCTGACTGAAATGCTCAGCCTGACCGAAGCAGATCTTGAAGTACTTCGATCGAAAAAAGTCATTACCTAACTATTTAATTAAAGGCGTTGTCGCAATCTCACTTCGGCAGCCTGGGTGACATACGGCAACATCATTGTGACGGCGTTTCTCACATACTCCTGCTTGAAATCATGCAAAGCGACATAGCCTTTCATCCACATCAGGACCGTTGACCACCCTGTTGAAGAAAGCGATCGGGCCAGAAAATTTCTGTCTGTTTCTTGTCGAAGTTCACCGCAATCAGCCATTTCAGCTAGTTCTTCCCTGTTGAAAGATAACGACGACCCAATCAGCAGCTGAACGATCGGGTCATGGGCATCTGCACCGAACAACATCTTACCCATCGCTTCCGCATACTTAGGCGTTTCTACAATCTGATCAGCGACCGCATCGACGCGCGCCAGAAAACGACCAAGACCCGACGTGTTAGTTTCAGCAACCACCGCGTTGATATCTGCCAGTTGGTCTTCAAGCGCAGCGAGTATCAGTGTGTCTTTGCTCTGGTAAAGGTTGTACAGGGTAGAGGTCGATACATCTGCAATCACAGCAAGCTCGCGCATGTTCAGACCTTCATATCCGAACTGGGACAACTGGTCCCTCGTGCTAAGAAGAATACGCTCCCGCCTCTGCTGTTGCACCGCGGTCAGGATTTTCACTGTCAAATACTCCTGCCAAGTTCATTCCCCGCATGGATGGCGGTCAGGATGCTGTTCCTGCCACGGACGTCACCGATCATGTGCGCGGGTGGTCCATTTCCCTGAAGTGATTGCCAGAGCTCTCGACTCGGCTCATTGAAGCCGACAAATACCACCGTCTTCGCCGGAATCTTACGGCTTCGTTCTGTAAACAGGACCCCTATTTCAACTTCGCTCTTACTAATGCCAAGCACGTGATGCGAACCCACAAAATCAAAATCACCAGAATACAGCCGTTCCCTTGCAGCGCCCGCGGTAACAGGCGGATAGTTAAGCCTGGCACCGACTGAATCATTTCTGGATACCATCGTGACGTGCACGCCTTTCTCCAACAAAATATCAACAATTGAGATAGCTTCAAATGTTCCGGTATCGTCATATACCAGCGCTGGCCCCTCAATGTGCGTAACATCCCCAAACCCGAGCAGGTCCCAGGATGAGTAGACATGTGGGAGATCAAACCCGGGTATTTCGCTCGCCGGTGTTGCCTGTTGCATACCGTCCGTGCGCGGAGTCGTTCCCGTCGCCAGGACAATTTCATCTGGCGCGATCTGGGAAACCAGCTCTTCGTCGACGTAAGAATTCAAATGAACATCAACCCCCAGCGTCTCCAGCTCCTCTGCTAACCAATCTACTATGGTGCCAATGTCACCGCGTTTAGGCGCGGACCTCGCCATGACAACCTGGCCACCAAGCGTTTTCGTCGCTTCATGAAGCTCAACCTGATGACCACGCAATGCCGCAGTTCTAGCAAACTCCATGCCCGCGGGACCACCGCCTACCACCAGAATTTTCTTCGCCTGGCTTACCCTGTCCTGAGGCTCAAACGTCAGTATCTGTTCCTTTCCCGCGGAAGCGTTAACAACGCATCCCAACCGGCTACCTGACATTAACTGACCGACACACCCCATATTAGTCCCGATGCAGGGACGTATTGTGTTCTCCTCGCGGTGACGAGCCTTGTTAACAAGGTTTGGGTCTGCAATCAGGGCACGCACCATGGAAACCATATCTGCCTCACCACTTGCCACAATGGCACTCGCGTGATCAAGCGTCATGATGCGACCGGTGACCATGGCAGGTTTGGTGATGAAAGGTTTAATCACACTGTTGGCCTGCATCTCGACCCCCAGCGGTTCGTCAGACGGTGCAATCAGTTTATGAAAACGCCAGTAGGCGCCCATATGCAGCGAAATATAATCCGCAACAGGATCAACCGCCCTGGCAATGTCTGCATTGATATCCGCCGTCAGACCACCCGGCACGTAATCCTCGTTCGGCAAACGAACCCCTACAACAACCGAATCACCAACTTCAGCTCGAACAGCCTCGATCACTTCAAACATGAACCGCATTCGATTCTCAAGACTGCCGCCATATTCGTCCGTTCTCTTATTCAGTGCAGGCGAGAGAAACTCGTGTATCAGGTAACCACTGGAAGCATGGATATCAATGCCGTCAAGGCCGCAGTCCCTGACTCTGGCCGCCGCCAGGGCAAACGATCCGACAACATCATCAATCATGGCCTTGGTCATCTCAACCGGCATGACCCCTGCCATGGGATTAGGGACAGCACTGGCCGACCAGTTTTCCGGCATCCCCTGCATCCCGGCACCGGGATGGTAAAGCTGGATAAAGAGCTTCATTCCATGGGGCCTGATCCTGTCGGCGATCTCAGTCAGGAACGGTTTGCAAGCGTCCGTATGCAGCGGAATTCCCTGCGGCGCGCTCTTATGGATACCAGTCGCCTGGATAGTCGACATCGCAACACCACCTTTTGCCCGCGCTTCGTGATACGAGATCAGGTCTTCTCCAGCCAGCCCTGTTCCATGGGGAGAGCGAACGATTCGGTTTTTTAACCTGGTTGGACCAATCGTTAATGGCTCGAATAGGTTGTCGTATAGCGCCATGATCAGTACCCCGTTTAAATGATAAACTTTTATAACACGTTCCATTTTTGTTGAACAGGATCTGAGCATTGAAATAAAAGGGAAGAACGCGCTGATTACAGGCTCTGCAGCGGGTGAGGGAGAACCGCCCCAAATAACTCGCCTTAAAGATCTAGTTGAGTTTTACAGTTTTATCGCCGAACGAGCGAAAGCGATCGCCGCAATGCAGTCATAGACTGACCAGATTCTGGCAGGGTTTCTCAATCGTGAGTTTTACCCCCCCCAAATGAAGGTTTGAGGGCATCGTTGTTGCACTATCCCACCAGAGAACGGCTCGGTTCTCCCAGTCAGGGTGTTTTTCGAGCACCGTCTGATAAACATTAATAGCAGACGCAAGCTTATTGGGATAGAAGCAGTGACATTCCATCGCCGGCGCGAGGCCCGCAGCGGCGCACTGCTTGATCTTGGCATTGAGTCTAACGACCTCGTAATCCAGACGTTCAATGTCCCGGATATCGGTGGGTTCCATCAGTTCGAGAGGAAACCCGGGCGTTACACCGAATACCTGCGGTACAAACACCAACAAACTAAACACAATGGCTCTCATTGCTTCCTCCGCAGGTTTAAATCAATCCGTTAATAGTTTTCAGACCGCGATGACCTAACATACGATCATCAGCCGTCACTAATTTCGCTTCTTGATTCAGCGCGGTTGCGAAAATCAATCTGTCGACGGGGTCGCCTGAAAATTCCTTCAGACTCGCTGCAGCGAGCGCTACCTTGCCATCAGCTGGTAGTTCAACGAATCCACTCTTGAGCAGCGACACTCTCCATTCAACCAGTGACCCCTCAAATGCGAGGCGTCCCTTTTCGATTAACATTCCAATTTCCCAGAAGGAAACGGATGCGATAGCAACCTCTTCTTGTTGGTGCGACTGCTCAATCATCCGGCGCGCTCTTTTTCCAAGGTGCTCCGAACCCTGGTCCAGCCAGACCAGTACGTGGGTATCTAACAAGATCATCAGAAGCCTGGACATCTTCCTGGCGATCCAAAACACGATGTGTCTTTAGTCTCCATCCCAATTCTCATTGACTGGTTCAACCAGTTCATCCATCAACTGCCACATTCCCCTGTGTAGCCCGTAGACCTCACGTGGTTTGCTTTTAATTGGAACAAGCTTGGAAACAGGTTTGCCATTCTTTGTGACGACAATCTCTTCGCCGGATTGCGCCACGTCATCCATCAGGCTAAGGCACTTGGCTTTAAATTCGGAAGCTTTGATTGTTTTCATATTCATTTCTTATATGACCATGGTCATGACCATAGTACTTATATTTGGAAGCGATACAAACCCTTTTTTCGGTGTAAGCTATCCATCACCATCAATGTGGGAGATAAAAGTGCCGCTGGAAAACAAACTACCCCTGGGAAACAAGATCGCAATCGTCGTGGGCGGCGGACAGACAGCGGGTGAAACCATCGGTAATGGGCGTGCAACCGCGATTCTATTCGCCCGAGAAGGAGCCAAGGTAGCTGTCGCAGACAGGCTTCTGTCATCCGCAGAAGAAACGGTCAAAATGATTGTCGCCGAAGGCTTTGAGGCCTTTGCCTACGAACTGGATGTCCGTGATGAAGACGGAATCAAGAATCTCGTCAGTACGGTCGTACAGAAATGGGGGCGAATCGACATCCTGCACAATAATGTCGGCGTCAGCATTGCAGGGCAGGATGCAAGCGTTGAAAAAATAACCCCCGAAGGCTTCGATAACATGGTGGCTATCAATCTTCGTTCAATGGTCCTCACCAGCAAACATGTGCTACCTCATATGAGAGAAGCTGGCTCAGGAGTCATCATTAATATCTCGTCTCTGGCAGCGATTAAGCCTTTCCCGTTAATTGGCTACAAAACCACCAAGGCAGCGGTCATAGCACTCACGGAGCAGCTGGCCGCCGGTAACGCCAGATACGGCATTCGAGCCAATGTCATTCTTCCCGGCTTGATGAATACGCCCATGGCGGTCGAAGGAAGGGTTCAATCGGGCAAACCGAGGGATGAAGTCATCGCAGAGCGGGACAGGCGAGTGCCACTCGGCAGAAAAATGGGCAGTGCCTGGGACGTCGCTCATGCTGCGGCATTCCTGGCCTCGGACAAAGCTGGTTACATTACCGGCGTATCTCTTCCGGTTGATGGAGGCCTGTCAATCGTCTAATCAGGGACGGGGCTCTCGATGCCGGGTCAATTAGAGTGATCTCTCCAGATTGATTCGCTTCCTTGTTAATCATCATCGGCGGAAAACAACACCTCAACCTGGGTGATTTGCGGAACAAACTCCATCGCACGGCGCTTAAGTTTATCTGCTATCTCACGTGCCGCAGCCGGTGAACTCGCGAGGGTGAACGGCAGGCAGACCTCCAGCCTGATAGACCCGTTCAGGTAGTGCAGGTTCGTCCTCAGGATATTCTGTGCTGGCGAATACTCTTTCCAGCATTGCTCCAGCAGCCGCAACAACTCACCCCTATCTGGCAACGAGTCATCAAACACATCATCCTCAGCATCCACATGGACGACAACGTCACTGATCTCAGGGAACTGTTCCGTCAGATCAAACCTCACCTGCTCCGCAATCTGATGACCTTCGGTAACTGTAATCATCGAATCGACACCGATATGTACATCAACCAAAACACTCGCGCCCATCCGGCGCGTTCTTAAGGCATGAAACCCCTTAACACCATGGGTCCTGCCAACGGCACTCTCAAGTTCGTCGAGATAAGACCGATCCATTCCTTTGTCTACCAGTTCCTGCACACTGGGCGCGCCCAGATCCCAGGCAACCTTGGCGATAATGACGGCGACGCCAATCGCCGCTAGCGCATCCAGTTCCGGTAATCCCAACATCGCCCCGGCGATACCCACGAACACCATCACTGATGAAAACGCATCGGTTCTGCTGTGCCAGGCGTTAGCCTCAAGAATGGGGGATTGATGCAATTTGGCCACTTTCATCGTGTAGTGGTAAATGTATTCCTTACTAAGCCCCGACACCATGACGACCGACAGGGCAATCCACCCTGGCGTCACATCCCTGTCTGGCTCGGAAATAACATCCAGGGCGTTATCCACGATAACAAGCGAAACAACAAACAACGCGAGTGCCAGCAAGACTGTGGTGATCGTTTCGATCCGGGCATGGCCATAAGGATGATCCTCATCAGCCATTTTATTACC
>Ga0315324_10000455_pt1 | contig 14296 bp, 3 predicted proteins | sample M150021515metaG_FD_203919 | JGI IMG/M metagenome (GOLD analysis project Ga0315324, IMG submission 203919) | Ammonia-oxidizing marine archaeal communities from Monterey Bay, California, United States - M1 500m 21515 | ecosystem: Environmental > Aquatic > Marine > Intertidal zone | place: USA...
CCAATATGAAATTTCAAGCGGCGGCTGTAATTGGTTTCCTCATTACAATGATTCTAGTATTCTTTATTGACAATATTGTATTATTTGGAGGGATCACATTAGATGATTTCCTCGTCCCAGGTATTCTAATTTGGTGGGTCGTTTTCAATGGTAATAGCCTCAAGGATAAGGAATTCGATACTATGAAACTCGTTGTGAGCGGCGTCGCTTTCCTTGTAGTAACTGCCGCATTTGCCGGAATTGCAATTTTCAATTCGGCAGATAGTGGTGTGACCATTGGAAATATCGAATATGATGGTGAAGAAGACGAAATCGACCTCTCATTCTATGGTCCAAAGGGAATGGATTACACTGTCGAAGTTCTGGTTGATGGAAAGGTTGAGTATTCACACGATGATACAATTAGTATAGACAAAGGTAGCCATTCAATATCATTGGATGATTTCTGGAAGGGTAATGCTGAGGATATGAAGGGCGACACATTAGTCGAGTATGAAATCCGAGTCACGTCTGATGGTGATGAAAGTTCAATGACCTTTGATGATATCATGAATCGAGAAGTAGATACCGCATTTATCAAAATAACTGAAAAGTTTAGTTCAACAAGTGGTGATACCTCAGGTAAGGAATATACAGGGATTACAGTTGAAATGTTTGTCGGAATGGGCAACCCAGGTTCAAATTATGATTTCTCAAACGACTATTTCACTGGAACAACACCTAAACCAATCGCATCTGATTGGTCCGCAGTAATCGCAGTCAAATTTAGTTCTACAACCAAATACACATACGACCCTATCGAATCTGATGAAGGAGTTGCTAATGGGGTCGGAGAATTTACTCGTGATTGGGTAGTACTTCCTGGTACGGAGTCAGGCGACTTAGCACGCGATGATTTCTATCAAGATGACGGATGTTATACATTTGAAGTAACCCTTGAAAATGAGCATGGCGAAATCCTGGTTGATACGAGTTCAAAGATAGAATTCTATTGGGACTCGAATGAAGCAGACCCTGATTCAGAAGATGATCAACCTGCTGAAGCATGTTGAAGTCTAACAGTTTGGAACAATCTATTACCCAACGATTGTTTATCTACAACGCTGATGTAATGGTGTTGTCAATTAGCCATTAGATAGATGATGCGAATCAGGATCTACAAGTTTATCCTTGGATGAAACAATGTTAATTGAGGCCACCCTGAAGGAATATGACAAGAGTTGTTAGGTCTAAATCAAGCCTTTTATCACTCGATGGTACCAGTTTCATCATCGTCTTCTTCGGTCTCTGTTATCTCGGTAAGATGCTCTTTCAGCATCTCTTGATTTAGTTTCTTTCGTGCTACCATTACATAGATAATTATAGCCACTACTATTCCAATTGCTATTGGAATGAATAGATTGTTCGAGTTATCCTCGGCCTCGCTCCATGAAACAGACTCGGTGGTTGCTGTACCCGAATTAGCATTTACAATCTCAAAGCCATAGAACTGATATGGGACGAAAATGCTACACTCTAGGGCGAAATCTCCTTCCGCTGCTGAATCCCAATTCATTGGAATTTCAATAGTTTCACCTGCTGCTACAGGGTATGGAACAGTCGTGCCAACATTTGCATCGCTACCATTGGCTGTACAGTCTAACAGAATATTAGCTGCTGCATTGCCACTATTGGTGATAGTCGCCATAACTCCTAATCTTGAATTCACATCGTTTTCATCTTCACTTGCAATTAAGCTATCGAATGACAATTGAGGGAGATCTAGTTCAACATCGAAGTGGTTAACTTTTGGTAGGTCGCTAATCACATGTTCATAAATTCCCCATGGGGTGGACAGAATAATCTTGCCACTTGCACTTTCGGTATGCAAGACTCCATCTCCGTCTTGCCAACTGACCATTCTATCTCTTTTACTGTGGCCGATTTCAATAATGTTATCACCCATATTGGCAGCGTCAAATGTATTGTTGTCGCCCAGTAGTGAAGTATTTGACGAACTATACCCCATTTCATATCCATAGAATCCGACATAGCCATTCTGAACTCCAATAGTTCTAGTTGTCAGAACTTTGACCCAATTATCTGTTTCACCGCCTGTTCCTGTGGAATTAATCCAAGTTACCGATGCATTATCCCATGCGATGATGTCCTCATCAGTTTGAACATGCGAAAAGGTTGAATCGGTCACGCTAATTGAGCCAGTTACATCTATTGGACTTGTGCTGGTCATTACTGCACCATCAAGTGTACAAGTCCCCGAACATGAAATTTCAGCACCAAATACCGAACCAGTGACGATTAATGTCCCTTGTACATCGAGACTCCAAGCCTTTGCTCTATCTGGTATTGAGATTGAAATACCTTCACCTGACAATTCGTCCGGAGTCCTCATTTCAGGAGTTGCTCCCTCCGGAGATAGTATAATTTCACTTATCCCAATAGTTTGGAATGGGTTGGATGAAATGTTAATCGTAATATTGTCGACATCCATGTTTCCGGTCCAATCAAATTGATCACCAGTCACATTTGCAGTTGAATTCCCACCAATTTCGATAGTGATGTTGTAGACTACTGTTGCTGCAAATACAATGCGCATTGTGCCAGATGACCCCAAATCTCCAACAGGAACAATGACGCTTGATGTTGTATTAAGATTCAATTGCGGAGGTGAACTAGCATTCATCGACCCACTAATTACCATAGTGGAGCCTTCTTCTACGACAATCGATGTTTCATCTGCAACATCGTAATTGCCTGAAACCGTCCAAGTAGCTCCATCCTTTACTGTGTAATTACCAGATAATTCGCCATTATCATCGTGTTCTTCACTGGAACTGATGTCGGTCGCAGTAACTACTGGGATGCTGACAAACAGCATGAGCGCTAGAAAAATTACTCTTCGCATATTATGGCGACAACCGACCAAGCAAATGAATGAAACCCCGTTTTCACTCATTAATAGGGTACATCTTTCCATCCAATCTTGTATCCGATTAGATTGAATGAACGGTGCAAAATCGGTGTGATTACAATCAATAATAGCATCGGAAGTAGCAAATCTCTATCGCCATGGGCGGAATTAGTCAAGAATAGTTGGCCGAAAACAAATACGGAAATTGCAAATGGCAAAGTGTCTAGGAGTGGGGCTTTACTAGACACATCCCCTTCTCTCTTCATACCCTTACGACGCTTGAAATATGAACCGGTTGAATCTCCTACGAGGCTGGTAAATCCAAGGAATGTTCCAACTAAGAATGCACTTGCAGCCCACCCCGTGGCGGCTTCAACAGGAGATATGAATATCCAATTTTCTGGAATCATAGTCATCAACCAGCATAATAGACCACTAGTAAGCGATCCGCCAACCAGTCCATTCCAGGTCTTGCCATCTCCAAGCATTCGGTTTCCATCTTTGTGAACACGGCCGCCATCGATTGGCCAAGGACCATATCCTGTTTTGGGAAGCCATTTGCCCCACATCATAGCAAATGTGTTCACTAGGAATCCAGGGAGATAAATCCATAGCGTGAACAACATCATCTCGAAGAGACTGAAATCAGACATAGATTAGGTGCCGTGGCCTACAGCCTTTGAACCCAATGGCTGTTTTGTCAGCACGATGGGCTTATGAGCCGCTCTCCAATGGCACGAACATGGCAGGAATGTCGGTCCTTGTAGTTGGGGGGGGAGGTCGTGAACATGCCCTTTGCCTTGGCCTTGCAAGAAGCGAATCGATTGGCGATATTCATTGTGCACCTGGCAATGCTGGAACTGCAGAGATTGCCACTAATCATCCGTTTAGCGAAGTAGGAGAATTAATTCATTTAGCATTTCAACTCGATGTCGATTTTGTAGTTGCTGGACCCGAAGCCCCTCTTTGTGGGGGATTAGCTGACCAACTTGGAAATATGGATATACCATGTTTTGGCCCGGTTGCGGCTCTTGCAAGATTAGAAGGAAGTAAATTACATGCTAAACAAGTAATGGCTCAAAGCAATGTTCCAACAGCTGCATTCCACGTTCTTGGAAAGGATAGCGACATAGATGCCGCCTTAGATGACTTTTCTGGGAAGGCTTGGGTGGTCAAGCGTGATGTCTTAGCCGGTGGTAAGGGTGTAGTAGTAACGGAGAACCGGGCGGAAGCAAAGCAGTTCATTCTAGATTCAATAATGTCTGATGGGAAAGTTCTTTTGGAAGATTTCCTACCTGGTGAAGAAGCTAGTATGCTTGTCATAATGGATGCAAGTGGATTCGTTTGCTTACCCGCTAGCCAAGACCACAAGCGCGAATTTGATGGGGATAAAGGCAGAAACACCGGTGGCATGGGGGCATATGCGCCTGCTCCAATTTACACTGATGATGTACGAGTAAAAACGATTGAACGAATCGTTGAGCCGATGCATAAAGCACTTTCTTCAAGAAGGGTGCCATATAGAGGAGTGCTCTATGTAGGGTTGATGATAGATGAAAATAATGACCCATATGTAGTGGAGTTTAATGTTAGATTTGGTGATCCTGAATGCCAAATCACAATTCCATTAATCGCCTCAGACCTTGGGGAATTGTTGAATGCAGCAGCATGTGATAAATTATCTTCGCAGAATGTAGAGTTTCTTGATAAACATGCACTCACAGTAGTTCTTGCTGCCGAAAACTACCCCGGTGCGGTAGAGAAAGGAAGGCCGGTCAATGGCGTTCCCGAATCAAACCTAGAATCTTGGGTCAATCATGCTGGAACAAAAATGGAAAATACCCAACTTGTTTCAAATGGTGGGCGGGTACTTTCTTGTACAGCAATTTCCGACACACTTGAAGATGCTTCTCAAAAGGCGTATGCCATGATAGAGCAGATTGAATTGGCTGGCTCACACTTTCGCAGTGATATTGGCCACAAGGCACTTTGACCATTATTTCCACTGCAGCCGCTTAGTGCCTCGTTTTTGAGGTACTTCTGAGCATTCTCACACTTTTGCTGGTAGGGAACGCATAAAAGGAGGCCTTTGGTGCCCGCAACGCTACAGCCTTACGGCTGCACTTTGATACCTGGAGGGAATGAATATGTCGAACAAATCCGACAACCATAACGAAGAGTCAAACGCTATGCTGGGATGGCTGATAGCCCCCCTTGCAATTTTGATGGCTCTTCTAGCTGATTACGGACTAAACTTTGGTTTGGTTCTTGAAATGAATGAAATGAAACCGTTTGCAGTAATTGCTATTGCTGCAGCGCTTGGAATGGCACCTCGTGTCATGAAACAGAATGACCTCATTAACATTTCAGCGGCGACACTTTCCCTCGTCACCCTGATAGTTACTCTTGTTCTTTCTGAAGGAGCTGCTATGTACACTGACTCGAACCTGCTTGGTTTGATATTCTTCATTGTAATGTTTGGCGGATATCTACTTGACTCAAAAGGTCGACATGAGTGGAACACCGTTTTGATTTTCAGTATCATAGGTCTGTGGACAGCAATGTCTGCGGCGATTAATTATGCTGACACTCAAACAAAGTTCTACACGATTGAAGGAACAGATTACCTTAGAATAATGGCATGGCAAGAAACGGTTGGATTTGTTTTCTTCAACACGCTTGCAATATTCGTAATACTTGGATTACTTGCTGCAGTTCTTCTTCGTGGAGTTCTGACCCCTGCCACCGACAAGGGATGGTTTGGATACATCAAATCAGTTGATTCTAATTGGAACCGTGCAACTATGCCTCTGCAAATAGCATTGGCTGTTTGGACGGCAACTCATATTGCTGTATTGTATTACTTCAACGGTCTTGGGGATTTAGACATTCTAGCAATTTCGGGTGATGATGCATACCATGGCTACATCGGCTTTTGGCCAGCAGCATTAACTGGTGTTGTTGCTCTTTGTTGTGCATGGATGTGCGCAGAGAGATGGTTTACTCGTGCTCTATTCATTGGAACAATGTGGATACTATACATTGTATCTTCACTATATGAGTCTGGACACTGGTCCAGTACAAGCCTTGAAGGAACTTGGGCTGTATGGATTTGGTTTGGAATAACATTCTTCATTGGAGTTGTAATCTATTGGTTCGCGACCCACGAAGAATATGGTGGATGGATGAACCGTGAAGCACACGAGCCTAGCCAGGCACGTGTGTTTTGGTCAAATCATTGGGCTGGAATATTGACTTTCACAGCATTCTTGCTGGGCTTAGCAATTCGTATTCAGTGGTATTTCGTACCATCTATGAATTCAGCAGGCTTGGAATCTTGGGACTTAACCGGTGGTTCAGACCCTTGGTACATGAAGAGAGTTGTTGAATATGTAGTCGCAGAAAACGCTCATCTAATTTGGGATGCAGATCGTAACTACCCCGTAGGTGGTATCAATCCACGTCCTCCATTGTTCACATGGTCAATGGCAATTGGAGCAATGCTACTTACAAACTTGGGATTGGGCTCAGGGGATGCTATTTGGTATGCAATGCTTGCACTTCCTGCTGTATTCGGCGCATTGACCGTCTTCCCTATCGCTGGAATTGCAAAAGACAATTTCGGAAAGGGTGCAGGAGTAATTGCCGCTTGGCTCATCGCCTTCATGCCAACACACGTTCAAAAGTCTACATGGGCTATGGCAGACCACGATTCTTTCGTCTTGCTATTCTTGAGCGCTGCGTTCATGTTCTATCTTCGAGCTATTAATGCGGGTGGAGACGATCGTCTTTCACGAAGTACTAGCCCCTACCCTTCTGGAATAATCAAGGCTATGTCAGAAGTAGTTAACCTCCGAAGAAAGGCTTCGGCAAATGCTATTGCAGCCGGTGTCTGTTTCGGGATAGTTGCTTTGGGATGGAAAGGTTTCGTTTACGGTCCAGCGATTATCTTCCTGGCCTACGTACTACAAGTTGCAATGAATATGCTAAGAAGGAAGGATAGTACAATTCTATCAACTCTTAACATTTTGATGCTCGGAACGATTTTCCTAATGGTTTTGCCTTTCTATGGCCACCCTCAACTAAACTTGATACTGAACTCTACTGGTCTTCAGCCTCTATTATTCATCGGAGGATTCACACTAGCAATCGCTTGGATTACAACTGGGTTCCGTGATAAGCCATGGCTATTGATTCTAGGTTCACTGGTAACAGGCGGTGTTATATTTGGTGGATTACTATACGTATTACAGATTTTAGAAATTTCAAATGCATGGGAAGTATTGACCACAGGTTCTGGATATTTCACAAAGAACAAGATATTCAGTACCATTGCTGAAGCTAGTGCTCCAAAGCGAGGACAACTCTTTTCTGCATTCGGACCGATTGTATTCATACTTGCAATCGTTATGGGAATATTGGCAATATGGGATGGTCTCGTAAGAAAGAACCAATCTCGTTTAGTTCTTGGTATGTGGGTCCTTATAGCGGCATACATGGCATGGTCTGCAGGAAGATTCCTGTTCAATGCAGCACCAGCAATGGCTGTTATGGGCTCTTGGGGAATCGTGATCTTGTGGAAAGCCAGCGGTGCTGGAAATATGGCTCGTGCTTGGAGAAGAATGGGAATCAGAACTCCTGGGGAAAGAATTTCAAATGCCCGCAAGGCTGTTTGGCGAGCCCCACAATTCAGTGCAATAGGCATGGTACTTCTTATGCTGGTTAGCCAACATGCAAGTTATGGAATTGATGCTGCTATGCCATCATCATCCAGCCATGAAAGTCAAATGGATGAAACAATTTTCAACATCGCCCCAGATATTCTGCGATGGAATGATTTTGGTTTCTCACTACTTGACGATACTAATTATGATGGGCAAACCAAATGGTACCTAGGTGCATTTGGCTCTGGATTCAATGACCAAGGATGGAATATGGCATTCGATTGGTTAGCCGAACAAGATAAAGAAGACTCTTTCTCTGACCGACCAGCATTTGTATCATGGTGGGATTATGGTTTCCAGGCATTAGAAAGTGGTCAACACCCTACTGTGGCTGACAACTTCCAGTCCGGTATACCTGCAACTGGGAATATGCTCTTAGCAAGAAACCAAGATGATGTTGCTGCTATGTTCATATGGAGGCTTTCCGAAGCAGATTTGTCTTACAATGATGCAAATACCGGTACAAGAATCCACACTCCATCTTTCATGAGTTCACTTGGAAACCATCTATCCGATGAACAAGTTAGTGAATTTGTGACAATTCAAACCAACATGGACTCTGATGGAGTAATCGACCGTGTGTTCAAGGTTATACAGTTCAATGGCGATATTGTAATGGCTAAAGGAATACCAATCGAGAATGGTCTAGTCAGCAAAGTTTCAACATCTCTGTATAAGGTATACGATAATGGCATTATAATCCCATGTAATTCTGAAGAAGGCGATACTGAGACGTGTAGTGATGATGCATTTACTGATGAATTAGATGCTAAAGCAATTTTCAATAATAATATTAGGTCATTTTCAGAAACTGAAGAAGATAACGCAACCCACTATATTATTGGGGATTATTGGTATACAGCCGACTTAATCGATGAATATGACTCGGTAAGTACTGGAATTCACAGAACCAATGCAGGAATTGCTCTGATTACCCAGATGCTGACCTCTTCTCTAGATAGCGAAGATTTGCATTCACTTTATGCTGATTTATCAAACAATGATGTTTATTCAGTTCAGGATTATGAAGGTGCACCTGGTGAGATGATTACTAGGGATCATGAAATACGATATCTTGGTGTCGACACCAAGTTGTATCCTCGTGGTGGACTATACAGCCAATATAATGGTGGAAGCCCAACAGGTATTTTCTCAGCACCGGCACACCTGTCCGGACAAGACCTCTACACCTTTATGGATGAAATCTATATGACCTCTCGTGGTCAATTTAATGATGAAATGACCAATGAGGAGTTCCAGGAAGAAAGCCGCAAGGATATGCTAAACCAGCAAGCTGGTGCAGCATTCGACCCGTTAAATCTAGTTGACATCAGATACGACCACAACGCTGCATTCTTTGATACAATGCTGGCAAGAGCCTATGTTGGGTATGGAGCATCCACACTTGGATTTGATACCAATGAGCAGCCGGGCCAACACTTCCAACGAAATTACGCTGCAGGCACTTCTAACACTATGATGACAAATGCAGTTCCAATGCCTGGTGCAATGATGAACCACTTTGTAATATCAAATTGGTATGATGCAGATAACGAGTATAATTCATTCAATGAAGCAAATACCTTTGTAAAGATTTTGAAATACTACCCTGGTAGTGAAGTTGGCGGTACAGTGACAATGTCTGACAATGGTCAACCATTGCCGAATGTAAGGCTTCTAATCGAGCGTGATGCATTCTCGGGAGAGGGAGAAGTCGATGAGGATAGGGACACATATTGGATTCCTATTGGATTCACCGATTCCGATGAGAATGGAGAATGGTCTTACACAGTACCTGCAGGGAAGATCCGTGTCTCTGCATATGCTGGTGAATACGACAATGTAGCAGCAAAGGATGAATTCAAGACAGGGGAATATGCAAATACACTCGGTAATGATTTAACCGCCGATACAAACGATGACCGTGATACAAATCTTCTGACAGCATTACTTGGCAATGTGGCAAATATGTCTTGGATGGGAGAGGTTACTGAAAATATTACTGGGCGAGAGGCCGACCGACTAGATGCATTCGATGGCAATTTCGACATAATTGTCGAATCTAGCGGTGTCGCAGGAACAGTAACATGGTCTGGTCACGAATCTTTCGAGGGGCAGGCTCTAGATAATGTAGAATTCGTTCTGCGCAACATTTGGGAAATGACTAGTAATTATACTGTTACCACAACCAGTGGTTCGTTTACCACTGAGCCTAATCAAAGTAGAGTTATTCCAGGAACTGGCGAAGTTATCTTCTCCAGTGAAGGTATCTTCGACACCCAGGGTAATACTGGTATTGTTCATGGATTTACCGGCAATTATACTCGTCTAGTTCTCGATGGCCGAAGTTATACATCTAATGCAACATTCGATGGTTCAGGTTCTATTGTGGCAACATGGATCGACTATGATGCTCCAGATTGTGATTATGAAACACTTGAAAATGTAACATCGGTGACAATTCCTACATGGAATGAAACTGTGGATGATGAAATAATTACCAATACTCATATTGCCTGCCTAACCGATGAATCAGATACATATCTATTCGAAGGAGTTGTCAATGCTAGTGGCAGGATGACTGCTGATGGACAGGTTACAATAGTCAAATATCTAGAAGATGAAACATTCGAAGGAACCGGTGTTTTCGAAGGGATTGGAACTGCAAATGGTACAGGGCAATTCATCGGAGAAGGAACATTTAGCGGGCCTATGGTTGCTCCTGGTTCATTCTACAAGACTGGATTAATGCCTGGTACTTACAATATGATTGCAGTAATGGAAAATGGTCGTGAAATCTTACTACCTGACCCGGTTGAAGTTTCAATTGGACCACGAACTGGATTAGACATGAAGATGCCAGGTTCAATCTTCGAAGATATCCTATATGCTGACTATTTGACCGATAGTAATCCTACGCCATTGCCTAATGCTACTATTGAACTATTAGACTTTGAACTGGCAGAGGGTACAGCCCCTGTTGAAATTATGACAGATGAGAATGGATCTTTCAGCTATGGACCACTCGCTACCGGTATTTACCAATGGCGTGTTGACATCGACCAAGACGGTTGGTATGAAGTAGAAGAAAACTTCACTGTTGGTCTAGATTCTGAAAATATCACTATGGCAATATCTGTTCCAACAAAGCGCGATGTTGTAATTACTCTAGATGCAGGCAATACTGGATTAGATATATCGAACAGAACTCTAACTTTCATCAATGCTGAAAGTACTGATTTGAATGACTACTCTGTTTATGCTGTTTCAGATGAGAACGGCACAGTACATGCTGAAATAAACATGGGCCAGTGGATTATCTCTGATGAAAGCGATGAAGATTTTGTTTTGTGGCATGAAGTTGAAGTCACAACTGATGATTTAGCGTTTGAATTAGAATATGCAGTTAGTGTTTGGATAAATGGAACCATTTGGGCCTTTGACCAATTCTTGGTCGGACCGGCTGAAGACCAATTCGCATCACCATCAGATATCCCTGAATTCGATGCGGATGGCATGCCGCTCTTAGAAGCAGCATCAAATGTTGGAATAACCGCTCGTTCTGGATTTATTGAATTAGATACTACCTCTGACCTAAATGGAAGTTACTCTCTACGATTACCTGAAGGAATGATATTCCACATAACTGCAGATAGTTTTTGCGCAGATGGTGATACTTGTTCTGCTGGAATGTTAATCACCAACGCCACACAGGTTACTAACACCGACTTATTCTTGGTTGTTACAGATATAGTCCAAGGAACCGTTTGGCTAAGAGACTCACCTCTCAACGGCACTGGTGTGCTATGGGGTGACGGAATCTCAGGGGCATTGAATGTTGAGGTTATTGCAACCGATGCAAATGGCCTTGAATGGCGCGATGAGATTGACTCAGAAGGAGCTTTCCTAATGCACCTTAACATGGGTAACTGGACATTTACAGTATCTAATGCAGACATGAATGTTGCTCCAGTTGTAAGTGAAGTCACCGAGAATCCTGAACAGGTTACTTTGGTAGCAGATCCAGCAAACATTACTCTGAACTTCCGTGTATACTTGGATACAAACCTAGACGGTGTCTGGGACAATGGTACTGCGATTTCACCAACATTCAATATTACATCAATCAATGAATACGGATTGGATTTAGAAGTAACCGAGGATATGTATAATTCAACTACAGGTGAACTTACTGTGGAACTATCAGTTGGAAACTACGTAATCATGATGTTGGAAGATGGCCCTCGTGATGAAAATGCTAGTGACTACCGCAAAAAGGCAACTGGACTTCCAAACATCGAGATTGGCCTTGCTCCACCTGGAGAGGCGATCGAAATTATGTTCTCTCCAGAATACCTTGTAAGCGGTACAATTCTGAAAGAAAGTGGATTCCCTATGAATGACTCCACAGTATGGCTAACCAATGAGGCCGGAGATGATTTCCATTCTCTAGTAACCGATGAAAATGGTACATTTGCTGAATATGTACCTCAAGGTGACTGGTATGTCGAAGTGGCAGACTATGAATCGGACAGCAATGTGAGCGAGATTTTCCGTGATGCAATTTCCATCAATGGAGCAACCTCTGGACTATTATGGAAAACAAAGACTGCAATGTTAGTTACAATGCAATTGCAAGAAGAATTCACTGGAGTGAACATCACTGCAACACGTGTTACTGCAGTAAGCCTTGACGGATTAGGTAATGTAAGCCTAGGCCCTTCTGACAATGGCGGAATGATTAGTGAATTACTAATGCCTGGTAATTGGACTCTTACAATGGAGCGTATCGATAATCTCGAGATGTGGATTTTGGATGAAGGAGTACACAACTCAGCAGATGAAATTGTTAACGGAACTTGGGATGCTGGTTTGGTCTTAGTCGACAAGTCGGTCAAAGTTGGCGGTAAGATTTTCTGGGACCTTGACGAAAACAATGTAACTTCCTCCAATGAAGGAATAGAAGGTGTCAATGTTTCAGTGACTAGCGTTAGTGGTCTAAATGAATCTCTAATGACAGATGAAGATGGTGTTTGGTCGCTATTCGTTCCAATTCGTGACAATTACACAGTAGTTGCAATGAAGGAAGGATTTGCTACAGTTACTTATTCAGATGATAACAGTAGTTTCTACATCGTCAATGATACACACGAAAGCCACGACTTCGAAATGAATGCAGGGTTGGTGTCAATTTCCGGTAATATAACCGATATTAGAGGCGTAAGTGACCGTCTAGAGGGTGCGACAATTACTCTACATCCTGCTAGTGGAATTATGCGTGATTCAATAACAATCACTACAACCAGTTACCAAAATGACACACTCTCATGGAGTGGAATCGTTCAACCAGGCGATTGGATAGTAGTTGTAGAGGGAACTGATTCTGGTGTAAACGGTGGCGGAATCGTCATCGGTCTATTGGAAGCATCTGTGCAAGAAGGTGCATCTATTGATTTGATTATGGAAACCGGTGGTAGATTGTTAATCACATCTAGTTGGACAACTATTGGCAGTACGGTGTACCATGCTGGCGATGTAGCTGAAGGAGTCGATGTTGAGATCGATCTTGGTAATGGCATCACTTGGATTACTCAATTCGATAATAATGGCGAACTGGATTTCTTACTACCTGCATGTGAAACAATGAATTGCGTGCAATTAGATAGTAAATTCGAAACAATTCAGCATGACATGAATCTACAGATGAACTACACTTCTGGAATTTCAGTAACTGTAATGCAAGACACTGCGGAAGACCGAGTGATGGAATTCACTAAGAAAGTAAACTCAAATTTGTTATTGGAAGTACTCTCTATTACAGCGGGTACTGCTGATTTCTCAAGCGAAGATTTGACTGCACTAGTGGCTATTGAAGATGATGACAATAATGGCTACAATGTAATCACCCTGAAGCTCGGGATAACCTATGGGGGAACTGAAATCTCAGATGACTTCACTGCGTCCACTGGACTCGGTGTATCTCAAGATTCTGCTGACTGGATTGTTGAATATCTCAATGACACAGATGAGTGGAATAGCGTCATGAACGTTGAAATGGGAATTGGATTAGACAATAATGATACTGCCCAATTGTTGTACCGTGAAATCGATGTTAGAATTACATTACCATTACAAAATCAGACCCGAACATATGTTGATGGCCACGCTGTCAATATGAGATTCGTTTCAGATGGCGGTATGAGTGAGGCTAGCGTTAGAGTTAGTGTCCCACAGCAATACAATATTACTCTTGAAGGTGCTCCAGCGAATATTGGAGTAGCAGATGGTGGAGAAACTGTTGTGACTCTTCTTGTTTCCAACTTTGGAAATGGCGATGACGCTATCACTGTAATTTCTAGCCTTGAGCAAGATTGTATCGATGATGGATGGCAAGTGACACCTGAAATATCGAATCTGACTGTTGCTGCAGATAACGACCGCAGCCAATCTTTCACAATTCATGCGGGAATCAATTCTACAGAATTAACCTGTACTATTGATTTCACTGCAGACAGTGCTGGTGAGATCGATACTCAGACAGATTCCACCACTGCAATGATTTCAGTCGCTAAGTTATCGATTATTAAAAAGCAAATCGAACCATTTGCTGCTGATGCCATCGCAAACACAGATGGTATAATCAGAATACCAATTGAAAACG
>Ga0315324_10000458_pt1 | contig 14255 bp, 15 predicted proteins | sample M150021515metaG_FD_203919 | JGI IMG/M metagenome (GOLD analysis project Ga0315324, IMG submission 203919) | Ammonia-oxidizing marine archaeal communities from Monterey Bay, California, United States - M1 500m 21515 | ecosystem: Environmental > Aquatic > Marine > Intertidal zone | place: USA...
GTTTGTGGTATCTTTCTCAAAACCTGATAATTCTTTTTCTACGCCTTTATAACGCAAGATAGCCCCCCAGCCACCTTTACCCGGATTTCCGGAACAAGCCCCATCTGTAAATATTTCAACTATATTATCCATTAAAATAAATCCTCATTTGTAATTGTTTGACAATACTTTAATTTTTGTAAATATTCATCTGGATTTTTTACAACAACATTAGCATTTTTAGGTGTATGAATCTTATCATAACTTCGTGTAAGTAAAAACCTCAGACAAGCAAATCTTAATAATAAAGGCAGTGCAAGCTTTTCCTCGTTACTAAGAATTCTATTTTTTTCGTAACCTGCAATCATAGACTTAGCAAGTGACATATCAAGATTATCAAAATCTTTAAAGCACCACGCATTAATAGTAATAGCTAGATCATAAACATAATAATCATCAGCACTAAAATAAAAATCTATTACACCGCTTAATTTATTTGTGCTTAAATCAAAAAACACATTATCTGAAAATAAATCAAGATGAGTTGCCCCAACTGGCAATCCTGTTATTTTATTTTGTTTTTGATAATTAATTTCATTATTTATTACTTCGAAATATTCATCACTAAGTTTATCTCGAATATTTTCAAAAACATCTATGACACCTTTTAAACCTAATGAATTATCACGGTGTAAAGGAAAATCAGCAGTGGCATTGTGCATACTAGATAAAACAGAACCGACATCATTAGTGTGATTTTTATCTATATTATCAGAAATATCTTCACCTTCTAGGAATGAAATTAGAATAGCTTTTTTACCGACTATTTCATTAATATTTTCACCATTTTTATTTGGAATTACATACGGGCAATTTATACCTTTATTATTTATATGATTCATTAAACTAATAAAATAAGGAAGGTCTTTTACATCAACTCTTTTTTCAAATATAGTTAATACAAAAGTGTTTTTATCAGTGTGAATAAAATAATTAGTATTTTCAACACCTGCTGTAATGCCTTGAAAATCTTTTAAGACTCCAACATCAAACTCACTCAGAAAATTTATAATTTCATCTTTATTTAAACTCGTATAAACTGCCATTTTTTAATCTCTTGTTAAATTTCGTGGTAATGGGAATTCCACATTTTCTTTTGTTGTAATTATTTCTTCTGTCTCTACATCAAAATGTTCTTTGCAAGCATCAACAACTTCATCAATTAAAATCTCAGGGGCTGATGCACCTGCGCTAATACCAAGTGTACTAACACCGTTTAAAAATTCCCAATCAATTTCAGATGCTCGTTGAATTAATAAAGATTTATCACAACCCTCAATTTTTCCAACATCAACTAATCGGCGTGAATTAGATGAATTAGGCGCACCAATAACAAGCAAAGCATCACTCATCTTAGCAATTTTCTTTACCGAAGCTTGTCGATTTGTAGTAGCAAAACAAATATCACCATCAGAAGGACCAATTATATTAGGGAATTTTTCTTTTAGTGCTGTTATAATTTCCGATGTTTCTTGTACAGATAATGTAGTTTGTGTTGACCAAGATAATTTTACTGTGTCTGGTATTTGTAATTTATTAACATCATCAACCGTTTCAACTAATATCATCGCCTCTTCGGGTAATTGCCCCATAGTACCGATTACTTCGGGGTGTCCTTGATGCCCTATTAATATTGTTACTAAGCCCTTTTTGAAATTTCTTTCAACTGAACGATGCACCCTTGAAACCAACGGACAAGTAGCATCTAAGAAAGTCATATTATAAGCTTTTGCATAACTAGGAACAGATTTAGGCACACCGTGAGCTGAAAATACAACAGGTGCATTCGGTGGTACTTCGTCTAATTCTTTTACAAAAATAGCACCTTTTTTTTCAAGAGTTTGTACAACAAATTTATTGTGAACAATTTCGTGACGAACGAAAACAGGAGCGCCGTATTTTTCTAGTGCTTTTTCCACTATCGTAATAGCTCTGTCAACACCGGCACAAAAACCTCTTGGACCTGCAAGTAATATTTTTAATTTTCGTTTATTCACAATTATTTAACCTACGGATGAACACACTTTTGATTTAATTCGTAATCGGCACGCCAAGGAATAATTTCACCTGAACATAGCGGTAATAATTGCCCTTTATCTGGCACACTAATTGTTTTCGGAACTATGTTGCCACTCTTTATCAATTGTACAAATTCATCAGAGGGTTTTAACATATGAAAACTATTTGAATTGTTTGTTGTAAAGTCTTCTAGTTTATCTAATGCGTTTTCTTCGTCAAACACCTGAGCATAAAATTCCAATGCATTAATGCTACTAAATACACCAGCACAACCACAAGCACATTCTTTGTTATCGATAGAGTGCGGTGCTGAATCCGTTCCTAAGAATACTCTTTTAAATCCGCTTGTTGCTAATTCTCGTAAAGCTAGCCTATGCTCTTCGCGTTTAAGAATTGGTAAGCAATAGTAATGCGGACGAATACCACCAACCAACATATCATTTCTGTTATACATTAAATGTTGCGGAGTAATAGTTGCACCCAATTTATCACCACCGGATTTTAGAAATTCAACAGCCTGAACAGTTGTAATGTGTTCCATAGTAACGCGTAAATTTGGATAATCATTTAATATTTTTGTTAGTGTTTTTTCTATAAATACTGCTTCGCGGTCAAATATATCAACATTTTTATCAACAGATTCACCGTGTATAGACAAAGGCATTCCGATTTGTTCCATTACACTAAGAACATCAGATATTTCACTTATATCAGAAACCCCGTATTGTGAATTGGTAGTTGCATTTGCAGGGTATAGTTTTGCCCCGAAAATAACACCATCATTAAAACCTTGGGCAATGTCATCAGGATTACTACTTGAATTTAAATAAATCATCATCAGAGGGTCAAATGTCGCACCTTCTGGCACACAATTCATAATTTCTTGTTTATATTTTTTTGCAATGTCTGTGGTGGTAATAGGAATTTTAGTATTAGGCATTACAACCGCACGACAAAATTGTCTTGCCGTATAAGGAACAACAGACTGCAACATAGCACCTTCACGAAAATGAACATGCATATCATTAGGGCGAACTATTTGTAATTCAGGCAACATTTCACGAACTCTGTTTCCTACGCCAGCACGACCACCCATTCTCTTTGGTTTGTTTTGCATAATTAATTCACCTTAAATTGATTTTAAAATTTGCTATATTATGATACAATTATAACAAAAAATAAAGGATTTTCATATATGTTAATTAAAATACCGAATCGCTGTTTTATTACGCTGTCTGGAAATGATGTTAAATCTTTCTTGCAAGGAATAACAACAATTGATATTGACAAAATTAATTCTGAACAAGGCGGTTGGGGTGCGGTGTTATCACCACAAGGTAAATTTCAGTATGGATTTTTTATTTTTGAGTATAAAAATACATTATACATAGAAACTAATGAAGATAATTTGATGGATTTAGGTAAACATCTAACAAAATTTGCAGTTAACATAGATGTAGTATTCGCAATTAATAAAAACATTACAGTATATGCAGATTTATCTGAAACAAACAATAAAAACAATGTAACAATAAAAAACGACATATTAACAATGAATGACCCAAGACATAATGTAATGGGCAAGCGAATTTATGGATTATTAAATCAAGAACTTGATGCCATAACAGATAATTATCAATATGAAAAAATCCGTATAAAAAACACTGTTGTTGATCTAGATACTGACGGAATATTTAACAATTCATACCCGCTGGAATTAAATATGGATAAGTTAAATGGAGTTAATTTTGACAAGGGCTGTTTTATTGGACAAGAAGTAACAGCAAGAATGCATTACAGAAATTCGGTGAAAAAGAACGCATATACGATCGAGGCAAATCAAAAATTACAATCACAAAATGAAATAACCAATTCTAGTGGGCGCGTCATTGCAACACTAACAAGTGCAATTGATAATATCGGGATTGCAATCATACGAAATCAACATATCAACGAAGATTTATATATCGGGAAAAATAAAATAAATATTTTGAACAAATAAAAAAGGGATTAAATAACTTAATCCCTTTTATAATTTAAAATGCTAAAATTGAGATTAGAAACCTTCAATTTCAAGACGCTTGCGATCTAGCTTACGATAGCGACGCACAGCTTCGTCTTTTTCACGCTTCTTAATTTCAGAAGGCTTTTCAAAATGACGACGCTTTTTCATTTCACGAGGAATCCCTTCACGCTGAAGTTTTTTCTTCATTACACGAAGTGCTTGTTCCACATTATTATCGCGTACATTAATTTGCATTTGTAAATCACATCCTTTCAAGATATATTATACTTGTGTAATAACACAATAGGGATATTTATACACACAAATACTACCATTTGTCAAAATTTTAAGGTGAATATGAAGAAAAACGATAAAATAAACAAAAAAAATCAAGATAATTCAAATACTTACGGTAAAAAAGAAAAGGATAAACTTGTTAAATCTTGCTTAAAACACGCTGTTTTTGATGGTTTTTCAAGCGAATCACTAAAAAAAGCATGTAAAGATTGCAAAATTGATTATGCCAATGCCAATGCATTATTTCCCAATCCTGAAAAAGACATTCAAGTTCATTGGGCAATAATGTTAGATGAAGGCACATTAGAATATGCAAAAAAAATTAATAAAAGTAAAAAAGTAAGAGATAAAATTTCTTGCCTTGTAAAGCATCGTATTAAAGAGATAGATAAACATAAAGTATGCGCTAAGGATGTATTAGGGCAAGCTCTGTTACCGTATAATACCCCAACATTTATGCATCAATTATGGGATACGGCTGATAATATGTGGATTGGAATTGGTGATAAAACCCCGCATAGCGATACAAATTATTACACAAAACGCATTATATTATGCGGTGTGATAGCATCATCAATAATGTTTTGGGTTTCAGACAAAGGAAATGAGGTTGATGAATTTATTGACCGAAGAATTAATGATGCATTAAAACTTGGAAAAATTAAAAAGCCCGAAAGTTTAAAAATATTAAAGCAATTTTCAAAGTTTATGCCACACATTAACCATCCGCTAAAAATGCGAGATTAAACAGGCAAAAACAAGTTAATTAAATAACTTTAATAACAGCAATTAACCACCATACAATTGTTGGAATAATCCAAAAGAATACAGCTACTGAGCCTAAATCCTTAACTTCTTTGGTAAATGGATTAATTTTTGAATCTATTTTATCAGCGATTCTTTCTAGTCCAGTATTCAATGCCTCGGTAGAAAACACCCCTAACAATAAAAATGAAAAGATAATTAAATCAATACTTGAAACACCGAAGTAATACAATAACGCCCAACCAATTGCACCCAAGATTAATTCTTGGTGAAATGATTCTTCTTTTAACAAATATTTCATACCTGAATAAGAAAATTTTAATGCTTTAAATGCTCGTAATATTCCGTATCTCATTATCTTACCTCACCACCAGTTGCCTTAATAACACTTTGAGTTATTTTATTAGTAATAATTTCTATATCTGACTCAGATAACGTTTTTTTACTATCTTGTATAACAACATTTATTGCAATAGATTTTTTACCCTTTGCAACACCTTCGCCTTTAAACACATCAAATATTGTTATATCTTTGATAAGATTTTTATTAACATTTGCTGATGTAATTACTTTTTGTGCGCTTATTTCATCATCAACTTCAAAAGCAAAATCGCGACTTATTGCTTGGTATTGACTAGGTGCATAAGTCGGTCTTGTTTTACCTTTATTCTTAGCAGGTGGGAATTGATCAAGATTAATCTCAAAACCGTAGGCCGTACCTTTTATCCCCAAACTTTTCATAACAGATGGATGAATTGTTCCAAATGTTGCAAGTTCAAACTTACCCATTTTTAAAATACCAGATTGCCCCGGATGATACCAATGTGGTGTATTTGTATCGACTTGTAAATTATCACAATTTATACCCATCGCCGTAAGAGCAACTATACAATCAGATTTTACATCAAAAACATCAGTTGAGCGCGATTTCTCACTCCAATGTTTATCAGTAATTTTACCTGCACGAATACCACTAATTAAATTTGTTTGCCCATCAGCACGAACAGATTGATAAGAATTACCAACTTCAAACAATGCAATATCTGAATAACCTCTTGCTTTGTTGCGATTATATGCATTTAATAAATTAGGTAATATACTAGGTCGCATTCTGTTTAAATCTTCTGATATAGGATTTAATAAAACTAAATCATTATAATCGCGTTTTTTCACTGAAAAACTCTGCGCATCTTTATCACTCATAAATGCATAAGTTACTGTTTCATTCATACCGTTTCCGGCTAAACTACGACGACCAAGCAATATTTTTTTCTGTAACGGAGTTAAAATATTTTTTGATAAATATGATAATTTCGGCAAATCCAATGCTGGAATTTTATCAAAACCATATATACGCAATACCTCTTCTATCAAACAATGAACACAATTTATGTCAGGTCTATGCGAAGGTATAGTACATTTTATATCATTTTTATTAACAGTTGGTGCAAAACCCAAATCACTAAGGATTTTTTTTACATCTTTTATATCAATATCAATACCGCTTATTTTTTTAAGCTTATCAAGACTTAATTTTATTTTTTCATCTTTGTAATTATCTTTTCCTGCAAATACAGTTTTGCAAGCACTACCACCGCAAATTTCAGTAATTAATTTAGTTGCTGATTGGATTCCAATATTATTAGAAAGAGGGTTTACAGTTCGCTCAAATCTATATCTAGAATCGGATAAAATTCCCAGTTTTCTGCCGGTTTCAGCAATATTTATCGCATCAAAAATAGCAGATTCTATAAAGACATTAACCGTACTTTCACTTACCGCTGTTACAACACCGCCCATAATACCACCGATACTATGAACTTGATCATCATCAGCAATAACCGTCATTCCTTCGGATAGTTCGTATTCTTTTTCATCTAGTGCATTTATTTTTTCACCCTTTACAGAGTTACGAATAATCAATTTATTACCGATCTTATCTGCATCATATGCGTGTAGTGGTCGCCCTAATTCATAAGAAATATAATTAGTAATATCAACAATTGCATTTTTCGGTTTTATACCAATTGCTGATAATCTATTTTTTAACCAATCTGGACTTTCAACATTTTTTACATTTTTAAACAATCTACCTGCCACAGATGGACATTTATCAGTTTTAATATCCCAATCAATGCTACTTTTTTCACCGCTTTTAATATCTATTTTTTCATATGAACAATTTTTTAATTTACCAATACCACAAGCAGATAAATCTCGGGCTATTCCGCGCACACCAAGACAATCACCACGATTAGGTGTAATTGCAATTTCAATCACTGGGTCGTCAAGTTTCGCATAATCAACATATGAAACACCAACTGGTGCATCATTAGAAAGTTCAATAATACCTGAACTATCGCCGTCTAGACCTAGTTCTTCATAAGAGCACATCATACCGCAACTTTCCACACCGCGGATATTGCCTTTTTTAATTTTGAAATCACCCGCTGGAATATATGAACCAATCGGAGCAAGAACTACTTTAATGCCCGCCCTAGCATTACTTGCCCCGCAAACAATTTGTAATGTTTTATTACCATCGTTTACCGAACATACTTTTAATTTATCAGCATCTGGGTGTTTTTCAGCTGATACTATTTCTGCTACTTTAAAATCGGCCAAGACATCGGCTGGATTTATAACTTTTTCTACTTCTAGGCCAATCATTGTTAACTTATTAGTAATTTTTTCCAAATCTGCATTTGTGTCTAAATGATTTTTTAACCAAGATAATGTAAATTTCATAATATTATCCCCTTATAACCCGCGTACTAATGATGGAATATCAAAACTACTAAATCCGTAATGTTCCAACCATCTTATATCACTATCGAAAAATGTTCTTAAATCGTTAATGCCATATTTTAACATTGCGATTCTTTCAATACCCATACCAAATGCAAAACCTTGATATTTATTTGAATCAATTCCACAATTTTCAAGAACATTCGGGTGAATCATTCCACACCCTAATATTTCAAGCCAATCTGCACCGGCACCAATTTTTAATGTCCCATCTTTGCGTGAACAACCAATATCCACCTCGGCAGATGGTTCTGTAAATGGGAAAAAACTAGGTCTAAATTGTAATGGGACATCATCAATTTCAAAATATGCTTCAACAAAACTTTTCAACACACCTTTTAAATGTGAAAAGTTTACTTGTTCATCTATTACCAAGCCTTCAACTTGATGAAACATTGGTGTATGAGTTAAATCACTATCGCAACGGAAAGTACGGCCCGGGGCGATAATTCGGATAGGTTTTCCTTTTTCCAAATTTTCTTTTTCATTTTTCATTGTGCGAATTTGCACTGGTGAGGTATGAGTACGCAAAACAGATGACGCACCCCTTTCATCAATACCTTTTGTGTAAAAAGTATCTTGCATTTGTCGTGCTGGATGTGATGGAGGAATATTTAAAGCTTGAAAATTATGCCAATCATCTTCTACATCTGGGCCTTCGGCAACTAGGAATCCCATTTCTCCGAATATTGCAACTATTTCTTCTACGGTTTGTGGAATTGGGTGTAATTTTCCAATTCTTTTATTTCTTGCCGGCAGAGAAACATCTATTGTTTCACTAGCTAGTTTTTTATTTAATTCTTGTTGTTTAAATAATTCTTCTTTTTCATTGATTGCTTCAATTATTTTAGATTTAATAATATTTAATTGTTGCCCCATTTGACGGCGTTTATCACCATCGAATTTACCTAACGATTTCATTTCTTGGGTAATAATGCCTTTTTTCCCAAGAACAGAAATACGAGTTTGTTCAAGTTCATCTAGGTTATTTGCACTGTTTATATTATCAATTATTTCCAGCTGTTTTGCTTCTAAATCTATCTCAGACATTTTTTTTCCTGTTATATTAAAAAATAAAAAAAGACAACTTGTATAATATATATTAAGTTGCCTTTTTTTTCAATTCAAAGAATAAAGAATTAATATTATTTTAAAGCAGATTTTGCTTTTTCAACTAATTCTTTAAAAGCAGTCGGCTCATCATAAGCAAGACTTGCTAATATTTTACGATCTAGCTCAATACCAGCTTTTGCTAAACCATTCATAAATGTTGAATATTTTAATCCTTCAGCACGAACTGCGCCATTAATTCGCTGAATCCATAACGCGCGGAATTGGCGTTTACGAACACGGCGATCTCTGTATGCATATTGTCCTGCTTTTTCAACTGCTTGCATCGCAACACGAATTGTGTTTTTACGACGGCCAGTATAACCTTTTGCTTGTTTTAAAACTTTTTTGTGTCTAGCGTGTGAAGTTACGCCTCTTTTAACTCTTGACATTGTCTATTCTCCTTAATTTGTAATTAACCGTTTGGTAATAAATATTTTTTAATATTCTTTGCATCACACTCAGCCATAACCTGTGTACCACGATTTTGGCGTTTCATTTGCTGTGGACGCGTAGATGTATTGTGAGAAAGACAAGCAGAAGCAAATTTCAACTTACCACTTGCTGTTTTTTTAAAACGCTTCTTTGCAGAGCTGTTTGTTTTCATTTTAGGCATTTTAAATTCCTTTCGTAAGAAATGTTATTTAAAGCGTGCTAGGCAGCCAAAATAGCCCAACCAACGCCGATAGGCTACAATATATAAATAAATTTTAACATTTTGTCAAGAAATAAAAGCTTTATTCTATGTTATGAGGTAAATTGCTTTATTTTATATTTTATCGTATTTTTTTCCGAAAAATATACTCATAATAGTTTTAAATATAATTAAAAGATCATAAATAAAATTTCTTTTATCAACATATTCTTCGTACATAGCAATTTTTTTAGGTAATAATACATCAATATAATATTGTTGAGGATCATCAACACCTTTTAATAATTCTTCTTCGTTTCTAAATATAATAGATGAATTACCCGTAATCCCAGGGCGAACTGAATAAACCTTGTCCCAGTGTGATTTATAATATTGCAATCGCGATTTTAATTCAGGGCGAGGGCCAACAATTGACATATCACCTTTTAATACATTAAACAATTGTGGTAATTCGTCTAGTTTAGTTTTTCGCAAAAATTTACCGATTTTTGTAATGCGAGAACTATCGCCTAAATCAGCAATATCTTTTTCCACTATACGATTAGTCATTGTGCGAAGTTTATACATTGTAAACATCTTGCAATTTTTGCCAACTCGTTGTTGTTTGTATATTACGGGTAAACCATCAGTAATTATAACTAGAATTGCAATAATAACAAAAACTGGTGATAAAATAATAATTGCCAATGCTGACAAAATTATATCAAATAACCTTTTTAAAAACATTCAATCAATCCAAAAAAAATTATTGTAGAGATATCAAAATATTCTTTTTTCATTTTTATATCCTTTTTAAAACAGCGTTAATTATATATTTAACAAAACAAATCATAGCGCTTATTTTATTAATATATGGTTGTTTCATATATATTTTAAAATTAAGAAGTGCCATATCAATTTTATTGTTCGAAACTTGATTTTTATGCAAACGATATGATGCCATAATTTTGTCCATACCATATATCGAATAGCCCTGCCCTAACAAATCAATCCAAAATGCACAATCTTCGCGCCTTTCAACGGGTGGAAAATATTGTTTACCCATTGTTTTTATATTTAACATAACTGTATCCATACTAATACAAGTATTGCTCATATATGATTTAAGGGTAAATTGTTTTAATGGTAAAACCGTTCCTTTTATTTTATTGCCGGTTTCATCAATATAATCATAACCGTGACTGGAAACATCACAAATATTATTTTGCATAAATTGTAATTGTGTTTTTAACTTATCTTTTGTCCAAACATCGTCACTATCTAAGAAACAAATAAAATCACCAACGGCTTTTTTTATGCCAATGTTTCTTGCACAAAATGCACCCGTGTTTTTATCAGTTTTAAAATATTTAATGCGATTATCCTTTTTTACATATGATTTTATAATCTTAGCAGTGTCATCAGTTGAACAGTCATCAACAATTAAAAGTTCCCAATCTTTATATGTTTGTGCCAATACAGAATTGATCGTTTCAATAATATATTTTTCACTGTTATATGCAGGTATTATAATTGAAATCATTACTAGCCTTCCATATTTACTATATTAATTTAATTAATCTTTATATTTATTCTTTTTAAAATAAATAGCATTTACATATTCATATAAATTGTTATATTTTTTTTTATTAAATATATACTCAATAAATAATTTACTACGAATTTGATACCAAAGCCACGATTTAAATTTATTACCCCTTATAATAGTACTTTCAAATTCGCCTGTTGTAATAATATTTGGTTTTATAACCGAAACATTTCCTAAATTACTTAATAATATCGGGTAATCAGCAACATATTCTATTACTTTTGTATGGTTATATAATTGCTTTGCCATTTTATTATTAATATAATATGCTACTGCTCCTGATGGATTTATATATGGTTCATATAATGTAATATCTTTTGAAAATTTAGATTTTGATTTATAAAATACATATGAGCTAAACAAGAATATAAAATCTTTATCAATTTTTTTAAATATTTTCTTTTTTATAAAATCAGCAAATTGTTCTGTTAATATGCAATCGTCTTCTAGTATAATCGCATCAGTTATTCTTTCATCAATTATTTTTTTATATGTATTTGAATGACTTAAAGCACAACCAATTTCATTGTCGATAATTTTTCGCCCTAAGCGTAAAGAAGATTTAAATTTATCAACTCTTGATAATTGTTCCTTGGTTAATTCATTACCATCAACTGCATCTATGAATTCAAATTTCAAACCAAATTTTTCCATCTGGCTTTGAATTAATTTTCGTCTTTCGGGTGACCTTTTAAGATTTAATACAAATATTTTAATCATTAATGAATCTCATAATTTGAATTAATTTTTTTATGTCTGATTTATAAAAAATGTATACTAATAACCAATATATTAACATTGATATAATACAATAAACCCACATTAACCAAAATCCATAATCATCATCCCACAAATAATATCCCGCACCCCAAACTATACTTACAGGAATTAAATATTTTATTATATTCACAAATAATGAAAAAGATTTTGTAATATACATAATTGCTAAATATTGTAATAAAGATGCAATTACACTGGAAAATGTAGCTCCCATCAAACCATATCTAGGAATAGTAATAATATTTAAAATAATATTTATAATTAAAACAAAGACGGTAATTTTAAACATTATTTTAATTGCTTTTTGTTTGTTTTGTAAAAAATATTTTTGACTATAAAAATACATAATTAAGTTGAAGTAAACCACAATTAATAAAATAACTATATATTGATATGACTGAGAAAAATTATCTCCTGCATATAAAATTAAAAAATTATATCCATAAATTGCAAACCCCATAAGTATTGGAACAATTAAAATATTAATTAAATTATTACTAAAAAATCTAATTTGTGATAATTTTTCTTCTGATTTAATATTTTCATTTATTTTTATTTTTATAATTATATATAAAAATGTAGCTGTCAAAACTAATATCGATCCAATAATTGTTACTGATAAACCGTATATTCCCAAATCATAATAAGTCATATATTTTTGTATTAAAAACTTATCTATAAATGTTAATAAATATAATGTCATACCATTGAACATAAAAAATATTGACATCGATAATATTTGTTTTAATTTTGATAATTTAAAAGAAAATACAAACGATATTTCTTTTAAATAAACAAATAAAATTAAAAAGTTCAAACTTATCATAACAGTATAATATAAAATAAATTCATAAAATGATTTTTGAAAATATATAGTATAAAATATAACTACCACAAACATCACAATCTCTAATATTTTAAATAAATAGAATTTTCTTAATTTTCTTTGATATATTGCAATTGTCGTAAAAAAATCATTAAAAATAAGTGTAAATGCAATAAATGGTAAAAAAATAAAATATTCAAAATCAAGCCCGAACAAGTAATAAGAATAATTAGGATATATTAAAAGTAATGATGTTATAAGTATTGCAAAAAAAATATTTACCGCATAGACAGCTCCCATTTGGTGTTTTTTTTCTGAAAAATCAACATTATTGTAATATGTTAAAACATAATCAGTAGTACCAATATTAAAAAATAATGCTAGCATACCTGCGATAGTAAGAATATATGTATATAAACCATAATTCTCAACACCTAGGTAACGAACTAAAAATGGAGTTATAAATAACATTTTTATTGTAATTAATAACTTAATAATCGATTCACCGAATAATGTTTTTTTCAAAAGCATTTATAAATAAAATCCTCTAATTAAATTGCATACCTTATCGATTTCACTATCGGTTAATTGGCCTGATGAGGGCAACCACAAACCTTGTTTGCCAACCGATTTACTCACAGGGTATGTACCTGCGATATTATAACATTCTTGTTCGTTAATTGGTGGATACATTACACGACTACCAACACTATTTTCTTTTAAATGTTCGATTAATTCATCGCGTCTTTCGCTTAACATTATATCAATAAACCAAGGTGTTGTGTTTTTCAAATCAGTTTCAAAAAAACTTACCTGTGAAACCCCTGCAAGGTTGTTCACATATCGTTTAAGAATTTCTTTTTTTCTTTCAACTCGCCAAGGTAATTTTTTCATTTGTTCATTACCAACAACGGCTTGCATATCGGTAAATTTAAAATTCCAACCTATACTATCGTGAATATCATTGCCCCCACCTGAACGACCAAAATCTTTTAACTTACGAATTTTCGTTGCTAATTCGTCATCATTAGTTACCAATGCACCACCTTGCCCTGTGGAAATAATCTTAGGGACAGAAAAAGAAAATGACCCCACATCACCGACCGTTCCCATATGGCGACCATCAGGATAAAATGACCCTAATGCTTGCGCTGAATCCTCAATTAAGGCAAGATTATTTTCTTTAGCAAATTTTACAAATTCTTCAATACCTTCTTTTGGATAACGACCATTAGAATTAACAAACATAATTGCTTTTGTCTTTGGTGTAATAGCTTTTTTTGCCAACTCTAAATCCATACACAATGTTTCTTTACAAACATCGACAAATACAGGGTTGCAACCTATCATTTTTATAGAATTT
>Ga0315324_10000463_pt1 | contig 14196 bp, 10 predicted proteins | sample M150021515metaG_FD_203919 | JGI IMG/M metagenome (GOLD analysis project Ga0315324, IMG submission 203919) | Ammonia-oxidizing marine archaeal communities from Monterey Bay, California, United States - M1 500m 21515 | ecosystem: Environmental > Aquatic > Marine > Intertidal zone | place: USA...
CTCATCGCCTGTGAGTGGCTGAAGGCGGAAGGCTATGACGTGCCCAGAATTGAAGGCGGATACAAGGCGCTGCGTCGATGCCTGTTGTCTACCATCGAAAACCTTCCGCCACTGATCATTGTTGCCGGTAAAACAGGTTCAGGAAAAACAGAGTTTCTTCAACAGTTTGACCAGGCGATAGATCTAGAGGGTATCGCCAACCATCGCGGAAGTGCCTTTGGCCGACATATATCTGCACAGCCTACCCAGCTAAATTTTGAGAATGAACTGTCGATTCATTTCCTGAAGCTTGCTCAACACCCATCTGTCTTTATCGAAGACGAAGGGAGGATGATAGGCAAAGTTCATCTGCCGCCGCCACTGCAAGAAAAAATGCAAACCGCGCCAATTGCGCTTCTCGAGGACTCTATAGCGACGCGCGCCGACCGAATTTACCAGGAGTACATCGAGCTCCAATGGCGGGAATATGAAGCTCATTTTGCGGGTCGGGCTGAGGAGGAATTCAGCCGTTACCTGATTGAAGCGGTTGATGCGATTCGAAAGCGACTCGGGAACACGGCACATAGCGAAGTCAGGGGCAGCGTGCTTGCAGCGCTTAAACATCAGGAACAGGCCGGGTCTCTGGAAGGTCATCGCGAGTGGATTACCCTGCTCCTCGGTGATTACTACGACCCAATGTACAATTACCAACTCGAAAAAAAATCGAACCGGGTCAAAGTCACCGGATCGAGGGAAGTAGTCACCGATTGGCTATTAAAGCACGCAGAGAGCTTCGCATGACCAAGGACAACCCTCCGACGCGTGGCCAGCTGCTGCGTCAAATATTGGTATTCCAGTTTAAGTTGGCGATGGACGGTATTAGGGACGTGTTGCTGAGCCCTATTTCCGTCATCGCCGCATTGGCGGGAATCCTCTCAAACCATCCCGACCCATCCCGACCCATCCCGTTACTTCAACCAGTTGCTTGAACTGGGCCACCGGTCTGACCAGTGGATAAATCTGTTTAATTCCCATAGTAAAGATAGCGAGTCGTCTACCGCAGATGACTTTGTCCGCGAAGCGGAATCTATTGTGCGCAGCGAGCTTGAAAAAGGCGGGGTTATGCCGAGGCTGAAGCACCCGGCAGAGAAATCGGAAAACCAGTCACCTGAAAAAGGTGATTAGGATCCTTGTTTGCTAAGAAAGTGAAATACCCGCGTAGTCACTTTCTGCTACGTCACGTAACCGTTGCCTGTATTTTTGCGCACCCCCCAGGTAGATCTGGTAACGAAGCTTGTCATGACCTTCAACATTAGAGTTGTACCCCGTAAACCAGGATTTTGTTTTGGTTAGCAGCATCATGTCGTAGCCTGCCTTGACGTGTTCGAGCCAATCGGCTTCTGCGTCCTTCTCTGGCTCAAACCGTTGATATCCATGTTCTCGGAGATAACATATAAATGCAGTTGCCCAATCGACGGCATCTTCGATAGCCCGGGGAAAGTTCGACGAAACTGAAGCTCCCTGCGGCCCAGCCAACGTCATCATATTAGGGAAGCCGTGAGTCTGGAGCCCCAGAAAGGTAATCGGCCCCTCCTTCCATTTTTCACGAAGCTTATTTCCCCGCGCCCCTTCAATATTGATTTTGTCGAACGCTCCTGTAATCGCATCAAATCCCGTCGCGTAAACGATCAGGTCAAACTCGTGGTGCTCGCTGGTTGTCCGTACACCGTTCTCGGTAATACACGCTATGGGTGTTTCATTCAGGTCAACCAACCTGACATTATCCTGGTTATAAGCCTCGTAATAATTCGTTTCAAGAGGTACACGCCGGGTTCCGAATCCATGATCCCTGGGGATGAGTTTCTCGGCGAGTTCGGGATCGTGAACCCTGGACCGAATTTTGTCCGCGATAAAGGCTGAGTACTGCGCATTGGCACCCTCTTCCAATAATACGTTTCGATAATTACCTAACCAGACGCCAAACCCGGGTGAATGATAGAGCTTTTCCCAAAACTCCCTGCGTTCCTCTTCAGACACTTCCTCGACATGTCGAGGATCTGGACCGTGCAGGAAGCCCCCTGGTGTCGTCTTGCATTTTTCAAATATTTCGTCGTAGGAAGCCTTAATCTCCGCCATCGCGGCAGCGTCGATGGGTCCATTCTTAAGCGGCGCGCACCAATTTGGCCGCCGTTGGAAGACTGTCAGGCTGCCGACTTTATCAGCAATATCTCCAATCACCTGTACTCCTGTAGCCCCGGTCCCGATAACCCCTACTCGTTTGCCTTGCAGTTCAACCGGTTCCTTCGGCCAGTGGTAGGTGTGAAAGGATTCTCCCTGAAAGGCGTTAACGCCTTCTATGTTAGGAAGCGTTGGCGTGGAAAGCATCCCAATCGCGGTTAACAGTATGTTACTTGTCAGGCTTCGGCCATCTTTCAGAGAGACCTTCCAAACACTCCTGGATTCGTCAAAAACAGCGGACTTGACCCTGCAGCCAAACTGCATGTGTTCACGCAGATTGAATTTGTCTGCAACATAGCCCAGGTAACGCAGTGTTTCAGGCTGGCCGGCAAAAAGTTCACTCCAATCCCATTCCTGCAACAGCTCCTTGGAAAACGAATAAGAGTAACTGTAACTCTCTGAATCAAAACGGGCTCCGGGATATCGATTCCAATACCAGGTACCCCCAAGGTCGCTGCCGGCTTCCAGCACCGTGGCATCGATGCCCAGCTCAAGCAGCCGATACAGCTGGTAGATGCCACAAACACCAGCACCGATCACTACAACTTCATGGTGTTTACTTTCCGTCATTGGCTATCCTGCGTCTTCGTCAGATTTTACGATCAATACATTAGTGTTCAATGCATTAGTGTCCATTGTGCCATTAGCCGCTGTCTTAATTGATGTCACTTTCAGGGCGCCTTTCAGGGGGCCTTCCAGGTTGGTCCCAATCTGATGGCCGTATAAAAAGACGCTGAGGAACAGCCCCTCTTTAGGTTAATCCGTCATCGTACCTAAGGTCACTCTTTCCCGGTCCACCTCTTCCACGGTCTCTCTTATTTTTGGATGCTGCTCGCAAATCCTGTCGAGGTCCTGACGCTTCAGTTCATACAAAGAACAGGGGGTAGCGGCTATCGTTGTTGCATTTCGCGGGGTACCATGAAGAAGCGCGGCTTCACCAAAGAAATCACCGGCATACAAAGTCGCCACATGGTTGACAGCATCGCCTTCGGTTACTTCGACATTGGCGATACCTCGCGCGATCAGAAATATGGAATCACCAGCATTCCCTTGTTTGATAATGGCTTTCCCTCGAGGTACCGTCTTTGTACGAAGGTAACTGCCAATAAAAGCATGCTCTTCTTCACTGACGCCCTGAAACATGGGAACCTTCTTCAGGATTTCGGTCACTTCAATTTCGAAACAGGCTGACATGTTTTCCTGGTTGAGCTGCCTGATCCGACTTGCCTGGTTTTTCAATATAGTGTGAGCTATACCTTCGTTGATCATCCCCATGTCAGCTGCATGCTCTACTGACTCATGTTCAGCTACCAGGAGCAATCGTTGCCCCAATTGCTCCTGGATTGTTTCGACGAATTCAGGATACTGCTCAGCGACTTCATCAATCTGGGCTTTGGCTGCTCTTAGAATTCCCTCGTAGACCTGTCTGATTTCCCCGGTGGTAGCGGTATCAATACTACCCTCTCTAGCAATTGCATCCAGGCCGCGTAGCACCGAGTTCGCTGCGCGATATCTCCCCCAGGCAACGTCGTAGTCCCGGATAATACTCGAGGTAGATAGACTCTCCGCCAATGCTCTGGCCCCGACAATTTCGAACAGACTAGTGATGACCTCAAAGGCGGCTTTGCCAATCGACTTCTCTGTCTTGACCGTTGGCATCAAGCCCCGGTGGCGGACCTCATCAAACTGTACGGAGATCGTATGCTCCAGCTCTCGGTAAGCCGATTCGTTGATCAGGCCATGAGAGAACAACTCATAGAACCGGGATTTTTCCCTGGCAAGACAACGCATAGCGAGAATCTTGGCCATTTCTTCTTTGGTCATGGTGCCATTGAGTGTCTCGATTTCAGTTGCGAGTTCTGACAGGCTTTGCTCACTTTTTTCACGGAGGTTGTCGGCGATCCGTTGCGAAAAGAGCCCACCACTAACAAGCGAATTAAGTCGCTTCAGTCCTTCTACACGTGCGTTTTTGTCCCCCTCAAGTTTAGCCAGCGAATCTGGCAGGCTGAGCGCATCAAGGCCCAGAAATTTCACCAGTTTCTCAATGCTGAGCCCCTGCACTACCAGCGTGAACAGAACCGCACCCATGACCAGGGAGATCAGAGTATCTTTGTAATCAAAAGGTGGCAACGCAAGAACAATAGCGAGGGCAATAGCGCCTCTTAACCCGCCCCAGTACATTACGGACCGGAATGGCATGCCTATCGGTTCTGCGCCGGGCATTCGACCTATAAGAGGTACGACAGTAAAAATAACGATAGCCCTTGATATCAGCATCGCGACAACGACCAGTGCGATCAGGTCTACAGATTCCCACAATACGACCAGATCAATCTGTAGACCGACCATCAGGAAGATCAACGCATTAGCGACGAAGGCTAAATATTCCCAGAAATGCTCCATAAACTCTGACGTACTGGGTGATATCTTCGATTTACCCCACGAGCCGATGGTCATGCCTGCGGCGACCACCGCCATGATGCCGCTGACATGAAACACGTGCTCAGCAATGATAAATGAGAAATAGGCCAGGATGGTGGTAAGGGTGATTTCGATCCCAGGGTCAGATTCGGTTCGTCCCAGCATGTAGCCGGTCATTAACGCCAATACCCAACCAACGATAACTCCACCGGCAAACACAAACAGGAATTCCCCTGTGCCGCTCACAAGCACGCCTGAAGAAAATTCACCGGCAGTCAGCAGACCGATCAGGATAGTGGCAAGCACCAGTGACGTTGCATCGTTAAAGAGACTCTCGCCTTCTACTAATATGGTTAACCTTTCGGGCACACCGAGCTGTTTAAAGATTGCAATAACGGCCACGGGGTCAGTAGCACTCAGGATTGCACCCAACAACAGTCCCACCATCAAATCGAACTCGGTGAACACTGAAAAAATGAAACCAATGATACACGTAGAAATCAGCAGTCCTGGAATAGCCAGTGTCAGAATCGGCCAGAGGTTGCTTGAGAGCTGCCGAGCATTAAGGTTGAATGCCGACTCGAAAATCAGCGTCGGGATGAATACAAAAAGAACCAGTTCGGGTGTCAGTTGAAATTCACTCAGCAGAGCCAATCCGGGAACATCCTGCCCGAAGTGGGATATGGCGATGCCAACAAAGACCAAGAGGACCGTTAGCGGAAGCTTATCGACCCTTTTACTGAACATGGTGGTTACCGCTGCAATCAACAGTAGTAGAACAATGCCGGTCACCAGGTCGGTTATGCTACTTCCCGCATGCTCCATCTTACCTCCTCAGTTCGAAAACAAAATCAACTTCAAACGGCGAAAAACCGCTTTTTCGATTTCACGGTGCTCCACAATCAGTTTCATGTTCCGGTCTAATAGCTTTTTTCCTGCCCCAGCACTCTTTCTCCAATGAATGACTTAATCATTTCCTGCGATACCGGTGCAATGACAGGGATCATGATTTCACGTAGATACCGTTCCACATGATATTCCTTAGCGTACCCCATTCCACCGTGAGTCAATACACTTCTTTGGCAGGCTGACAACGCGGCTTCTGCCGCCAGATATTTGGCCGTGTTAGCTTCAGCACCGCAGGGTTCCCCTCTGTCATATATTGATGCGGCCTTGAAGACCATTAGCATCGCGGCTTCCAGTTCCATCCAGTTTACCGCTAGCGGATGCTGGATCGCCTGGTTTTTGCCAATCGGGCGATCAAAAACAACACGTTCACGTGCGTAGTTAGCCGCTCGTTCCAGCGCGGCCTGGCCTAACCCTACGGCCTCTGCTGCGATCAGGATTCTTTCGGGGTTCAGTCCATGGAGCAGGCATTTCCATCCATCTCCTTCCTCACCAATACGGTCCTGAACCGGTACGATCAGGTTATCAATGAATAGCGAATTGCTATCAACGGCTTTTCGGCCCATTTTCTCAATTAATCGGACTTCGATTTTCTCCCGGTCCAGATCAGCAAAAAAAAGAGACAGGCCGTCCGTTGGGCGTTCACATTGAGATAAAGGTGTCGTCCTAGCGATCAACAATATTTTGCTTGCAGTCTGTGCCGTTGTCGTCCAAAGCTTCTGGCCGTTAATGACATAATTATCGCCATCACGCTCTGCGCGAGTCTCAAGCTTTGCGGTATTGAGCCCGGAATTGGGTTCTGTGACACCAAAGCATGCCCTGTCCAGCCCCTGAATTAATGGTGGCAGGAAACGAGACTTTTGTTCGTGAGTACCAAACACGACGATCGGGTTCGGTCCAAACAGGTTTAAGTGTACTGCCGAGGCGCCGCTCATACCGGCACCGGAGCGGGCAATTGTATGGGCAAGAATCAGTGCCTCACTAACGCCCAGGCCAGCACCACCAAATTCTTCCGGCATTGCAATGCCTAACCATCCACCCTCTGTGATGGCTCGCACAAACTCTTCAGGAAAGTTACCATCCGTGTCTCTCGCCAGCCAATAATCCTCACTGAAGTTGCGACAAATTCGGGAAACTGCCTCCTGGATTGCCAGTTGTTGTTCGTTGAATTCAAAATTCATGTAAATTCCAGTAAAGAGGGGCTAATGGGCTGAATACTATGCAAGTTGAATGAAAAACGCATATATTTTGTGACCTGACGCATATTTTAGTCCCCTGCCATGGACTTTGGGAATCTTTCCATTATCTTTTCAATTATTCTTAGTAAGTTACTGGTACATTTAAACTCTACGTAGAGAAGTCTTAAACACATGGTTGTATTAACCTCAGACAAAGCTATACCCAAAAAAGCGCCGTCTGGTAAGCGAAGGGCAACCAGGCAAGTACTGCTTGATGCTGTAAGAGACCTCGTTTTTGAAAAAGGCCACGACAGAATAGCCATCCGGGAGATTACAATACGGGCAAGAGTCTCCGTAGGCACCTACTACAACTATTTTGATACCAAGCAAGATATCTTCATGGCAGTAGCCCAGAATATGCAGGACCTGATAGCTTTAGACTTGGAAACAACCACGAAATCTATCAATGACCCGGCCATGAAGGTCGCGATCACCCTGAAGTACTATTTTCATCAGTCGCTGGATAATCAGGATTGGCGAGAGTTCACTCGTCTGACGGGGCTAACGGCGCTACCCCTTGAGCACGCTATCGACGCAAGAATTGAAGACATTCAACGGGGTGTCAATGGTGGCAGGTTTAAGGTGGATAATGTTCACTTCACGGAATCTCTGATCAGCGGTATGTTTCGGCATGTCGTTTCAGCGATCGATAAAGGCCATGTGGGGCGAAACGCTACCGATTATACCATTCGGTCCATTCTCCAAATGCTGGGGTTGCCTGAAATTGTAGCGAAAGCACTTACCCAGACGGCTTTGCCACCGATCGCAACGCAGAAACGTCCAGTCCGCGAATCAGTTAAGGGAAAAGTCGTTACGTCACTTTCTGAATACGTGAGCGACGTCCCGCGAGCTGAGCCAATCCGTTAGGCAGATAATCCGTATCGAAGCATCGTTCTGGATCCGTCCGCTAACCCACGACTGAACAGAGGGCCCCATTTCCCCCATTCCCGGGAGTACTTATCACCGAACTGCTGTAAGGCTAACTCAAGGACTTTCTCATCGGTCTCAATTTTGGCTTCTGCAACGACTGTTGGTAGCGACTCGTAGTCTGCGCTTTTCCATACGCCCAGGTCACCTACCCAAAGCTTCGTTCTGACAAGACCTTTTAGCGGGGCCTGCGCCCTCCAGCTGCTACTTGCAGTACACACAAAAACATCGGCGCCCAGCATGGCGTACCAGACTTCAGCCTGGCAATGACTCAGAGAGCCGTCAGACTGGTACGGTGACAGGTAGATGAGGTTTGAATCTAATAAAGCAATATCTGCCTCACTGGCCCTGAGTGGAGCAGGGAGCGCCGCCAGCGTCACGCTTGCCAGCCCAGCCTGTATAAAAGTTCTTCGTTGCATTCGAATTACCCCTCTATTACCCCTACCGTTACGGGGCTGTCAATTATAGGCCCAGCACCAGTTTCGCCATAATGTTGCGCTGGATCTCATTGGATCCAGCATAGATCGAGACCTTCCGTGTGTTGAAGTACTCGGGCGCTGTCACATTCGCATAGTCAGGGCCGATAGGTTCGTAGTTAAGGCCTTTCTCCGGCGCAGGGTGATTAAACGGAACCGTATAGTTAGCAACCGCCTCTACCGCCAGCTCTGTTAATTCTTGCTGGAGTTCGGTTCCTCGACACTTGAGAAGTGAAGATTCAGGTCCGACATTTTTTCCAGTCGAGATACTGCTCAAAATACGCAGTTCTGTGAATTCCATGGCAGATATAGCGATCTCTGTGGATGACAACTTCTGTTTGAATTCCTCGTCCTCCATCAATGAAGTGCCCTGGCCGTTCTGCTCTGACAACGCCATTTGCTTGATGTGATTCAGGCCTGCTTTCAAACCGTGGCTATACGCATTGCCGCGCTCAAACTCCAACAGGTATTTCGCGTACGTCCAGCCTTTGCCCTCTTCACCGATCAGGTTTTCAACAGGTACTTTGACATCGTCGAAGTGGACCATATTGATTTCCTGGTAACCCTTCGGCGGATTGTCGATGGTAATGATCGGTTGCACGTCTATGCCTGGAGTCTGCATATCGATCAGCAGAAATGAGATACCTTTCTGGGGTATGTCTTCATTGCTGGTGCGCACCAGGCAAAATATCATGTCCGCATGCTGGCCCAGGGTGTTCCAGGTCTTTGTGCCACTAACAACATAGTGGTCACCGTCGCGAACTGCCTTGGTCCCAAGGGACGCCAGGTCAGAACCAGCACCAGGCTCTGAATAGCCCTGACACCACCAGACTTTACTGGCCAGGATATCGGGGAGGTATTTGTCTTTCTGATCCTGGGTGCCAAACTTCATGATGACTGGAGCCACCATACTTTGACCAAAAGGAATTATGGCGGGCGTTCCTGCAGCCGACATCTCCAGGTCATACAAATACTGTTGCGTTGCGGTAAAACAGGGACCGCCGTACTCTTTCGGCCAATTGACGCCCGACCAGCCGTTGTCATACAGGGCCTGCTGCCAGTATACGTAATCGTCTTTAGACAGACTACCGCCAGGACTTCTTGACCTGCGTTGCCTCATTTCCTGGGGGTATTTTTCATCGATCCATGCCCGGACTTCCTGCTGGAACTCGAAATCTTCCTGACTAAATTCTAAATCCATCTTACTTCCTTAAATTCCCAGGGTCCTGGAGACCCTGATAGTGTGATTGACCTTACTATACAGACTGTTCGACCTACCCGGCCTGCTCAACAAGGCTTCTACCGACTACTTTTAACGCCAGCGTTTCTTCTGTGCCTTCAAAAATAGACAGGACCCTGGCATCGAGCCAGTAGCGTGATGCGTCCGTTTCTTCAGCGTAACCCATCCCGCCGTGGATTTGCATGGCTTCGCGACTCGTCCACTCAGACAGTTTACAGGCAAGAAGCTTAACCAGACTTGCTTCCATTTGCCCGCCTCCGTCGTCCATCATCCGTCCAACCGCATAGGTAAATTGCCGGCAGGCTCCAAGATACATCGCCATCTTTGCAAATTTCACCAACGTCAACTGGTAGTCAGCAACTGCTTTCCCGAAGACTTTTCTATCCTGCGCGTAACTTAAGCCAACATCAAATGCCGCCTGCATCACCCCACAGGCCCTGGCTGCAGTCTGGATACGACCGCCCATAAAACCTCGCATAGTGAAATAAAAACCCTTACCTAAGCCCTGCCCTTCACCGATCATATGAGTAGCGGGCACAAAAAAATCATCAAAGAACAGATTAAAGGAATGCATACCCCGGTATCCGAGGGTCGGAATGGACTTGCCTGACAACTTGCCTCCGCCTTTCTGTGAAACCTCAAACGATTCGCCGTCATATTCCGGTTTTTCAACCATGAAAAGGCTCAACCCACGATGTCCTGCCGAGGGGTCCGGGTCTGTCCTTGCAAGAGTCAGTAGCACGCCGGATTTACCGGCAAATGTACTCCAGGCTTTCGCACCGTTTAAAACCCAACCATCATCGACCTGAGTAGCTTTGAGTTTCATGGAGGCGACATCAGAACCATAGTCTGGCTCGGTAATAGCAATCGCACAAAGCGGACGCCCTTCAGCAATTTTTGGCAACCAGTGCTGTTTCTGTTCTTCGGTTCCACCTACGATCAACGCTCTTGCCATAATTTCGGGACGAGTAATGAGGCTCCCTGCCCCGCCGAGTGATCCTCTCGACAGCTCTTCGGTCACGACTATCATACCCAGGTTGTCTTCTTTGTCGTCCGGCAGCAGCCCTCCATATCTCTGGGGTACGCTCAGGCCAAAGCAGCCCAACTCCCTGACGCCATCCAGTATCTCGTCGGGAATGATCATGTCTTCGCGATGTATCCGTTCCGCCAGTGGCTTGACGACATCATTGGCAAACTGTCGAAAAGTATCTGCCATTAATACCTTCTCTTCATCCAGCCCCCGATCACCCAGATCACCTTGTCGCTCGACGATGAGCCTGCCCAGAGCCTCTAACGCGGAGGCGGACAAAAGATCCCCGCATACGCTGAGGTCAATTTTATCAAGGTCAGCATTAACCAGCCCATAGTCACCGGGAAAGCGCACAAGCCGTTGCCGGATGTTGTGAAGGGTTTCTGCCGCAAAGGTAGACGCCAGATGGTGTTCAATCTCACCCTTTGCTTCGGCGTATTCCAGGTAATTCCTGGCACACTGGATTTCGGCCGTACACACCGCAAGATCAGCAGTGACCTGCTGGCAACTGTCGAGCAGGCCGACATTCATTTTACCATCCTGGTCACAATGCCTTCGTACATGAGATAACCCGGTTGCTATACAGGCCTCGGTTTGGTCCAGCGCTGCACTAAAATTGTTCATTGAGTTACCCTTAATCTGTTTTCAACTATCTTTTGGAAAGACCTGCCATGCAATTCTTTTAATGTAATGCCGGTCGCCAACGCTTCATTTTCACTCAAAGCGCCACAACTTATACCATTAACAAAAAAGTTAAGTAGCCCCTGTGCCGAGGCGGCATCATCAAACGTATTGCCCACCATTGATGCCTGCGCTGCCTGTTCGATGAAAGTACTTAAACGGGTCCTGGCATCTTCGAGCCCTTCCAGGAAAAAGTAATAAAACGCTGCATACCTTATGGGCAACTGTGCGGGATTAAGATCCCATCCCTGGTAGAATCCTAATCGCAGGCTATGCAGAATGTTGTCGAAGTGTTCGCGCCATGCACTGTGGACAACTTCAACGTTTTCAGTCCGCTGGTCATTAGTGAGGTCACCCCCTTTATTCGGCGGAATTGGCATGATGTTGGTGATGCCATCACAGATACTAACAGGTGTACCGGTCAAGCAGACCTGCATCATCTGCCTGGCGAAGTCCGCTGAAGGGTGCCGATGATCCTGGTAGTGAGAGGCGATGTTACAACTGGCGGTATAATCGAAAGTCCCAAGAATTGCAGAAGTGACCCGCCCCTTTCCAGCGTCAATCAGCGCGGGGATACCATTAACGCCATCCGGGCTAATAATCGACTGAATCGTCTCGATCATCAGTTCTATCTTGATATGCCCCTCGGGAAACGCGCAACGCTCTTCGAGTAGCTCTACACAGGTTAACAGTGCACTGACCTGTTCCGGGCAGGTGACTTTAGGTAGCGTAATGAAGAATGGGTCGGGTAGAGCAACTCCCTGGTCTGCGAAGGTAGACAGGAAAAGGTCGAGCGTCCGGATTGATCGCCGCTTGGTCTCTTCTGTTAACGACTTTATGCGAATACCAATGAATGGAGGTAACAGGTTTTCTTTTACGCCATCTGCAACTTCCATCGCTGCAGAAATGGCATGGCCATCTTCTTCTTCATTTGCTCGAGCCCCGTACCCATCCTCAAAGTCCAGCCTTTGATCTTCGATTGCTTCCGTCGCCAACTTATTCACGACGCGTTGATATACGGTCGCCGAAATCCAATTCGCTGTCAGCTTCCCTTGTCCTTCAAGGGTATCCGTGAGCGCATCAATAGCGTCCAGATTTATTGGCAAGGACCCGGCGCCAGGTAATTCGAGCGCCCGTGCGAATTCAGCGAAGTTGGGTGCGTAGGCTGTTAGATGCTTCAGGGCTAAACCGCCGAGTTTGTCAGGCGTTTCCTTTTTGAACAGGTGCGCGCCGCCATACAGAGTATGTATGGGTAATCTGTCCGGCCTGATGCCTGGATAGCGTTCGCTGAAGGCGCTATTGGCAACCTCAAGATCGCCGTATACAGCCGCGAGGTCTGAATCGTTTAAGCGCGTTTTCACGTTTGATCCACCAAATTTTTCAAACCGGCAATACTAAACCAATTCGCACTAAAATGTGTCGTTACATGACTAATGTCAATGTAATTGATAGTCGAATTGGGTACAGTGAGCAGCCTGTAAAAAGGGTGACAAGTCGTGACAACAACTCCTTCAATCCAGGCAGTAAAGGATTACTTCCTGACGTTGCAGGCAACCATCTGCGAGACTTTGGAATTAATCGATGGTGAAGCAAGATTCAGCATCGAGAATATCGAAACCGATGGTGGCGGTCTATCTCGTCCCAGGGTCATCGACAACGGTCCTCATCTTGAGCGAGGCGCAGTCCAGTTTACTCATTCAGTAGGTGATTCCCTGCCGCCGGCGGCGAGTGAACGAAACCCCCACCTGGCGGGTAGAGGTTTTCAAGCCGCCGCTATTTCGATGATCATGCACCCACGAAACCCCTACGCGCCGACTTTTCATGCCAATCTTCGATTTTTCCTGATCGATGAGGAGCACTGGCATTTTGGTGGAGGTTTTGATTTGACACCTTTCTACCCCTTTGCGGAAGACGTCCTGCACTGGCATAGGGTGGCTGAAAGCGCTTGCGCCCCATTTAGCGCCGACCTGTATAGCCGGTTAAAAAACTGGTGTGATGAATACTTTTACCTGGGCCACCGACAGGAACCTCGAGGAGTTGGCGGCCTGTTCTTCGACGACTGGAATGAGGGTGGGTTCGACGCGAGTTTCGATCTGACTCGAAGTATCGGGGATCGTATCCTCGAAGCCTATGCTCCTATCCTGGAACGCAGGAAGGACACTGAGTACGGTGAGCGGGAAACCGAGTTTCAATTGTACAGGCGCGGCCGTTATGCGGAGTTCAACCTCGCGATTGACCGCGGCACGCGTTACGGAATTCAGTCTGGGAGAAGAATTGAATCGGTCCTGGCGAGCATGCCACCGCGGGCAATCTGGAAGTATAACTGGCAGCCAGAGCCAGGTTCCCCTGAAGCCGTTCTATACGACGAGTATCTAAAACCCCGCGACTGGTTATCTGAATTAGCCTAATATAACGGGCAAAACACGTATCAAGAAAAATTTGTTACATGAAAATCGTTTCAAAGCTGCCTGACGTCGGCACGACTATATTCAGCGTCATGTCTAACATGGCGACGGAATACGATGCGATAAATCTCTCACAGGGTTACCCGGACTTCGATGTCCCCGCGGAGCTGGCTGAACGCCTGAATCACTACACCGTTTCAGGTTATAACCAGTATCCTCCCATGCATGGCGTGGCCTATCTACGAGAGCAGATCGCACAAAAGGTGAAAGACCTTTACGCGGTTTCAGTGAATGTGAATTCAGAAATCACCATCACCTCCGGTGCCACAGAGGCGCTCTTTGTGGCGATTCACACCCTGGTTGGAAATGGCGATGAAGTGATCGTGTTTGATCCGGCTTTTGACTGTTATGACCCCGCGATTAAACTCGCCGGTGGGAAAGCTATTCATATTCCATTATCGAGTCGTTGCTTCAGCATTGACTGGGAACGAGTTGGCGAAGCCATCACATCTCGAACCAAAGCAATCATCATCAATTCGCCGCATAACCCAACAGGGTCGGTGATCTCAAGCAGCGATCTGGACGAGCTTGCTGAACTGGCTTGTGCTAATGACATTGCCGTTATCTCGGACGAGGTTTACGAACATATGGTGTT
>Ga0315324_10000465_pt1 | contig 14170 bp, 11 predicted proteins | sample M150021515metaG_FD_203919 | JGI IMG/M metagenome (GOLD analysis project Ga0315324, IMG submission 203919) | Ammonia-oxidizing marine archaeal communities from Monterey Bay, California, United States - M1 500m 21515 | ecosystem: Environmental > Aquatic > Marine > Intertidal zone | place: USA...
TCAATATCCACATGATGGGCCTTGAATCAACTTGGATTGGTTGGTCAGATAATGATGGTGAATCTTGGATGGGCAATCCTCACGATTCTGGACCTACGCCACTGAATGACCACATCAAATTGGCAACTGGTCCATGGACCGATAGTGGATATGGCCTCCTAGGGTCAATAACTGGTCAAATTACATACGAGGAAGCTGTATATTTCTGCTACAATAAACTCGCAGGAATTTTCTGTTTTACAAGTTATGATGGAGGCGCATCCTTCGAATTAGGAGGTCAAATTATTGGTCTCGCAACATCGAATGGCGGTTTGCATGGGGCAATTACGACCGCCCCAGATGGAACTGTATATGTCACTCCGAGAGTAGAAACTCCGACCATCATTTTCTCCAAGGATAATGGCTTCACCTGGCAGACACGAACTATGGGGGATGATACTGGTACACCTAATCCCCGCAAGAATTCTGAAGTTGCAACCGATTCCGAGTCGAATGCATATCACATTTGGACTGGTAATGACCAAGGCGTCTACTTGTCACGTAGTATCGACTCTGGAATTACTTGGGAGCAAGATAGCCTTAGAGTCAGCCCAATCGAAGTAATTTCTTCGACCTTCCCGCAAATCGATGCTGGTGACCCGGGGAGAATTGCAATAACCTATCTTGGAAGCGAGAATGGAGAGGAAATCGGGCAAACGGATTTGGATGGTGCAGAATGGGATGGCAACCCGCATTATGCTAATTCAAATGTCAGTTATCATCTCTATGTCACCTACAGTCTCAATGCACTCGATGCCGAACCAATTTTCCACACTGTTCGAGTCACTGATGACCCGGTTCAAGTCGGTGCAATTTGCCTAAACAGTGGAGATTGCCGTGACATTGGTGGCTCCAATCGTAATCTACTGGATTTCAATGATCTTCATATCGACCGTGAAGGGCGTGCATACATCGCATTTGCAGATGGGTGCACAGGAGAATGTGCAGGACTTGACAAGCCAATGCCAGAGGATTCTCGATCTCGACGCGGTTCAGTCTACTACCTCGGCAATGGGCCAAGCCTCTATTTGGAGAATGGAGAACTATCCGACTTATATTCTGAACCTGAGGGTCCTATAGCACAAGATGTTGAGCGAACGATTCAAGCAACATACTCGACAACTGCTACCTCCGGAATTGAGGAATGAATAATTCAGAACCCTGATTATTTCGCATTATCGACATAGCACCTCCATAGGAGGTGCGAACAACCGAAATAACTCAAAGGGAGAGATGTGCACCATTGTCCATGGCGGGGGATGAAATTACGGAAGCAACCCTCGTAGAGGACGAGCATGATGAGATGCCGTTTCGACTCCGTGATATCGAGCTCCAGAATTTATTTGCCGACCTTCACCCCATGCTTGCTAGCATCGACCGTTTGCGGAAAGAATGGCGTTTTCAGTTTGGACTTCTACGCCATGAATGGGGTTCAAGTCATTACATTGCACTAGCCACTGGCTTTGCTGCATTCCTTCTTGGTAGCCTTTCAGGAGAAGTGTTTTCGGGCGGTGACGCAGCCATAACCGGCACTGAAGGATTGAAAATGGTGGGAGGGTTTGACTTCTTCCAAATCATCACTTCAGGTGTACTGTGGGTTTGGTTTATTGTTCAATTATCGGTTATTTTCCCAATCATGCGTGGCCATGTGGTCAATGTGATGATAGTGTGGGCAGCGGCAATGGGAGGAATGTTGTTCATCCATTCACGAATGCCAGATTTCCCAATAGGATTCAATTTCGGTGAAATGCTTGGAGGACTTATCCTAACGATAATTGCTGGATTCTTCGGATATTTCTTTTGGAAGGCAGTTGTTGAAACCCGTGATTTACATGTTCAAGAGCACCACGTCCATACCGATGTTAGAGTGATGGAAAGAGCGATGGCTGAACACAGTCTTTACGCATGGACTTTTATGGTGATATTTTGGATTATGTTGACAGTGTTCAATGGGTGGGCGGGTGCACATTTCGTTGCAGACCGTAGTGCTGAGCGAACATATGCGCTGGTTTTGCATGTAATCAGTGGCCTCATTATCATCTTCCTTCTAATGCAACTTCTCTGGTTCCCTCAACGCATGCTTGGTTCTGGAACAAGAGTCCGAACGAAGGCCGCAGCAAGCGCAGACGCTGAATTGATTGATGGCAGCATCCATATTTCTTCTGAGGGTGAGTGTTCTTCATGCGGCGCACCTGCGCCGGTCAATGTCAATGACGCAGGAGAACTCCTAGTGGATTGTCCTTCTGAAAATTGCAACCGACGAGGTGTGCCCGGAAGTATTTGTGAGGGTTGCGAAGAAAATTATCCTACACGACTCGCATGTTCAGACTGTGGCATCAATAGTCCTGTTAGCGATTATCTCCCTAATTCGGAGGTATGGTGATGTTCAAAGATCGCAGGAATGACTTTCCCACTTTGCGTGCTGATTCACCTCCAACATACCTAGACAATGCGTGTATGACTCTACGCCCACAAAGCGTGGTTGATGCAATTCAATCATATTACGAAGTCTCGCCCGGTTGTGGAGGAAGGTCCGCCCATCGTTATGCAACCACAGTTTCACGACGTATGGCGGCTGCGAGAAAGAAACTCGCAGCACTATTCAATGCACCACAAACTGGTGAGATGATATTTACCAAAAATGCAACTCACTCACTAAATCAAGTTGCTAAAGGCTTAGAATGGTCGAAGGGTGATATTGTCCTAACCACTGATAGGGAGCATAATTCCAATCTAGTACCATGGTTACAACTCGAGCAAGAACAGGGTATTGACCACCGTGTAATCCGCTCAAATTCCGATAATACATTCGACATGGAAGCCTTTGAAATTGCATGTGCAGATGCTGGTTCCAAACTAAAAATGGTATCACTTTCACATGTAGGTAATCTCGATGGCGTAGCCACTCCTGTGAAGGAGGCTGCTAAAGTGGCAAAGGACCACGGTGCCCTAGTATGCATCGACGGAGCACAATCCACTCCTCACATGAAAGTCGATGTCCAGGATTTAGGTATTGACTTCATGGCTTTCTCCATTCACAAAATGATGGGCCCTTCAGGAATGGGTGGCCTCTGGGGTCGTATGGAATTGCTGGAAAATATGCGTTCAATACACGCAGGTGGCTCAACAGTAGTATCCTCAAGTTATGACTCTCTAGTATGGGCAAAACCACCTGACCGCTTTGAAGGTGGATTGGGTAATTACGCAGGAATTCTTGGAACTGAGGCGGCTGTGGATTATATCTCAGGGCTCGACCTTGACGCAGTGCACGAGCATGAAGTTCACCTAAACCGCATCATGACTTCGGTAATCAAAGATGTCGATGGAATCAACATTATTGGACCAACTGATGCCTCAAAACGTGGAGGTATTTGCTCGGTACTTTTGGATGGAATCGATGCTCATGATGTTGCAATTCTTCTCGATGAAGCAGTGGGTGTCATGGTTAGGAGTGGAATGCATTGTGTTCACTCATGGTTTAACGACCGAGGAATCGATACCGGTTCACTGCGGGCAAGTGCATACCTATACAATACTGAAGAAGAAGTAAGACTCTTTGCCGATACCCTTGTTGAGGCAGTGCAAGCACTTGGGTGATTCAAATGGATAATGCCACCCGTGTTCTAGAGGCAGAGATTGACACAGAGGGAGGCCCTGACGCATGGTTCGATCCGAGGGAATCCGAAGATGAATTCGATTTTATCCAGAAAATAGCCATTGTATTTGTTGGAATTATTATGGTTAGTTTGTTTTGGGCAGCATTTGAATTTTTCAGTTCTGGTATTTTGGACGATGGACCCGCAGCTCTCGTCACGAGTAGAGAGGCACACTTTGACTCTCTTACTCAATTTGATGATTTATCACAATATGATGGCTCAGGGGTTTCGGTTTGTATTGTCGACTCAGGTATAGACCTGAGTCATCCGGACCTTGCTAATCTCGAACTGGCATCATGGACCGACTTCGTCGAAGGAAAATCTGAGCCCTATGATGACAATGGGCACGGCACAATGATGGCAGGCATTCTGGTTGCCGACGGGGGTCTTACCGGTCTGGCAAGAGGGGTTGACCTCCATGTGGCAAAAGCGCTTTCAGAAGAGGGCAATGGTAGTGACCAAACGATTGCTGATGCCATAGATTGGTGTCGAACAAAAAACGTCGATATTATTTCATTATCTCTTGGAGGAGCCCCCGGTGTTGTTCCTCAATTCTTTGGAGGGGATGCTGCAGAGGGAGCGGCAAATGATGCCATCGATGCTGGAATTGTCGTAATTGCTGCAGCAGGAAACGATGGTGGTGACGATGATGGAGATGTTGCATCACCCGGTAGTGTTGCATCGGTGATTTGCGTAGGCGGAGTGGATTCTAGTGGCAATATCTGGGATGGTAGTTCAGTCGGAGATAATAACGGCAGAGTCTGGCCGATTCTCCTACCTCGAAATTCACCCGATGAAAAGCCAGAAATCGTGGCACCAGGAAAAGAGGTTCCAGTTATTATTGCAGGAGGCGGATGGGGATTAGCATCGGGCACTAGTGCATCAACCGTCTATGTTACAGCGGCCTTCGCTATTCTGTTTGAAGCGGATCCATCGCTAATGGGCAATGATGCTCAATCGGTTGAAGACCTGAAATACAGAATGATTGATTCTTCAAGAATGAAGCAAGACCAAACCGAACACGATGATTACTACGGCTATGGTCTGCTTCAAACCTTTGAACTTGTCAACGGAAGTCAATCTTGACGAGATAGCCAGGCTACAATAGTCCCGCCAAATAGTGGAGCGAATGCAAGATGGTGAGTTTCATTCGACGTGCGAATTAATTCCATCCACGAATTGAATCCAACTACCTCTGGATCGCTATCCTCTCTTTCTCCCGCTGGAGGCGTAGGCTCAACGGTAAAGAGGACGCCATTTGGAGATAGCATAGACAATAGTGCGCTAATCTCCTCAGAAAGTGTTGCTACTGGTGCGTGAACGATAATACAGTCAGCTTCAGGGCCAATCGGCGCATCGCCTATTTCTGCACCAGCAAGATTCCATGCTCTAGTTTCTGCGACCAATGTTGAGGGTCTTCCAACAATAATACGCGAGGGATAATCAGAATATCTCTCGCAGAGCCGAGCAAGAATTACTGCGAATCTATTGCCTTCCTCGACGATTTGGAATATTTCTGGATGATTTTCCGCAGAATACTGGTCGAAAAGCCAGGCGGTTAGGTGGCCAATACCCGCGCCTGTCTCAATGATGCGTTTTGGCTCCAATTTTGCGACGGCATCTCTTATGCGACGCCTAACGGAAATCGACCATGTGTCAAGCCCCATGTGCTCTATTTGCGCGCCAATATTAGCAGCAACCTCGGGCTCATCACGTGACAAGTCCTTTGCGGGAGCCAATAGGGCAGCCAGCACCTCGTCACGCATGTATCGGGCTAAAGTGAGCCCGTCTTCAACCCTTGGCATGGCCGGCAGCCTCAAAGGGAGATGGCTGAGCAGGCCAAGAATGGGAGGCAGGCACTATGTCGGATGACGTCGAAGAAATCGATGATGAAATTGTTGATGAAATACTCATTGAAAATGCTGCTGAATGTCCTACTTGTGACATGGTTACCGGCCACGAAGTTCTTCGCGAGAAAAAGGCTGGCAGCGGTTCTGATTTCTTAGTCAAATGCGATGAGTGCAGCGGAATTCACACCATCACTGTCCGTGAGCCGAAATCACTTACAATCCCCTTTATGTTAAGTGAGGGCGCAGATACTACCATCGTCAATATCGATCTCGATGAAGACGAAGTACTCACCATCGGTGATGTGTTCGAGCATAACGATGCACATTGGGAAATCAATAGAATTGAAAATTCCAAGGGGCAGGCAATGTCTCATTCAACAGTGGATATCGTTGCAAGAGCAAATGCAGTTCGCTCCGATATGGTATTGGTAAGATTAACTCTAACACGCGGAGAAGTTTCAAGTTCGGATTCGATTACCGTTGAACGCAATACAGTTTTCAAAGCGGGATCAATCATGGAACATTGGGAGCAAAAATGGCGTATTCGTGCAATTCACACCGGTGCGGGCCGTACCTTGACTGGTCGTGTAGATGCATATGACATCAAACGCATTTACCTGCATGAACCTCCAAAACCTGAGGACAATACTCCTCACACGCCAAGGGAAAGACGACAGGCGTGGAAAGAAGGTCGGCTGGGGAACAATCCAAATCCAGAGGTTCCTTTTGCTGAAAAGACTGGCAAATCCAAGCAAAAGAAGAAGCCTGGACGTCGTCAGAAAAAGAGACGCGATTGATTATGGTCGGTTTGTCCATGGCATGATGAATGCCTTGGCAATCTGTGTGCCTATAGTCGGATTTTCCTGTAGTCTTCTAATGGAATACTCGTACCACTTGTCACCATATGGAATGTATACTCTTGTTCGATGACCCTTATTTCGTAAACGACGTCGAAGTGGACCTCGCACTCCCAATAACATCTGGAATTCATATCCGGGCCCCTTGTGTGGTCTTTCATCAGGAACACCTGCGCGAGGGTCAATACATTCTGGACCCATGCTCCTTGCTTCGAGACTGTTTAGGGCATGAGCAATTATTGGATGGTCATGGCTGGCAATCCCAACATATGCTCCGGCATCGAGCATTGAATCGATGCAAACATTTGTGGCATCGATAATGTCCTGACGACTCGTATGTGCAATTTCTTCAGGTTCGAGATAAATGCCCTTGCAAATCCGATAATCAGCCGAGGGACCCAATTTGTTTTTGATTTGCTCAATGTCTTCGAGTGTGCGGAATAGACGACCTTGCAGTACAACTCCGACATTCTGTAAGCCCGAATCGTGCATGTCCAACATTACTTGGATAGTATCGCTTGTAACTCGATGGTCTTCCATATCGAGCCGGACGAACATATTGTGATCTGCTGCCATCCTGACAAGAGATTCAATATTTGACATTCCTTTTTCCTTATCGAGTAGAAGTCCGAATGCCGTGGGCTTTATCGAAAGGTTCGCATCCAATGAATTTTCAGTGATTGCCGCAATGACTCGCTTGTATTCCTCAAGAAAATATGTAGCCTCAGTCATAGTAGAAATTTCCTCTCCAAGAACATCGATTGTAAAACAAGCTCCTTCGGACTCAAGGCGCTTCATAACACGGATTGCATCATCCAAACTTGGGCCAGCAACATATCGCCTCGATACCCAACCAACAAACCATCTCGGCATACGAATTGTCATCCCGACAATCATACGGGAAAACAGTCCGACCATGCAGACCTCTCATAGACGACATCACTTGACACTTATCATCCGATTATCTGAGAACTCTTGAGCAGCGGCACCTCTAGTTCAGCCAATAAATCGCGAATGGCCTGACGTTGCCAGCCCTTGAAGGCCTTCTTATCCATACTACAGATTATTTCACCGCCGGGAAATGCCTTCTTTGTAGCCTGAATAGCCTTGCGAATACTAGTCTCCCACATGCCACCGATTACATCATCCTCGGTTCTGGTGAAGGGAAGTGCATAGGTTGCCAGCATGTGGCCAAGCCAGATATTTTCATCGAGACCTAACATATTTCCACGTGGTGCATAATGCCCTCCTCCAAGTGTCACAACCACTTTGCCATGACCCTTCCATTCACCAAGACTAGGGCCGTCGTCTAAACCAAGGCCTCGGTGGATGATGCCAGCCAAAAGTTTGGCAGCACCTTCATGACCCCATGTTGTAGCAGTAGAACCGATTTCGATGAAAAGTGAAGGGGTTTCTATCCAAGGGCCGTGGTGTGTGGTTTCAAGTGATAAATCGAAATCCTCCATCCCACTACCAACTCTATTCAATTCACGCCACCAAGCGGCGATACGTGGATTTGGAGGGGGGCAATCTCCTGCCCTACCTCCATAATCAGGAATTTCACCAGCAGGCACTTGCATAGTCCCAATTGGGTGAATTGTTAGTGAAGCATTTCCACTAGCTGCTGAATGTCGTGAAGGAAATATCACCTCGTTAGGCGCTTCACCAGTAACTGCCTCCCACCTCTTGTCGAGATCATCTTCCCAAAGGCAGCCATCGGGAAGCCACCACATTCTAGCATGTTTGAGTGAAAAGGCACGATGACCCTCTACTGGTTCCAATTCAATCCACTGATCCATCGCGAGCAGTGAGTCGGCCTGATTGACTGATGCGATGTCTCCGCCAGAGACCAATATCAAAGAGACCATATTTGGGCGAGCATGCTCAACGATATGATGATGTTGTAATCCATCTTCGCACACACATGGCAGGTGCTCCTTGGCGTCTCATTCCGTACGATGATGGAATGATTTGCATAGATGTCGAGGGTGGAATTACCATTGATGATGTCACCACAACTCCATTTCCTGTTGAGATTTCAAGCGCAATTATCAGTTCGAATGGACTTATTGCAACATGGGTCGATTATGAACTCAGACTAGCACGAATGGCCAGATTACCGCTTGATTCACCTCTAACACCGGGGTGCTCAAAGGGTGAACTAAGGCAAGCACCATCCTCAAAAATGGTCGCTGGTGCCGAATGGTGCCACAGTATAGATGCTGAACCACTTGCTATGGATGGAGATGATGAGATGATTGTTTTTGCACTTTGGGAAAAAGGAATCTATGCAATAAAACCTGATGCAACTGAGATTTGGCGCATCCATATGATCACTGATTCAGAAACAGGAAAATTACCGCGCGCCAATGAAATTATTGCAATACATGTAAGGGCGGAAGTTCACATCTGGACGCGCAGCGGCCTTCACATTATTCTCGACAGAAATGATGGAGAGGAAATCGCAAGATATCGCCTTCCAGTAGAGGCAGATATCGAACAAGTTTTTGCATCCGAAACAAATTTCCTAATCTCTTCAAAAAGTGGATGGGTTTGGTCCTCGGATGGTGAAATTATCACTATTGCTCAAAAGTTGAGAGGTACTGTTCAAGACGCAATTCACGATGGCGAAAATTGGCGATTGATCAGTTGGTGCGAGGATATTATTCTCGGTCAACCGGGGAAGAAAAAAGATGAACTCGGTGTCCAATTAATCGACGGTGATGACGGTTGGATGGTCATCGATAATCAGGGGGAAATTACTCCCCACATGGAATAACTCGAATCACTCGTTACTCTGAGTGTGTCCACAGCGACCGCAGGACTTGCGATCTGCGTGAGCTGCTAGGAAAACTCCTGGCCCACATTCAGGACAGAATTCTGCTTTGCGAACTAGAGTGCCATCTTCGATGGTGTAATGAGTAGTCTTAGAACCAGACTTTGGACCTTCAGACATCAAGCCTCACCTCCATCTTCAGCAGGTGCTTCTTCAGCAGGTGCTTCTTCAGCAGGTGCTTCTTCAGCAGGTGCTTCTTCGGCAGGTGCTTCTTCAGCAGGTGCTTCTTCAGCAGGTGCTTCTTCAGCAGGTGCTTCTTTAGCAGGTGCTTCTTTTTCTGCAGGTGCTGCAGGTTCTTTGCGAAGTTCATTGAATCGCTTGTGAATATATTCTGGCTCAACTGCCATTGCCTCTGCATTCTCGTAGACGAGTCCAACGCCGGTGGTCGATGCCATTCCGAAGCGAGTTACTACGTCCTTGATTACGATGAAATCACGACTGGACCCTGGTTCGATTGATGCCAATGTGTTTAGCATATCTGAACGAGAAGGTGTAGGGATTCCATCGTGGTCCCAACGGAACTCGATTTCGACACGGTTTAGTAGTGGGTTTTCTTTACGGTTGATGATCTCCATTTTAATCGACTCCATCAGCGGATGTTCACCTTAAGGGCGTAACTTCCAGGTACCTCGATATTGAGGCGGTTCGCAATCTCCGAGCGCTCGGGATTCATGACAACTACATAGCCAGACCAGTCAGATGAGACTGGAGCTGAAGGATGGCGAGTGCACTGGTCGATGCCATCGGCAAGAATTAGGTGGCACTCGCTGCATGCGAAGGGGTTCTTTGGCATGATTCACAACTCCTATTCATTTTTGGTCGTCAGTAATCCATTCGTGGCTTCCTAGGCCAGACTGCTTACAGGTCAGTCCAATCTTGGAGCGACGAGGGTCGCTAGTATCAGGCGAAAGAGAAACGATGCGGGCTCTTACTGAGCTGCCAACACCAAGGCGGCGACCACTTTGTCGACCTTCAACAACGCCCATTCCAGCGTTAATGTCTACATGGTCTTCCATAATCTGAGACTTGTGAAGCAGAGCTTCCATTGGTCCAATACGGACGAAAGCACCAAAGTCGTTGACTTCAGAAACCGCACCTTCAACAACCTCGTAATCTTCCATGCAGAATAGAACTGCATCGAATCTTACTTCCTGATAGATCGCTCCATCACCGTGAATAATTCGTCCACGGCCTAGTGGTTGGTGATTGCTAGTTACCAGAATGAACCTGTTATCATCATCAAAACGCCCCTCAAATGCTGTAGCAGCAAGACGGTCGATGTGCTGGTCCAGAGACTTGTCTTTTCGAATGTACTCCGCGGGAATACGGATGGTGTCCTCTTTGGTCACTATTTTGTACATATTTTGCACCTCCTCGGAGCACTTCTCAGAGAGTTGCTCATCGGAAGACGAAGGAGGCTTTTCTGCCTCATCCGTCCTTCACCGGCGAGCGCCTCGGGAGAGAAGAGTAACCGAAGTCAAGTCGGCGACCGTTGACCGGTATTTAATGGAAGCGCCGGAGGTTACTGTTCTGGCTCGCCAATATTATCTCATTTCGGTGGGATTTTTCTCCTGTTCAAACGCCTTTCCCATGGGCCCTACGGGCCCAAAGCATCAACAACCCCTAAGCGGCAGATAGGAGTAGGGAGGTAGCGTATGCATAGTCGAAGTAGAGCCTATCTGATGCTTTCAGTACTCCTCTTATCAACTATTGTCATTGTACCAGCAACAACTGCTGACGGTGAGTCAGAAACATGGGACCCACTCTCTCAGCCTTGGGCACAATACGGTCGTGACCCTGGACATTCTAGAATTATGCCGGCACACGGTGATTCGGGAATGATTACTATGACCAATCCCACAATCAACTGGGTCGCATTTGATTCGGGATTAGGGGCTGATGGATACGGTGTTGCTATCGCAAACTTGACCGCTTCTATTTCTTCACCCCCTGGTGCACTTGAGCGATGTGGAGATGGGAACCTCTTTGCCGTAATGACTCGCACAGACCCTGGGAATGATGAGCGTCATCTCACTATTATTGAAGGCGGAAGTGCAAAGATCGCATGGGATGTCAACCTCGGTGAAGCCGACTATATCCGCTCCACGCCACTAATCGTCGATGTCGATGGTGATGGTAAAGTGGAAATCGCACTTGCTTACGATACCAGCTCCGCCCTCAAGGTCGACCTTTGGGCGCCAGATCTCTCATGTGATGAATCCGGATGGTCATCAAATGGTCATTCAAACGAGCGCCTATGGTCGTGGTCAGATGGAGATTTGCGATTGGGAATCACAAGCCCGCACGTATTCACAAGTCAGTCAAACCATAAGGCAGTCACGCAACCACTTCTAGCCGACCTTTCCTTAGATGGCACACCCGAAATGGTACTTGCAGTAGTCGATGTGACCACCGATGAACCCACGGTGATTTCGATGTCGCTGGGATTGCAATCCTCGGACCCAAATTGGGAAGTTTCTCTCGATAGAGGAACTCATCCTTCGGACCCCGCCTTCGCTGCACTTGATGATGATAGCGGGGCGATAGTATTGACCACAGTTGATGCCAATAGTGGCAATATGTGGATCTGGAGATTAGATGGGCCAACTGGCTCATTGGACTGGGAAAGAGTGGGCATCCAAAATACAGATTCGGATTCAGACACACCACGTTTACGACTGCCTGGGCCTGTTATCACTCAGCTAGATTCTGATGCAGCGCCAGAAATGATTCTGACTCTGCCTGTGGATGAAAATGGTGCAACTGGAGGAATGGGTGCACAATATATCGGAATGGAATTGACAAGCACAACTGAAATTTGGAGATTTAGAGCCCAAAATGGCTATGCTGATTCTGAGCCCATTGCGATTGATACTACTGGAAATGGCATTACTGACAGAGTCTGTTGGGCGACTTGGTACTCGGATTCCTCCTTTTCCACAGATAGGGAAGGACTAGCGGGATGTCATGATATTACAATCAATCCGCCATTCAAAGAATGGGCAAGAACCATGCAAAGAGGAAATGGAAATGACAATGATGAAATCGCGGTAGCTGCTCCGATTTGGATCGACCTCGATGGAGAAGGGGACCCTGAATTGCTCGTTCCATTCGGCCGCAGAATCTTTGCTTGGGATGGTGATACTGGAGCCGCTGCTGACATTTCCAATGGATGGAGCGCCCCAATTGATGTCCCACATAGAACATGGGCTGCTCCTGCAATAGCAGATATGGATGGAGATGGACATCTGGACATATTAGTTGGTGATGCCCTAATCTCAGAAGCAAAGGCCGATTTAGCACCTCTTGCTGATGGGAGAGGCCTCGGTTTCACCCCAACGGACCCCGACCCTGGTGAAATGGTAACTATCACTGGCCAGTTCTCCAATATTGGAGTAATTGATACCCCTGACCCCGTCGATGCACGCATTCTACTCGATGGGCAGATTATCAAAAGTCATCGAGTGAATATTGCCGAAGCCGTTGCGCCATCTGGAGAAGGTGGCCCGATAACTTTCAGTGTCGATGTAGAGGCAACATTGGGTATCCACTCTGTCGAATTGATCCTAGACCCTAATTCCAACATCACTCAAACACGTACTGATAATGATGCATTCAATACAACTCTAGTCGTACTGGAACCATATGTTGCACAGATTCAGACTCCGGGGGTGGTCTCTCGGACATTGCCTGGAACAACATCTACAATCGAGATCGACCTGCTTAATTTGGGAAGTAGGAATGCCGACTGGACTCTCTCGTATGATGATTCGAGTTTACCGGATGGATGGACCTTCGGCCCGGTTGATGTTTCTGACCTCACGCAAAACCTGCAAAGAGATGTGGCAACTACTGTCGAATTTACGTTTTCAGTTCCCACCGACGCTCTTGGTTCTGATGATGCGCAAATCCCGCTCACGCTAACGCTCGACCAAGATACATCTATTTTCACAAATGTGATTCTACCTCTAGAAGTACAGAGGACTCGTGGACTTTCACTTCAAGGACCAAGTGGTCTTTCTGAAACTACTGGGCAAGGCCGCCCGGGTGATAGCGCCAATGTGTGGCTATTGGTAGAAAATCTCGGAAATGCACAGGAGACTACTACTGACCTTCGGTGGACATCAACATCATGGGGCGTCACTCCAAGATTGATTGATTCAAGCGGTCAAGAAATATTCAGTGTTGAGATGAATCCTTCTTCTGAAGAAGAATTCCTAATCGAAATAGATGTCCCCGGTAGTGAAGGCATTGGCCAAACTACCAGTACAACTCTAACTATGTGCATTGGAGAAGGCCAAGACATGATTTGTGAGGACTTCAATATCGTAGTTGAAGCCGCTAATACAGCATCAGAAATGCCCCATATACGTACTGTTCCCACCACTGGCCTCTCATGGCCTGTAGAGGCGAATATGCCCGCTAATGGAATAGTACGTTGGAATATGGCTGAAGCTGGAATGATTAAGGAAGATTGGACATGGAGTACAAGTGGTTCACTTGCAATCAATGGAAATATTCTGGAGTTATCAGGCAGTGGTCTCACTAGTGGTGAATTGATACTTGACTTACCAGTAGATGCTCAACCATACAGGTACTTTTTCAACCAAAGTGCCGAAGTTGCTCCATCTAGCAACCTCTCGTTTTCATTGCATATTCTACAAGTCTTCAGAACCGATGCTCAAGTTGTATCTCCAGATGAAGGTTCGGTGTTCAATGTCAGTGAACGAACAAAAATCATACTACGCCTTGAAAATCCTGGAAATGGCGTGGATACATTCACACTAGCGGGCCATACTGCAGCAGGTAACCTTTCAGCACCTCCAATAATCACATTCGAAATTCCAAATGCACAGAGAACCCTTGGTCCAGGCTCGTTAACAATGGCACCGGTATGGGTAACGCTACCAAACGATGTCCCTGCCAGAGAGG
>Ga0315324_10000469_pt1 | contig 14128 bp, 9 predicted proteins | sample M150021515metaG_FD_203919 | JGI IMG/M metagenome (GOLD analysis project Ga0315324, IMG submission 203919) | Ammonia-oxidizing marine archaeal communities from Monterey Bay, California, United States - M1 500m 21515 | ecosystem: Environmental > Aquatic > Marine > Intertidal zone | place: USA...
ATTATTGGGCATTATATTTTCACACATAGGATACTCCAAGGCAAAGACCACTGGCATTGGTAAGGGGCAAGCCATCGCTGGACTCATACTTAATTGGCCACAACTTCTATTGGGTATTATTCCAATTATATCTGGATTATATCCTGAACTTTTCTCTGGAATTTGAATCCCAAGTGCAGGTCCAAATGGCCGAGTTATTGGGTAGGCAGACGGTACCCTTTGGTTAGTATTGCTCGAGAACAAGTTCAGTAGTGGTCGATGCGATCTCACTTGGAGCAGCGAGCCACATACGGTCTAGAAGAGTCCTCAGAGCCATGGTATCATCGACGTGAACTAGAGCGACTAAGTCAGCCTCTCCAGAAACTTCGTACATGATTTCGACGCCTTCCCAACCGGTTACTTCACCAGCAAAGGTTCCGATTTCAGCACCAGGGCTGACTTTGATTCTGATTAATGCAGTTAGGCCAACTCCACCTTCTCGAACAGTGTAGCCACGAATTGTACCCTGTTCTTCCATGCGACGGACGTGAGTTCGAACCGTTCTCTCCGAAGCGCTAACTAATTTTGCAAGGTCGACAAAGGACATTCGTCCATTTTTGCGTAGCTCAGCAAGGATTGCACGGTCTATCTCAGCGATACGGGCCATAACCGGCCGTACCGACTTCCGTATATCAATCTGTCCAAAATTACCCTTTAACTTCAATAACACACCTATTATATGCTAGTATCCGGTCGGACCTCTTCCGGTTTAAGGGGTGGGAATATTGGCCCGATATCTTCCAATTCCCTTCGCGGATATCAAACTTCCCAACATACTGGGTGCCTGATTTACACCATCGCCTTCAAAAGACCCCCTCTCGTCACAGTAAACGATGAGCCCTGCTGAAACCTTTTCGATGGCAGCAGTACAAGCCTTCCTCGACGAGGTCACGGCACTCAAGATTTCTAACTCTCATAATGACTGGTACCAGGTTGATGTAGCAGCAGTTCTCGATGGTTGCCATGTTGAAGGACACGAGGTTGACCCCGTGTCTGGAGATGCTCTATTATTTCTCAAATCATCTCTCATGTTTTGCTCACCAGAAACTGGAGCAATGAGGCATTATCCTCGATCCCTAGTACACTGCTTTGTTGACGATAGGCGCAAGCGCCCGGATGTCAACGACCCGGAGTTACTCTATCGGGGTGAATTATTCAGCGTTACACCAGAATCTGAACAACTATGCTGGGTACGTGATTGTGTTACTAATCATGAGATTCCAATTGTTCAATCAGCGGTCTCAACATGGATGAGATGGCTAAACAAACCTTGAATTCTTTCCGTTTCATTGAAGGACGGACTGCGCCTCGCTCATAATACGAGGCATCCCAATGTCTGACATCATCTCTGGACTCGACGCCCGAATGGTTCTCGATAGTCGTGGCAATCCCACGGTTGAGGTAGATTGCTATGTGAATGGTTCTTTGATGGGCCGAGCCATGGTTCCAAGTGGCGCCTCAACGGGTGCCTACGAGGCAGTTGAACTCCGCGACGGCGATAAAAGCCGATGGATGGGCAAGGGCGTTGACAATGCGATTAACAACGTGGTTGAGACCATTCAGGAAGCGCTTGTCGGCATGCCTGCTGATGACCAGAATGCAATCGATGAAGTAATGATCGAACTCGATGGCACTCCAAACAAAGCAAATCTCGGTGCAAACGCCATGCTAGGTGTTTCTATGGCATGTCTTCACGCTGGTGCAGCAATACACGAACTTCCATTATGGCGCTATGTCGGTGGAGTAGCAGGCGGCTTGATGCCGGTTCCAATGCTTAACATCCTCAACGGAGGCGCTCATGCTGCAAGCAATGTAGATGTTCAGGAGTTCATGGTAATGCCTCACGGATTCGATTCATTCCCCGAAGCTCTCCGAGCAGGAGTTGAATGCTATCACTCCTTGAAGAGTGAACTCAAGGCAGATGGATTACTTGGCGGAGTAGGAGATGAGGGCGGTTTTGCACCCAACCTCCCAACTAACGAGGAAGGCCTCCGCTACATGGTTCGAGCAATCGAAGGCGCTGGTTATAGCACCGAAGACATAGGCATTGCACTCGATGTCGCATCAACAGAATTCTTCCGTGATGACAAATATCACATGGATGGAAAGGCCCTTTCTGGTGAAGAATTGGGCGACATCTATGCCACATGGGTCGACGAATACCCATTACTTTCAATCGAAGATGGATTTGCTGAAGATGATTGGCAGTCCTGGACAGCATGCACTCGAGCAATCGGAGACCGCGTACAAATGGTTGGAGATGATCTCTTTGTCACTCAAGCCGAGCGACTCTCTATGGGAATCGAAACTAAAGCAGCCAATGCAATCCTCGTCAAGGTGAATCAGGTTGGTACAGTAACCGAGACACTTGAGACGATGGACCTTGCAGCGAGCCATGGATTCAACGCCGTAGTTAGCCACCGCTCTGGAGAAACTGAAGATAACACAATCGCAGACCTTGCAGTTGGAACTCGAGCAGGCCAAATCAAGACCGGCGCACCAGCTCGTTCAGATCGTGTTTCCAAATACAATCAATTATTGCGAATCAGCGATGAAGTAACAGAGTACCGCTCACCATTCTGAGGTGATTCAATGAAGAAGCGTTGGGAACTACTTCCCACATTTTTAATTCTCTTAATGTTCATCGTTGCTAGACAGATTTACCCATATGCTGGGGTAATGGAAGCAAATGTAATCGACGGATATCAAATTGAAAAATTAGCAACAGGATTGGGTGGGCCAACTTGTTTGGTCTTCGATGAAGAAACTCTTCTAATCTGTGATAGAGACGAAGGCCGCATTATCGATATTGAAGGTAATGTGCTAATCGATGGGCTCCGTAATCCACATGGAATGGTGATTCTTGAGGATTCAATCATCATCTCAGAGAAAGGAAGACTGGTCAAATTCGATTCAGATTTCACGAATCGTACGGTGCTAATCGATGGCATACCCTGGGGGAATCACCAAACCAATGCAATCAACCTCTTGCCAAATGGCACTCTAATTTGGCATTCAGGCAGCACTTGCAACCATTGTGAAGAAGATGATTATCGAAATGCTGCTCTACTATGGGTCAATGCTACAAGCGGTGAACATGGCGTTCTTGCAACAGGCGTAAGGAATTCATTCGACGGGACATGGGTCGAGGGAATTGGATATCTTTTCAGCGATAATGGACAGGATGCAATGGGAGAAGATTTTCCAGTTGAAGAAGTCAATTTATTGGTCGAAGGGGCTGAATATGGCTGGTTAACAGAATCAACCAACAACCCCAATCCGGTTGGTACAGAAGCACCAGTTGCCACTTGGACACCACATACTTCACTGAATGGCATGACCACAAAGCCTGATTTATTGCCGGGAGATGAATACACAGTATATGCAACCGTGTACGGCTCTTGGGCGACACTTTTCCCAAAGGGGCACCAGATTGTAAAGATCGATTTCACACTGAGTGATGATGGTTGGAAAGGCGATGCGAGTATTTTCGCTTGGGACGTAGGAACGCCTCTCCCAATCACAGCAGGGCCTGATGGAAACTTGTATTACGGCACCTTCGATAATGGCGGCGCAATATTCAAAATCAGCCCTCAAGCCATTGCTTGAGACGCCTGCAACCTTCGTGAATCTGTTCGAGGCTTGTGCCGTAGCTCATTCGGACGAGCCCTTCTCCACCTGGCATAAGTGAGCCGGGTACGAGTTGCACATTCGCTTCTTCTAGAGCTTTAGTTGCGAATTCAATGTCATCCATTCCCGTTTCGGTAATGTCGGCAAGAATGTAGAATGCACCTTCTGGTTTCGGAGCATTTATTCCAGGAATATCTTCGAGTAATGCGTGGAAAACCTCTCGCCTTTCTTTGAATTCTTCAAAGAATGCTTGGGGCTCTTCCTCAAGCGTAAGCGCCTTTGCACCTGCGCCCATCAAGAAAGTGGGAACGTGGCTTGCTGCGCTTGCTTGGCAGGTTTTGACAGCCTCCATCACTTCAGAAGGACCAGTAATCCATCCAAGTCGCCAGCCCGTCATTGCCCAAATCTTAGACCAACCGCCGATTGTGAGCGTGCGCTCAAAGCCACCATCAAGTGTAGCAGGCGCCAGATATTTGTGGTCGGAATATACGAGGTCTGAGTAGATCATATCATCGAAAATCCATAGGTCGTTCTGGATTGCAATATCGGTTAATTCCTCGACTTCAGCCGGATAGTACACCGCCCCAGTAGGATTGTTTGGCGAATTGAGAATCATCGCCTTAGTGCGGCCGGTAATGGCAGATCTAACCGCAGCCATGTCGGGATGGTAATTACTTCTGTTAACTGGGACATGAACCGGAACCGCCCCAATCAACTTGAGCATTCCATCATATGATGGCCAAGCTGGTGCGAATAGGATTACCTCATCTCCAGGGTTTAGGCAGGACATCATTGCATACAGCAGTGCTTGTTTACAACCTGGTGAAACTACTACATCCAAAGGATTGGTTTCGATACCATATCTCGTGAGATGATTAGCGACAGCCTCGCAAACCTCTTCGCTCCCCTGGCTGCGAGTGTACCCATGCTGACCGTCATCTAATGCAGCCTTTGCCATCTCTACCACCGCGTCGGGTGTTCGAAAATCGGGTTGCCCGACTGTAAATCGCACTGTGCCTTCGGGCGGAGGGGTGAGGAATGCAGCGAAACCACGCCCAACACTACCAACGCTATCATTGAGTGTAGGCATGCAAAAAACGCTCCAATATGGTGGGGGGAAACCCGCACAGATACTACTGTCCTGATGCAAGTACATTATCAACAATGCGCGAAAGCCCTGTCTAATTTAGAGGAGCACGGACTGAGCCTGAGCACTAGCCGCGTAACTCTAGGAAAGTGCGAATGGCACGTCCGTTCTTCGAAACGGGATGAAACCTATCGTTACTAGTAGAGGAGCACGGACTGAGATTTGAACTCAGGTCTCAGGATCTGCAATCCCGCTCATAGCCGCTCTGACATCCGTGCGCAGCAACGGGATTGGCCAGTTCTATTTCAACGCGCCTTATGGTCAGCGTACTGAAACAAGAGCACCTACACAATGCTGGCACTACAGTAAAGACCACGAATGTATAGCGGCAGACATGGACGAAGAGCAGGCCCCAACCCCTTCCCCAACTCCGCCACCCTCGATTGACATCATCGTACAGCCTCAAACATTCACCGGTACTCCACAGTTGTCTGGAGCACCTCAAGCCGTTGCTGGTGGCATTGGAGGGGCCATTCCTTTGAATGCGAATGTCACTTACAAGGTGGGCCCAGACGGCCAAATGATCGCAATAGAAAAACCTCCATTTTCCTGGAAACAACTTGGTATTGGTGCAGGAGTTCCATCTGGCTTACTTCTACTGCCACTTATTCTCCTCCTTTCGACAGGTGGAGGGTATGATAACGATTGGCGAACTGATAATGTGGCATTAGTTCCTTCAGAAGGCACAGAGTATACCGGCAGTTTTGAAGCCGATGAAGGCAGATATGTCAATTGGGTCTGGTTCAATGGCCCTGCTCCTCACCACACTCAGAATGAAACACATTCAACAGATTACTTCATCGATCAATTCAATGATGGTTTTTCTCTAAAGAAGGAAACTTGTACCTTTAGTGATGGTAATCAGTGGTGCAATGATGAGGAGGTAGGATATTGGTACAATTCAAACGGAACCATCACTTTTGACGATGGCAATTCTCACAATGAGTCCATTGTTATCGGGTTCGAAACTGTCGATAATGACTACGACCAGAATAGGGATGCCGAGGACATCTATGGAGGGCTCTTAGGAATAATGTGCTTTGCCACACCTATTCTTTCGCTTGTTTTCATAATAGCTGGATTTGCTACCGGTAGGACAGGATTAGGTGTAGGCGGAATAATCTCGATAGTTCTCTGGCCAGTTATTGCAATCATGGGATTAGAATTCCTATGGTGATGAACCGACTGAATGATGAGGAAGAAGTCCTTCACATCATTATGGCGAGTGGTGCTGGGCCGGGATGGATTCCTAGTGCAGAGTACTATGAATGCAGATATGCGATATTGCGCGAACCCCTCGGATTTCCTCAAGGCGCAGAGATTCTTGCTGACGATGACCAAGCAATCCATGCATGGGTTTTGCACGATGAACAGGTCGTAGCAGTAGGTAGAGCCCATCTAATCCCCAGTGATAGTGACGGTTCTCAAGCAGACCACGCAGGTCCAGGTGCAGCAACATGTCCAGCATTCGGCCCACTTTGTGAAGGAGGACCGCGGCCCGCAATTCAGATTCGACAGATGGGAACTCTTGTTTCTCATCAACGTCAAGGATACGCTGCAGAAGTCCTTACTCAACTTGAGTCCGACGCAGTTTCAAAATTAGGTGCCGTTGTTGGTTTTCTTCAAGCAAGAGAGGTCGCAATTCCGTTCTACAGTTCACAAGGATGGACAATAATAGATTCACCTTATGACATATCAGGGATAGGACCCCATAGATCCATGATGAAGAAACTTGTACCCGAGCACTGAATCGCGGTATTCAAATAGGTCAAGCATCGCTCGGATTGTTAGAGGGAACACTGGGTTCCCTACGATCGACCCGTGGAACACGATGAATACGGAGGAACTAGCAGAAAATAATGTAGAGGTGCAAAATCGAAGTACTGCGAACTTGTTTGCAGTGCAATTCGAGCGTCAGAATGACGTTTCGAAGCACCTCTTCGCTAGTCACGAAACTGATTCAAATCAGCGTCAGCTTCATCGTAATCCCGAATTTTGTCTTCTAACCAGTTTAGAAGCATCATCGGACAGAGAGAACAGCGGGTTCTCTATCTTTAGATAAAAAAATAGGAGATGAAATGAAAATGAACAATAAAAAGATTGTAAGCATGCTTGTGGCACTCTTCCTCGCACTATCTGCGGTTTCCGCAGTTAGTGGTGACGGATCTGACCCTCTCGACCCATCTGATGGTGGGGCCGACTGGGACGGTGATGGTTTAACCAACGCTGAGGAGCAGAACCACGGGACTAACATGAACAACGCCGACAGCGATGGTGACGGTCTTCCAGACGGATGGGAGGTGGCCAATGGCCTCTCTCCAACCAATGGCGGTGACGCCAATGGTGATCCTGATGGTGACGGTCTGACCAACTCTCAGGAGTACGCAAAGGGTACCAACCCTAACAACGCCGACACGGATGGCGACGGAAAGAACGACAATGTCGATCAATTCCCGAACGATCCTAACGACGGCGAGTACAGCGACTCTGATGGTGACGGCATCCCAGACGCTTACGACCCTGATTACCAGGAGTCGCAAGAAGGAGCTGGAGATGGTGCTACCGAGGGTGGTGGCGAGTCTGAAGATCAAGGTCAGGGCGAAGGCCAAGGCCAAGGTCAGGGACAAGGTCAAGGACAAGGTCAAGGACAAGGTCAGGGACAAGGTCAAGGACAAGGTCAAGGACAAGGTCAGGGACAAGGTCAAGGACAGGGTCAAGGACAAGGTCAAGGGCAAGGTCAAGGACAAGGTCAAGGACAGGGTCAAGGACAAGGTCAAGGACAAGGTCAAGGACAGGGTCAAGGACAAGGTCAAGGACAAGGTCAAGGACAAGGTCAGCAAGGTCAGCAAGGTCAGCAGGGTCAAGGTGGCCAACAAGGTCAGCAAGGCCAGCAGGGCCAAGGCTCTCAGCAAGGACAGCAGTCCGGCCAGCAAGGTCAGCAAGGCCAATCAGGCCAGCAAGGCCAAGGCCAGCAAGGACAGCAAGGTCAGCAGGGACAGCAGCAAGACAACGGTCAGGGACAGCAACAGCAAGGCGGCCAACAAGGCGGCCAGCAGGGCGACCAGACCAGTCAAGACCAGGGAGGTCAAAACTCCCAGAACGGTCAGAACCAGCAGCAGCAAGGACAGACTCAGAACGGCCAGCAAGGCCAGCAGGGTCAGCAGTCTGAGCAGCAGCAGGGTCAGCAGCTGGACAACCAGGAGCAGAACGGCGAGAACGACAATGATGGTGATGGAATCCCAGATAACCTCGACAACGATGACGACAATGACGGCATCGCTGACGATCTGGATGCTAACCCAGAAGACCACGACAACGACGGCATCAACGACGCAGAAGACAGCGACGATGATGGTGACGGAATCGATGACACTGAGGAGACCCAGGATGGCGATCCAAACACCAACATCTACGACCATGACAATGACGGAATCAGCGACAATGTGGACCTCGACATCGATAACGATGGAATCGACAACCGCAACGACGTTGGCCCGAATGGCGAGGACTACCGCCGAGACCACGACAACGATGGCTCGGATGACGGCGTGGATACCGATGATGACAATGACAACATCCTCGATGTGGACGAAATCGGTGGCGCTACTGGCGCATACCGCTACGACCATGACAACGATGGAATCTGGGACAGCACCGATACCGACGACGACAACGATGGCCTCTCCGACTGGTTCGAGACCAACGATGGCAACGACCTCACAGGTCAGTTTGACCACGACAATGACGGACTGGATGACATGGATGACGACGATGACGACAATGACGGCATCATCGATATCCTTGAAGTCTGAACTTAATTTGTGGACTCGTAATATCGTAGAATGCGTTCAAACACCTGTGCTTCTGAAGTACGGGAAATCCGATTTCATCGGGGGTTCGCCCCCGGTGGAATCTCCCCTTCTTTCTCTTATTCAAAATTCCTCGAATAGTGATACGCAAATACCCACGTGATACGCGTACGCACATGCGGGTGGCGCGCTTGATATAGTCGGCGTCAGTCACCGAATAATTCCGGAGAGGTCTATATGTTGTCAAACAGACTATTCAATCAAAAAATTGAGAACCGCCGAAAAACGACAGTATCAATGGGAATTGTATTCCTGATGATTACGAGTACGTGGCTTGCCATGATTGCAGAAACCAGTGGCAATAACACTGTTGACACCGTCCTTTCTGACGGTACGCCACTTGCCATGAGCGATGCTCAGTCTACCGACCAAGGTGGCCAAGGCAGCTGGGATGGCGGCCGGGCTAGCCAAGTTGGCTTAGAAATGCATGATGCCCTATGGGACCTTGCATGGTCAGATCCTGGTGCAATGTATGGTCATATTGAGGACCTCTCAGTTCTCGAACTCGACGCAGGTTACGGAATTATGCTTGAGGAATCCCATACCAATGACCACGACAACGATGGCATAAATGATCTAGACGACCTCGATGATGACAACGACGGAATTTACGACCTCTTGGAGAGATTCGATGGTTGCGTGGAAACAGATCCATTCGACCACGATAATGATGGAATCCTAGACCATCTCGATTACGATGATGACAACGATGGTATTCTAGAAGGCCCAATCGACTTCACAGCACTTGAAGCCCTTGGCTTAGACCCACGAAATGTTAGCATGCATCGTTATGTCGAATCAACTACTATTCACCCACTCTCTGGACAGATGGTTGGCCAATTCTACCGAGCCGACCAACTTCCATTTGACCACGATAACGATGGCGTCCCAGACGAGGACTCGGATGGTTCAGGCGCTGGACGTTATGATGAAGACGACGATAACGATGGCCGTATTGACCAATTCAAGTGGCCTTGCGACTTTGATAACGATGGCGCTCAGGACTATTTTGACGACGACGACGACAATGACGGCGTCCTCGACTGGGCTGACGCTGCACCATATGATGCCAGTATCACTGGATCAATGTCAGGTAGCGGAAACATGTACGATTCATACCGTACTTGGAATTTCAACGAATATAGAGCCTACTCAGCAGGTGTTGACTTCATTACACTTGAAGCTAACAAAGTAGATGCTAATGACGCATACGACTATGCTGGAGGCACCACAGGTGATGGCGCAGCTGGAACCCCTGCTTTCACAAACATTGTTGATGGTGACCTTGACGGAGATGGAATACCGAATTTCATCGACCCAGACAATGATAACGACGATACCCCAGATAGTGCAGATACCGATGATGACAACGATGGGCTATTGGATATGTCAGACCCTGACGACGACAATGACGGAATTCCTGACACTTGCTGGAATATCGATATGAATGGTGATGGGCTCAATGATTACACTGGTCTGAACCAAACACCGTACCAAACACCAGGGGCAGATACAGATAATATCGCAGGAATCGATTGCGAAATGGATTATGATGCAGATATCGATGATGATAGATTCCGGCCATTCGATCAAAATTACAATGCGATTTGGGATTGGCTAGATACTGACATGGGCGGCTCAACCACCCCTGATGACCCCGTAAACACTCAATTCAATGCTCTAGATTTCGCTTATGATATCGATGACGACCAGATTGAGAATGAAAACGACTCTTTCCCTCTCGACAAAAACAGTGAGGTGTGGATGGCAACTTGCTCAACTATGGCTAATCCTAACCCTACTAATCCCGACTCACGATGTATGACACAACGCGCTTCCTTTGGTCAATTCAACGACTGGGACGGCGATGGTATCTCCAACTGGGATGATGTTGATGACGACGGCGACGGAATCATCGACATGCTTGATATCGACTGGGATTGCGATTTCGATAACGACGCAGACCTACACAATATCAACGGAAGTCGCTACCGTGACGATGGTCCAAATGATGTTGATGCAGATATCGACGGCGATGGAATGACCAATGATATTGATTGGGATGACGACAATGACGGATTGTCTGATTTGTATGATCCAGATGACGGTAATTGTGGAATAGTAGACTACGATGCTACAGATCAATTCGCAACCCCATACTATCCTGCTGGCGACGGTGCTCCACTTGATGGAAGCAGTGACGACCAAGCATATTCCGATAATACTGATGATTACTGGGCATTGATTTTCACTGCTAATCCGTTCACAGACGTAATTCTGAATTACAATGGATACGATTCAACTACCAATCCTCCAACTGGCGGAACTGTACCTGAATTCTATTGGTTCATGTACACACGTTGGTCCTCCTATAATGGTGGTAATGAATGGGATATCGATGCTGATGGTGATTCACTCATCAATGGAATAGATACCGACCAAGATGGAGACGGTTTACCTGATTGGTGGGACCAAGATGAGGGCAATGACGGACTTCTCGATGTAAACGACCTCAAGATGGGTGGCTCAATCGATATGACCCAGTGTGGTTGGACCGTTGGTTCACTTGGAACTGGATTCACATGCGGATATGAATATGCTCTGGCATACCACATGCCACTAACCGGAACCAATGCACAATTTGGCTCCCCATATTCAACCCGGCCAGACTCGGCTGTAGACCAAGGAAACTTTGCTCAAGGCAACTTCACTTGTACCGCAGGAGCTCAAGGAGGCTGCTGGCACTATGACTTCGGTGGAGACCAATCTACCGATTCAGCAATTACATTCGCTGAAATTACTGACAATCGCGATGCGTATCTCACTTGGATAGGCCTACTTACAGGCATCTGGCAATGGAACTTTGACGCCCCTGGGCCGATGAATGGTTTCCCTGATGAATTGGGAGCAGATCTTCTCAAGAATTGGGAGGATGGCGATATTGATGGCGATTTCACTAACAATACAATCGACTTGGATGAAGACTACGATTCAGTGTATGATTGGAATGATGTCGATGATGATAACGACGGTATATGGGATTTCTTTGAAGTAGATCAAAACGACGACCTCGACGATGACGATGGCCAAGATAATGGCAACTTCTTCGGCGGAACAAATTGTAATGATAACGATGATGATGGAAACGATCAGGATGTTGACGGAGATGGTTGGTACCAAGCGGTTTGGGACCGAGGCGAGATGAGCCAAGGTCTTCGTAGCCCGAAATTTTACGATGTCGACAACGATAATGACGGCGTACCAGATTCAGAGGATTTCGATGATGACAACAACGGCATATCCGATGAACAACAAGAATTGATGCCTGGTTGTTTTGATGGTGAAGAACAATCTCCATTCGACCACGATAACGATGGCATAGTAGATTGGGTTGATGATGACTTTGACGGCGATGGAATCTCCAATACTGTAGAACTAGCAGTGTCTCTAACCGCCGTATTTGATCACGACAACGATGGTACCCGTGACGACATGGACCTCGATGACGACGAAGATGGTATGCAGGATATTGACGAAGTTCTGCTCTGGCCAACACGTTTCGACAGTCCATCCACAAATCCATGGGACCATGATGATTATGGAAATGGTGAAGGATTAGCCAACCCATCTGATTCTAGCACAGGCCCTGATGCAATCGACGATGATGATGACAACGATACGCGCATAGATGCCGATTTCGACCATTTGGAAGAATCTTGGACTGCCGATCCTTGTTATGCTGGATCTCAATCAAGCGATTGGGACCACGACAATGATTGCAAATTAGATGCCGACGATAAGGCGCCGACATTCATTACGATGCAAATTCCAGAAACACTCTGGATGGATGCTCGAAGCCCATCAATTTTCAGCGGACATGTAGATTGGATAAATCCAGTCAGTCAAACACTTGAACCTGCAGTTGGACTACCGGTTCAGGTTCAAATTGAATGGACAGGAAACAATACTACAGCTATTGAGACAATCGATGTTCTCACCAATCAGTGGGGTAATTTCACTGTTGGACAGTTCATCTATCCAGAGGATTTGACTGTAGGGGACAACACAACCTACCGCGTTTACGCAGAGGTTACCGAGATGTTTGCCTTCAATGGAAACGCAAGCCAGTCTTACCTAGTTGGCTGTGAGGCTAATTTGACAGTGGACTATTCGGCATGGACTTACTTCCGTAGCGATGAACAACCCTTCTGGCTTGATTTCAAGGCTCATTACGAAGCAGACTGGATTCGTGGATTCTACGACTTCCCCGTGAAGAATGCTCCAATAACATTCTCAATTACCGGAGGAATGTTTGGAAACCGAACATCCCCATCCAACTTTACTGGATTCGACGGTAATGGATACAGAACCGATGAAGGCGGTTGGGCTTCCCTCACATTCGTACAGAGTCTTGGAGCAAATGGAACTTGGAAACAAGTTCGATGGAATTCTACAATGGACAATGGCGTAGGCTCCATACCAGGCGGTTACGAAGAAATTGTTTGGAATGACCTAACCAAAGAACACGATGTGTTAGTAGATGGTTTAGGAGTACCAGTTCGCTATGATTATTCTAACACCAGCCTACCAGCTGGCGATATCGAAATTATCGCATCTGTCGACCCAACTCTTGCAGGTGAATGGCCGTTCCCATACCTCCATGGTGATGAGACCGATCCATTCTCTGTTCGCGTCATGCACAGAATGAATATCGAGGGAGAGATGATTGTTGGCGGATTATCGCCGGTGTATTATTGGGATGCAACCATCAATAATGGCGATGGTAGTTTCGGTAACTGGGCAACTCTATTCCACCAGCAAGCCCTCAACGCTGCAGGTGTAAGTTTCACAGAGGCAAAGGTACTGAGGCCATATCCAACACTTTGGGATGGCAATAATTCCAACCTAACTGGCGAAGCAGTCAACTTACGTGATTTCATTAATGTCAACACTACTCACTGGTTTATCCAGTTGGTAAATGGTGGCGATTCTGACTTACCGCCTTGTGGCCAAGTTGACCCAACCGACCCTAACAGCCCAATTCGCTGTGAGATTGTACCTGAGATGAATACCGGAGATACCCTATTCGTCACTGGTAAGGTGACAAACCGTACCAATGATGCATGGGACCAAGACCCGATTGCACTGCAGATTGACGTTGACCATAATGGCCAGTTCTTGGGAAGCCAAGAGACGGCATATACTCAACGTCCAGTAATGCAGAACGGTGATGCGACATTTGAGTACAACTGGACCTGGTTCAGTCAGTACGCAGCAGGCACCTACGGTCTCCGTGTTGACTTCACAAACAACGCTTACTACTTCACTGGAAACTCTTCCACATTAGCATCAACTGGCGCATACATCAATGTCACAGTTATTGGAACAACACAGTTCCAGATGACTAGCGTACCTCGTCTGTATCGTAACTCAACCACTAATA
>Ga0315324_10000477_pt1 | contig 14009 bp, 13 predicted proteins | sample M150021515metaG_FD_203919 | JGI IMG/M metagenome (GOLD analysis project Ga0315324, IMG submission 203919) | Ammonia-oxidizing marine archaeal communities from Monterey Bay, California, United States - M1 500m 21515 | ecosystem: Environmental > Aquatic > Marine > Intertidal zone | place: USA...
GCGATTCAAAGTCGGATGGGCACCAGTTCACAGGACTGGGTGTACGCTGAGGTCGAATACCTCGTCAGGATGGCAAACCAGCGGGTACTGATGGAGCAAGATGCGAATTCAGCTTTGCAGCTGTTGCAGTCCGCTGATGAAATTATTCGGGAAACCGATGGACTGACGGCACATGGATTACGTGAGGCGCTTGCACGGGACATAGCCGCATTGAAGGCGGTGGGCTCACCAGACATTCAGGGGGTTTATCTTGAACTTTCTGCCCTTGTCGCACAGGTCCCATCGCTCAGTAGAACGCTGCCAACCTACCAGGCGCCGAGTTCAGCGACTGATCAAAGCGCTGATGCAGCAGGCTACCTTGCGCGTTTTTTGGGACTAATTCGGGATGCGGGGAACAAACTTGCGCACCTCGTGGATTTTCGTCGGGATGAAGTAGAGATTAAGCGCATCCTGCCGCCAAAAGAAGAATATTTCCTCAGGCAGAACCTTGTGTTGAAGCTGCAGATTGCGCAGATGGCGCTGTTGGAAGGTAATCAGGGAGTATTCCAGAGTGCGCTTGGGGAGGCGCAGGTTTGGGTATCCGATTCCTTTGACGACGAAAACCCTGGCACCGTCGCCATGCTGAAATCAATCACCCGATTGTCTGCTTCCCAGGTGTCAGTTGATTTGCCAGATATAGCTGGTTCCCTGAAGGCAGCCCGGTCTCAATTGGCTGGGTTCAAGGAGGCACAGCAAAAATGAAACGTGGATTGCTTCTTCTGTTGGTTATCATTGCGGTCGCTGGATATCTGGGGACCCTGATTGCAAGAGACCCTGGCTATGTTCTTGTAGCCTATGACGGGTACTCCATGCAGACAAGCCTTTGGGTGCTGGTCGGCCTGTTTCTTGGTTTTTTACTTGCTGCCTACTTACTGTTTCGGTCAGTCAACTTCTTTAGGTATGGTAGTGGGGTCGTCAGGGAATGGCGTGAAGCAAAAAAAGAAGCAAGGACGAGCAGGTTGACTCAAAAAGGACTGACGTTGTTAACCGAAGGCGAGTTCGACAGGGCTCGCAAGTTCCTGGATGGTGCTGGTGAAGATAGCGATGCTAAAGGAATAAACTTTCTTTCAGCGGCGAGGGCTGCGAATAACCAGGGCGACGACCAGGCGCGTGAAACCTATCTTCGTCAGGCGGTTGAGACTGACCCATCGCTGTTTCGTGCAGCTATCGTTCTTTCGGCGGAACTCGCACTTGGGCGCAAAGATCCTGCTGCTGCCCTGACCGCGTTGGATTCGATCAAGTTGAATCGCTATGCCGCAGAGCTAAAACTTCAGGCACTCAAGATGAGTGATGACTGGCGTGCTTCAATGGCGGCATTACCTGGATTAAGAAAGCTGTATGATACCGAACCCTTCGAAAATGAGATGGCACTGATCGGCTTAAGAGCTGAAGCTGGAAACGATGCTGAACTCAATGCATTGTTTAAGTCCCTTGGGGCCAGTGCCCGGAATTCCCGCGAGGTGCTGTCACAGTATGTGAAAAGCCTCAGCTACAAAGCACATGCCGAGCCGCTTTTACGCGCAGCCATCAAGAGGTCCTGGGATTCCGGTTACGTGTCACTTTATGGTGATGCCGATGTCGACACGCTTAAGGCCAGACGCAAAGCTGCGGAAGGTTGGCTAAAACTCCATGAGGAAGACCCGGCACTTCACTATTGCCTGGGTTGTTTGTATGAGCTTTCCAATGAACCCATTATGGCGCGAGAATCGTTTACTCGATCAGTCGAATTGGGTGGTTCCCATAAAGGCCATGAAAAACTGGGCTTGTTACTCGCTCACAATGGAGAATTCGAATCTAGTGCGAAGCATTTAAAGCTCGCGCTGTCCTTGGACTAGCTTTTCGGACGGGGGGTGAAGGAAAAAATATCTGAGTGCATGCCTGCTTGCGGCATGCCGCGTTCAACAAAGGCGTCCAGTGTTGAGTAGACCATCCCCGGCCCACCGGATACGTAGACGGTTACATCAGAGACATCTTCGAAATCGTTTAATGCCTCTACGCCGACAAGACCAGTTCGGCCTGCCCAATTGGGAGAGGTGTCAGGTTCGCTGACTACAGGCACAAAGTGAAAATTGCTGTGTTTGGATTCCCAGGATTCGCATAGTGAGGCCAGATAAAGATCCCGGTCGCAAACAACTCCCCAATACAGGTGCACCGGGTGCTTGAACCCACCGGGTTCCAGGTACTCAATGATACTTTTCATCTGGGTAATACCGGTACTTGCGGCAACCAGAATTAATGTGTTGTCTGGTGGACTTGTCATGAAGCAATCACCCAGGGGGGCTTCAATTTCAATTTCCTTTGCGTTATCTAGCAGCTTTTCGATCGCCGTCGAATCTTCAGAGTCCGGTGTCGGGCGGATGTGAAGCTCAATTTGATTCTTCAGGTGCGGCGAGTTCGCAATCGAAAATGGACACTTCTTATGTGGCAATACCATCTGCAGGTACTGCCCGGCACGGAAGCTAATATCATTTTCGGGGGGAACGTCCAGCAGAATACGTCTCGTGTCCTCGTTGTAATACTCAATTGAGTTGATCGAGCAGGTAACGCTATTTGCCGGCATTTATTTTCGTTTCATCGACGCGAAGAATTCTTCGTTGGACTTGGTCTTCTTCATGCGCTCCAGCAGGAATTCGATTGCAGCCAGGTCATCCATTTCGTGCAGGATCTTTCTGAGGATCCAGACTTTCTGAAGTTCATCCTCTGACATCAACAGGTCTTCACGACGAGTACCAGATCGACGAATGTTGATGGCAGGATAAACACGTTTCTCTGCAATCTTCCTTTCGAGATGCAGTTCATGGTTACCCGTACCTTTAAATTCTTCGTAGATCACTTCGTCCATCTTGGAGCCCGTGTCAATCAGACAGGTGGCGATGATGGTAAGGCTTCCACCTTCTTCAATATTACGAGCTGCGCCAAAGAAACGTTTTGGTCGCTCAAGTGCATGAGCGTCAACGCCACCAGTCAGGACCTTCCCTGAAGCTGGAATTACTGTGTTGTAGGCTCGTGCGAGTCGTGTGATCGAGTCGAGAAGAATAATGACGTCTATCTTGTGCTCAACCAGGCGTTTTGCTTTTTCTATTACCATCTCACTGACTTGAACGTGGCGTGACGGTGGTTCATCGAAAGTACTGGCGACGACTTCGCCACGTACGGATCGTTGCATTTCTGTTACTTCTTCCGGTCGTTCGTCAATTAGCAGGACTATCAATTGACTTTCAGGATTATTTCGGGCGATTGACTGGGCAATGTTTTGCAGGATTAACGTCTTACCAGCTTTCGGAGGAGATACGATCAAACCGCGCTGTCCTTTGCCGATGGGTGCAGTCAGGTCAATAATTCGGGAGGTCAGGTCTTCTGTGCTGCCGTTGCCTGCCTCCAGTAATAGTGGCTGGTCCGGGAAAAGCGGCGTGAGGTTTTCAAACAGAATCTTGTTCTTACTTTCGCCAGGATCGGTGAAGTTAATCTGGTCTACTTTCAGGAGTGCGAAATAGCGTTCACTGTCTTTCGGTGGGCGAATTTTTCCGGAAACAGTATCACCGGTACGCAGGTTGAAACGGCGAATTTGGCTGGGTGACACATAAATGTCATCGGGACCCGCCAGATATGAGCTATCGGGTGACCGAAGGAAACCGAATCCGTCCTGAAGAATTTCCAGGGTGCCATCACCGTAAATAGCTTCGCCACCTTTCGCGTGCTTGCGAAGGACGTTCGCGATAATTTCCTGTTTTCGGGATCTCCCCAGATTATCCATGCCCATTTCGTGGGCAATCTCGAGAAGCTCTGGTATGGGTTTGGTTTTTAGATCACTTAGATTCATAAATTCACTTGTTTGTTAAAGACGACGCGATCGCGTCAATGAAAACTTGGTTTGGCCGAAGCTGTTTTTTGAAAGTATTAAGTTGTCAGGTTTTGAATTTGTTTTGGGGGGGAAATGAGCAGAGTTACCAATGTCTGTTGCGCTAATTGTATGCGCGTATAAATTTTTATTTTTTTTCGGTTCTTTTTACTGCTCTTTTTGCGGTTCTTTTTGCTGTTCTGCTATGAGCATCACGTGCTACGAGGCACAAAATGATATGTTTTCAAGAACATGTCAACTACTTTTTAACGGACGCCCTGCTTTGGGAGCACTCACCGGCGCCATATCACCACCAGTGATGTACACAATAAGCCAGAATAAACGCGCCTAAATGTTGCTGTCGAGGAACGCGGTTAGCTGTGATTTGGACAACGCGCCAACCTTAGTCGCTTCGACGTTGCCGTTTTTGAACAGCATCAGAGTTGGAATTCCGCGGATGCCGTATTTCGGTGGAGTTGCCTCGTTAGCATCAATATCCAGCTTACAGACTTTTATTTTGCCATCGTATTCGGACGCGATTTCTTCCAACACGGGAGCGATGACCTTACAGGGGCCACACCACTCCGCCCAGTAGTCCACCAGGACAGGTACGCCTGAATTTAAAACGTCCGAGTCAAAGGACTCATCAGACACATGTTGGATATCCGCCATTGTTACTATCTCCGAAAAAAAGTATGGGTAGTTCGAGGGGTTAATCCTAAGCCGCCGACCGTGAATTCACAACGAATAATCTATGCGAAATCGTTTCGAGGTTATCTATATAGTTCTGCTAGAGGTTGGTAAACCGAATTCTATGGCTGGTCTCGCTATGTTGAACCAAATAACCCTGGGGATTATCTTTATCGTCCCCTGCTTTAGGTCAGTAGACGACCATAGAAAGTCAGTTCTGTAATTCTTTCGCGACTCTTTTGGCAAAGTACGTCAATATGGCATCCGCCCCTGCCCGCTTCATCCCCAGCAGCGACTCATTGATAACAGCCTCTGATAACCAGCCTTTTTCAATAGCGGCCATCTGCATCGCATACTCGCCGCTCACCTGGTAGACCATCGTTGGCATGTTAAAGGTGTCCTTCACCCGGCGCACGATATCCAGGTAAGGCATACCTGGTTTGACCATGACCATGTCGGCGCCTTCTTCAATATCCAGTGCGACTTCGTGCAGTGCTTCATCGCTGTTGGCTGGATTCATCTGGTAAGTCATCTTGTCGCTCTTGCCAAGATTGCTGCTGGAGCCAACCGCGTCTCGAAAAGGACCGTAGTAAGCGGAGGCATATTTTGCCGAGTAAGCCATGATCTTGGTCGTAATAAACCCTGAGGCTTCGAGGGTGCGTCGTATAGCGCCGATCCGGCCATCCATCATGTCCGAAGGTGCAACAATATCGACTCCGGCTTCTGCGTGGGATACAGCCTGTTTGACCAACGTATCTAAGGTAATGTCATTGTCTATGTAGCCATTCTCGTCGAGGATGCCATCTTGCCCATGACTGGTAAAGGGATCCAGGGCGACATCCGTCATCACTCCCAGGTTGGGGCAGACCGCCTTGATCGCCCTTACCGCATTTTGTGCCAATCCGTCCGGGTTATAGGCTTCCTCCCCGATTAGTGACTTGCTGGTTTGTGGCACCACAGGAAATAGCGCGATGACCGGGATGCCAAGTGCTTCCACTTCACGGGCCTCCTGGACCAGAAGATCTATGGTGAGCCGATCTACGCCAGGCATGCTGGGCACGGCTTCACGGCTATTGTCACCTGCATGTACAAACACGGGATAAATCAGGTCAGACGCGGTTAGCTGGTTTTCCTGGGTTAGACGGCGAGACCAGTCATCGGTTCGCAGACGTCGCATTCTGGTGTCTGGGAAAGATCTTTTTGGGTTAGTCATCGCGGTCTCTGGTCTGTTTCCAAGTGTGGGTCATGCTCCTTTGGCGCGAAGTATACCTATAAAGCCAGAGAGGTATGACAAATTGTCAGTAGCAGTTTACACTTATCGTTTGCTGACAAATTGTCATTGTGATGTCATCCATCCTGGTTAAAAAAAAGAACACGGAGAAAGGACCCGCGTTGAAAGTCGCGACGCTGGACCGGCTGAGGCTGGCCGCGCGTGAATTATTTGTTGAACTTGGATACCACGAGACAAGACCGCAGGACGTTGCACGTCTCGCCGGCGTCGCTAACGGTACCTTTTACCTGCACTTCGCTGACAAGCAGCAGGCGTTCCTTGATTTTGCGGAGCAGGCGCAGAACGAATTACTAGAAGTGATGAGCGATCGACTTCAGGAAATCAGTGGATCCCGAGCAAGGTGGCGAGTGACATGCGGCGCAGTAGTGGACTTTGGTACGGAACATCCTGGATTGTTGCAGGCTGCATTTCTTGATCCTGTGTTTATTGCGCCCAGGGATGACAATGCCTGGGGAATGTATGACCGGCTGGGTCATCTAGTGAGCATTACGGTCAGGAACAACCGGTCGACTGATTCAGCAGGTGACCAACAAGACGAATTTGACTTTGAGCTAATCAGCCACGGCCTCTGTGGCTTGCTGCGTCACGCGATGATCTATGCCAGCAGAAGAGATCTGAACAGAGAGAAAATGATTGAAGACCTGAGCATGTTTATTGATCGGGGATTGGGTAATCGATAACGGGAGGTTGTAATGAGCAAGTTGGAATACAGCAAGCAGGAGATAGAAGCTGAACATGACTATCAAACCCTGCATGTGGAGTGCGGACAGAAACTACATGGCGGCTTTGATGCAGACGGCCATTATTTGTCACCACGCACGAGGCATCGATGGGAAGCGATCAACAGCTGGCACAAACAGCTTGATGATCGTGGCGTTCCTATCGTCGAAGCATCTACCACGTTGCTGACTGAACCTAACTTTCCCAACGTTCCGCAACAGATTCTGTTGTTGAAACATGGAATTGAACAATCCTTCTGGGATTCGCTCACCATCACGGGGTTGATAGAGGCGCGTGGCAAAGCGCTGGCAGAGATCCAGGCGCCTGACTTTCAAACGGTCATTGTTGAGGACATTTCCGCAACGGCGCTGGCACATATGAACAAAGGGCTCCTCACAACCCACGGTTGGGATGAAGGCGGTATGCCTGATTCCGGTATTGGCGGTCACGATACGATGTGGTTTGTGGCGCGGGATCTTGTTTTTGGGAAAGAAAAATTTCCGATCCCGGAGGCGCCAACCAGCATTGGCCGTGAGAAATCTGAACGAGAAATGCTTGCGCTTCCTGCTGAACACGAGATGCTGATCTCATTTCTCATGAATTTACTGATGATAGAAGTCAGGGCAGAGCGAGCATTTGAATTCTATGAACGTGTCATCAAGTCAGCTGAAACTTTCATCGACAAACCGAAGGAGGCGGCTCACGCGGTTGAGTTGATCAACCGAATTCGACTCGACGAATCCGTACACGTTGCGTGGCTACGCGCGGCAATATCGGAATTCAGAAGCTTTACGATTAAGGCGGTGGATGGGTCTGAGATATCCGGTGCTGACGTTCTGGATCCGGTTTGGGAAAAGATGGTGCACTGGCATGCGGTGGAAATGCATGAGACTCAACGACCACTCAGTATTGCGACGCTGAAGGAAACCGTTCTTGCACTCAAAGACGGGCAGTCATTATTTGAACAATTCGAAGCACTTGCAGCTTAAGGGAGAATAAACATGAAATTTGGGATTTTCTATGAACACCAGTTACCGAAGCCCTGGAAGGAGGGTGTAGAGCAGCAACTATTTCAGGATGCGCTGGACCAGGTAGAGCTTGCGGACAAGCTTGGCATTGACTACGCCTGGGAAGTTGAACACCACTTTTTGGAAGAGTATTCACACTCGTCTTCGCCTGAGATATTCCTGGCCGCAGCGTCACAGCGAACAAAAAACATTCGCCTTGGCCATGGTATCAGGCAGGTAATCACCAACTACAACCACCCCGCTCGAACGGCAGAATGTATTGCGACACTGGATCTGGTTTCCAATGGGCGGGTTGAGTTTGGCACTGGTGAGTCATCGGCTATTTTGGAGCTTGGTGGCTTTGATATTCCTGTTGAATCAAAACGTGAGCAGTACCTTGAAGCAGTTGAGCAAATCTGCAACATGCTGGCAATGGACCCTTATCCGGGATTTGAAGGCAAGTACTTTAGTATGCCGTGCCGAAACATCGTCCCTAAACCCGCGCAACGACCCCACCCACCACTCTGGGTTGCCTGCTCAAACAGGGAAACTATTAAAATGGCTGCGAGGCTGGGAATTGGTGCGCTGACCTTTGCTTTTGTTGATCCGTTGGAGGCCAAACACTGGGTTGATGAGTACTACAACATTATCAAAAGCGACGAGTGTGTGCCGATTGGCCACACCGTGAATGCCAATATCGCGATGGTGACGAGCTTTTCTCTGCATCAGGACAGAGAAGAGGCGATTAGCCGTGGATTGGAAGGGTTTGAGTTCTTCGGGTACGCGCTTGGCGCGTTGTACGGATTTGGTGAGCACAAACCAGGGCGAACTGATCTCTTTAAACAGTTCAGGGAAACTCGTGAGAAACAGTTAGCGGAGATGCCTGTGGACATCACGGAATCTCTCACTGGCGCCAGGGGAGGAATCGGAACGCCCGATGACATGAGAGGTCACCTCAAGAAGTTTGAGGAAGTCGGTGTGGATCAGGTGACGTTTATTCAGCAGGCGGGTATGAACAAACACGAACATATCTGCGAGTCACTGGAACTGTTTGCCAGTGAGGTAATGCCCGAATTCAAGGCAAGAGAAGCTGAGCGTGAAGCGAAGAAGAACGAGGAACTGGCTCCCTATATCGAAGCAGCGTTAGCGAGAAAGAAATTCATGCCAATGCCTGACGACAAGGACATTCCTGTGTTCCCGGCACTGGGGCGAAGTATTGTTGAGGGTGAAGAGGATCCTAACAAGGCAGCCTAGGTTTAGTTGTAATGCTGGAAGGCCAGGGAACATCTGATTAAAGTCGGAGTGCCGCATCACTTTTTCCGCGATGGCTGCGTTGAACCTGTACTCGAAACCTCGCGAAATTAAGACCATTCGCGATTTTCTGCGTGCGGGTTCGCCTTGCCCTCACAAAAAAAATGCAGTTAATCAGAAGTTCCCTAGATTGATTCCAGCTCAGAACTGACTTCGAGCCATTCGCCCTCTATAGTCTCCAGTTGCTCTTTGAGTTCCGTTTGGTCTCGAAGGAGTGACTGGAGGTTTACTTCCTGTTTTGCGTGGCCATCACGACTTTGGTAGATAGCAGGGTCAGACAGCTGTTGCTCTACTTCTCCGAGCTTTCGTTGCAATCGTTCCATCCTGCTATCAAGTGTATTCAGGCGTGTTTTCAGCTGCCGGATTTCTTTGCCCGGTCTCGTGGAAGTTTTTGGCGATACTGTTTTGGCCGCCGAGTCTGCAGGCAGTGCGTTTCTTTCCTTGCCTGGTAATACCCGGGTTCGGTAGTCCGCGAGATCCCCGGGAAAGATGCTGACGGAGCCGTCTTCAACCAACAGGAACTGATCCACGGCGTTTGCCATAAGGTGCCGGTCGTGTGACACAAGGATCAGAGCACCGGCGAACGCCTGTAATGCAACGGTCAGTGCCTGGCGCATTTCAATATCAAGGTGGTTTGTGGGTTCGTCCATTAACAGCAGGTTGGGTTTCGTCCAGGCAATCAGCGCCAGCGCAAGCCGTGCTTTCTCGCCGCCGGAAAAGGTCCCAACCGGTTCCAGGACTTTGTCGCCATGGAAGTTGAACCCGCCCAGGAAATTTCGTGTCTCCTGCTCGCCGGGAACTGTCCCAAGGGTTCTTCCGAGTTCAAAAAGGTGCTGCACTGCGCTACTGGAAAGATCCAGTTCATCAAGCTGGTGCTGTGAGAAGTAAGCGGTGTTGAGATTAGCGCCGCCTGTCTCGGAACCACCTAACAGCGGCAGTTCCATGTTCAATGTCTTGATCAGCGTACTTTTTCCTGCACCATTGACCCCGAGCAATCCGTATCGATCACCAGGTAAGAAACTGAGATTGACGTTGCTTAGAATAGGGCTCTCGTATCCAAGGTTGGCATCTACCAGCGTGAGCAATGGTGTCGATGCCTTTTCCTGTGCCGTTATCTCGAACGAGAAGGGTGAGTCGATATGAGCCGGAGCAATCAGTTCCAATCGTTCCAGCGCCTTAATTCGGCTCTGCGCCTGTCTTGCTTTAGTGGCTTTCGCGCGAAACCGCCTGACGAAATCCTGCATATGCGCGATCTCGCGCTGTTGTTTCTCGTAGCTGCTTTGTTGTAACGCTAATCGTGCGGCTTTAATTTTCTCAAAGGCGGAGTAGTTGCCCGTAAAAAGCTCAATCGTCTGGTGATGAAGATAGGCGATATAATTGACGCATTCATCAAGGAATTCTCGATCATGGGAGATCAGTAACAGGGTGCCCTTAAAGCTTCTGATCCATTCCGATAACCATAGGATGGCATCAAGGTCGAGGTGGTTCGTGGGTTCGTCGAGTAATAACAGGTCGGAAGGGGTCATCAGGGTTTGTGCGAGATTCAGGCGAATTCGCCACCCGCCTGAAAAACTGGAAAGCGGCTGAGTAAACTCCTGTTCTGAAAAACCAAGACCGACCATCAGCTGTTCAGCGCGCGCGCGGGCCGTGTATCCGTCAATTGTGTCTAATTGTTCATGCAGATCTGCAATTTTTTCGAAAGTCTCGTCGCGCTCGGCCTGGGCAAGTTGCGCTGTGATCTCTACAAAGCGCCGGTCACCCGAAAGCACATAATCGATTGCAGGTTGGGTTCTACCTATGACCTCCTGTGCCATATGCGAGATCCGGGTTTCGGCCGGTAAGTCGATCTGGCCAACATCAGATTCCAGATTCCCGAGAATGGCCTCGAAAAGGCTCGATTTACCGCTGCCATTTGCGCCGATTAGCCCCACCCTGTTACCGCGATGAATGGTAAAACTGGCGCCTGTAAACAGAGGGTCCGGGCCTCGCCTTAGGGATACATTGGTTAGCGTTAACATAGGGGTACGGTTATATTGAGCCTATTTTGGGAGCGGTCGTCCGGAGAAATGTTTTGATTAAATTGATGCTTGGATTATTGATTATCGCATGCATTGCCCCACTTTTTATAAAAGGGCCTAGCGGTGAGCCATTAATGACACTGGATGACTGGAAGATAGACGTACCTGTTCCGATAAAGGACCTGGTTGGTAGTTTGACCGGTGGCGCTAAAAACCCCCTTCCCGTTGAAGGGCATCAGCCGATGCAGGTTTTTAAGTGGCAGGACGACGAGGGACAATGGCATTTCTCAAATGCACCGCCCAATCTCGGGATTGCTGAGGAACTTGAAATTTCGGATGTGAATTTGATGGAAGCCTATTTACCACCAGCGCCATTATCAGATGCTGAAGAACCCACGACTTCCGAGGCAATGAGTGTTTCGCCAGGTATTCCGCATCCCGAACAGGTCCAGGAAATGATGGAGACGATTGAGCAATTCCAGCAGACGATTGACCGGAGAAAAGAAGCCCTGGATTCATTGTCGGTCCAGCAAAACTAGCGAACACTACAGGCGGGAATTGTTTCTGAACGCCTGGAATAGCCCTAGCGTGACCAGGGCAATAAACCCGATCAGAGTCCAGCCGGGGATGCTGATGCCAAGGAACGTCCAAACGATTTCAGCGCAACTGCCATCACCGACCAAAACCATTTGAATGACTTCCTGCATGGGAAACACATCCAGCAGATAATCGAGCCCGGGTCCGCAAGAAGGTACCTGATCTTCCGGCAGGCTTTGAAGCCAGAGTTGCCGGGTTGCAAGTGCGCTACCAACTGCAGAAGCGATCACTACCAGCAGGCCGTAGACCTTGATACCGACCCGGGCTGGATTATGCAGGGCAGCTGCGATGGCGATCAGCCCGGCAGCGATGACGGCCACTCGCTGGAATATACAGAGTGGGCAGGGCTCCAGGTGCATCATGTGCTCCAGGTAGAGTGCGACTCCCATGAGAAACATGCAGCCGAAACCGATTATCCAGTTCATATTCCTGGCATTAGGTAGGTAATTAGACATCAGTTCCTTATTCCTTGGCAGTGGGTGCAGTTTGGACCGTTTATGGCGGCGCTAGTTAATGCCTGGTTAAGCCCTTTTTTCTGCGACGCCTGCGTTGAACACCTGCTCACAAAAACAGAAATTAAAAGCGAATTGGTGATTTTACGCCGTGCGGGTTCGCCTTGTCCTCCTAAAAAAAGTCCTCCCAAAAAAGTCCTCCTAAAAAAAGTCCTCCTAAAAAAAGTCCTCCCAAAAAAAGTCCTCTTAATAAGCGCTTGCCCTTGTTAATGAAGTTGTTTCCATTCGTCACAAAACTCCATCAGCTCAGGGTAAAAAACTGAAAGGTCCTCCTGAAGACCGGGAAGTTGCTCCTCACAATGTGGATACGCCTCGATGAGAGGATTTTCGTGCGTTAGCCTCCTTGAGAGATACGTGAGTGATCGTTCCAGGAATTCTAACCGGCCATAGTGCGCCAATGAATTGTGTTCCTGCATTCGCGATGCGCTCTGGAATGCAGCATCGGTCAACATGTCTTTGTGAGCTAACAATTTTTCAAGGGTGCTAGCGGAATAAGACTCAAGTGGCTCGTTGTAATATCGAGGCCAGTTCTGTGCCAACAAGTGATCAAAAGCGATATCCGTGATGATGCCAGCGTATCGGCGGAATCTGGGATCAAATCGCTTGTAACTGTTTTTTACTATCGGATGTGAATCGGTGTATTGGTCGATCGCCCGATGGAGACGAATCCCTCGCTCGATTTCGGGGCTGAAGCGATTCTCCAGGCGCCCCTTAATATAGTCGCCTAGGAAGCCGCCAACCATCAGGCCAGCTTCTGGGCCTGCCAGGGCGAAGTGTGCCAGATAATTCAACTGGCATCCGTAAGGGGTTTATATTCCTCGGCGATCTTCAGAAGATATTCGTCGAAAGCCAGTGTATCTGAGGCCTCAATCACGGCCTGGTCTTCGATAGACTTCTGCGCGAGTACTTCGTATTTGTCTTTTAACGCGGTTGTAAATGGCTGAGACTTGAAATAACGCTCATGCTCCAGCGTTTTATCCATTGCGAACCTGGAGAAAGGAATCTGGTCAGTTTGCATATCGTGCAGGATTGAACCGCTTGGGGTGAGAGTCGGGTTTTGCAAGCGGTCAAGTTGCGCTGTGACGCTTTCCTGATAGGAGTGAGCGGCGTCTGTATCTAAAAGCGCTGCAGACTCTGCAATGTCCGCCAGTAGTGCACTACCCCATTCGCGCAGCGAAACTTTTTGGCCCTGGTCATTTAGCATGAGTTCGCTGTCACGTCCCTCGTAAACTGTTGCGGCACTATTTTCGGTGACCTCACGACAGAGTTGATCGCCATGCTCCGGGCTGTTGGATAACAGGCAAAAAAGGAGGAATGAATCCAGAAACTTAGCTTGTTGCTCATCAATGCCAAGCGGAAGGTACGGATTGACGTCCAGTAACCGTACTTCGATGTACTGGACGCCCTGTTCCAGCAGGCAGGCGAGAAAATTCTCGCCTTTGTCCGGTACGCGTTTCGCCCTGATGGATGAATAAAACTCCGCTTCGGACTGCAGGATGTTGGTGTTGATCTGTCGGTACTCGTGATTAACCAGTAGGCCGATATCTTTATACGGCGCGTGTTCGGTACCGATCGCATTGGCCAGTGTTGAGACGTAATTTTCAAGGCCGTTGTAACAGATGTTCATATTCTCTGCCTGGGTATTACTTTGGTAACCCAGGTTGCCGCTTCTAAGAGAAGTGGCGTATGGCAGAAACGCAGTCACTTCATCAAAGCGCAACAGTGAATGCTGCTTGCCCTTAAGAAAGGAATTACAGACCGCTGGTGATGCGCCGAACAGGTAGGTCAGTAACCATGAGTAGCGTCTGAAATTGCGCATCAGGTCGAAATACCGCCGGTTACGAAACTCTGCGGTCGTCTCAGTTGACTGCTCGGCAGTTCGTAACCAATCCAGGAAGCTGTCCGGGAAAGAAAAGTTGTAATGAACTGCGCAGATGGTTTGCATCCCGCGACCATAGCGATATCCCAGGCCGCTACGATAAGTTT
>Ga0315324_10000478_pt1 | contig 13996 bp, 8 predicted proteins | sample M150021515metaG_FD_203919 | JGI IMG/M metagenome (GOLD analysis project Ga0315324, IMG submission 203919) | Ammonia-oxidizing marine archaeal communities from Monterey Bay, California, United States - M1 500m 21515 | ecosystem: Environmental > Aquatic > Marine > Intertidal zone | place: USA...
TTATATTTAATTTTTATAATATTTCCGTCTAATGGGACCCTCCTTTTCCATAGATCGGATATTCTCTTGATTTTTTCGAAAGAATCATAATGTCCTGATATTTTTATTATATCCGATGTACATTCAGAAACCACACCATACAATATTAACATGTATTCTATAATCACCTAAAAAAATATTGTTTATATCAAATATAAAGTTAAATTATTAATATTCGAATTGTGTGTTTTATATAATTTGCTACTTACATCTTTAAATTATTTAATCTATGTATAAATCCGAATGCGACTGTCCGTCACGAGCGTCAGTCAGGTTTTTATTGATAATAGCAGTATCGGTAGCAACAGGGTATTTAACCTCTGTAAGTTCGGTATCAATCTTATGAAGCATAACTCGTTGCACATTACTCATGAAGAACATGTTACGCATAAACTTGGTGTCAAATCGACTACGACCTAGTTCAGCTAAGACATCACGTCTGTTAACCACTGGTACAGATACAGATTTACCCTTTTCATTATATAGTAATCCGCTGTTAGCACCATACGAAGGTGCTAACATATTATTGACACCTCGTATATTTAATCGGTCACTACGACGTTTATTATTGCCTTGAGTACCATTCCCTCTATGGGTCATTGATCTTCCAGTACCTATAATAGTGTCTTGTAATAATGCCTTACTCCATAGTTGATCAGAGATAAATCTAGGGTACCCATAGAATCCTAACGTGGAATTACCTGATACAATATTCTCAAGTTTACCATAGAAATTTCCCTTATCAATCTTGGCGTAAGGGTGTTTGCATAACGCGGACAACACGTCATGTGTAGACAAATCCCCTGTAATCTCAATGTTCCCATTTGCATCTTTGGTTCCACTGTTTGATGATTGTACAATATGAGTAATAAATGAATCGAATGTATAAGCATAATTGTACATATTAACAAGAGGGATTTCTCGACGCATTGCGTGAATATTAATAGGTGAAATATTAAGATCGAGCAGGTTGTAAATAATACTACTTTCACGGCTAACATTAACAGGTGGGCTATTGTCGTCACTGGAAATATGTGACGCGATAAGACCTAATGATGCTGAGGTATCAGTTGATGTTGTTAGATCTATACTAGCACTTAACCCTTTCTTCATCTGATAACTAAACATTCCAATCGATGACGCATCCGATTCAGATGGTTCAACTATACTACGATCAGCCCCGAATAGACTAGCATACATACGCGTTTGTCCAGCGTAACGAGCAAGCATTACGACATCACATGCGAAATCGCCATAAGTCTTTTCTGGTATTTGGTATTGACTAGGTGTGACCATATTGTATTTTTGAACAATATCTATTACACCAGGCATATGGTCAAGCAGTGGTTTGGACGAATTGTCGTTCAAAAGAAGACGAACACCGTAATTAAACATGAAATCATTATCACCACCAGAAATACCTGTTCGACCAAGATCTTTTCTATATTGGTATTGTGTCTGAGGGACGACAGCATCATTTTTTTGGGCAGGCGATAAAGCCAAAGTTAAATGTGATAACGGCATGACAGGAAGTTTACCGTTCCTACTTTTGAAATTAGAGATAGAGTCCTCATTAACTTCAAAGAATAAAGGTGCATCGTTAAGTTCTGTCATAACATTACGAATAGTAGTAATCATAGAATCACAACAAGACGTGATTTTATCAAGCCATTGTCTGTTCCACTCTATACCCACATCATGTGTACGAGAAACGGATTCACCTACATCACCATAGACTCCACGCATGGACTTGACTCCCATATTTAGTCCAGTATCATCACTCATTTTATGACGATCAACACCTACATTAAGTCGTAATACGCTTCGGATGAGTTCAGCTCTTTTAGATAGAAGTTTAAATTGACTGGCAAACACGGGTAATTGTGCTTTCATGTCTTCTTTCATACGCATAGGGACTTCAGCAATTGATTGTATAACATTAACCTTTACACCACTACGGTTAGTTTCATTAAGAGCCGTTCGCATACACTTTGCCAGACTTGCATACAAAACTTCCTTAGGATCACCATTATTAAGAGTCCTAGCATTGCCCCCTTGTAATACAAACATATCCCTCAAACCAGACGCTTCAACAATGGCTTTTTCATCGCTATTTTGTCCTATGTAATTCCCAGCCCCATTAATTAGTGTATCGATATTGTTAGATGAAGGTGTCTTTCCTAACAGATCTAAAGTCTCAGTTAGTTCTTCCATAACACGTGACTGAAGGGTATTATTAGCACCCAATACCTCATATGTTAATCCTGGTGTAACAAGGTCGGGATGACCTTGTGCGTTAAATACAGCATTACTCATAGGACCATTGGCTGGGCCTTCAATAAGCCCGGAATAAATTTTAAGGGATGTTGGATCCCAGAATTGTCCAAGGAATTGAGCCATAACTTCGTTAAATTTAACTTGGAGACCAGCTCCAGTATCAACCCATTTAATATTACCATCATTACTCAATGTATCATCTAATTGCAATCTACAGCGATCATACCCAGATCCTCGGAAACCAGGATTCCCGGATAGTTCCTGTAAATACATATTAATACGCTGTTTGTAAATGGGGTGAGGCCAATTACGAGATTGACGATCAGGGGCAAGTTCTTTAAATAAATGAGAGAACTTATCATTAGATGTTTGTACAACTCTAACCTTTCCTTCACTCATAAAATTTACAACATCTTCATTATTTGGAACACCTGCGGGACTATAGCTGACACCAGCGATGTTATCTTTATCACTGGTAAGTGGATTATAATGTGTCATTTCAGAAATAACACCATCAACACACCACCCCTGTGTACGTTTACGTGTAATGTCAGCCTGGAGATCAAAATATGTAATATGTTTACTTTGATCTTTAGGGTCAACATTGGCTACTAATTGCAATGCCTTGGTTACACGAGCATGTGCACGTTTAATACCCGAATTACCATCAGTATCTCCAAACAATTTAGAAACGAGATTGTCATGTACCCATAAAATACTACCGGTAACGGATTGGTTGTTTTTAGAACCTAAATATTTGTTAATAATATCAGAATCTACAACACCACGGAATCTATCTATATTAGTGCGGACCTTAGCCAAGGTCTCTTCACAAAGACCTTGTAAAGAACCATGATTAACAGTTAAACGGTTACCACTAACATTAACTTCACACAGACCATTAGTATCTGCAGTTAAACTATACACCGCGTTCATCATATGTTTGAACACTGCTTCCCATCGAACGCTAACAAAAGCCGCATGATCAGACCACTCAAAATTTTCATGACTTGCAGTTTTAACATTTTCATCAGCTGAAGGCCATTTAGACTTTCCAGCAGATAGTGTTACAAGTTGTGTTGCTGTTGTATCAACATCAACACCCATATAACCTGCTTTAAAACTATCATTATAACGCAGTGCATTAGTAGCAATAACAGTAGCACGTTGAACTTTATCTACAGCCTCACGATCACGAAATTGTTCTTGTAGATTATTACTAATTCCATTAATATCTGGAAGAGCATTATTACCAGTGGTATAATGTTTTTGCAAAGCTGTAAATAATGCAGATGCGTCCCAATCACGTGTTACTTCGACGTATTTTTTAAGCATATGGGTAATAGACGTGAGAATATTAAGAGGTGCCACAACTGTTTCGTGAAACATAACAGATGCTTCAACATTGGTTTGAGATTGTACATCCATTCCAAGCATCATACCCCTCACAAGCTTGAATTGTAATTCTGGGTCTTTAGAGTTACTAAGACTCGCCTTAGCAGAAGAAATGATGCGGGTAAAATCTGGAATAGTGCTTTGCCCTGCTTCATTTTCATAATAATCTTCTTTATCAAAACCGTCACGTCCTGTACGAAGAAGGACATTCTCTATACGTTTATCAATTCTTCTACGAAACACACCCAATGCCTTAACCATTTCACCGTCCAATGTGTAGTCTGATTCCAATGGTCTGTATGCGTTTGAGGCTTTAGCGTAACGATCAGATGGGGCTAAACCGGTACCAATATTGTCAGAGTCTAATACATCGTAATCGTCATCGGGGGTCGATTTATCTGCATAAGTAAGTTCTCGACGTCTAGACTCTTCTTCCTTGCGGTATGCAACAATCTCAGATCGTTGCATAACTCCATATCTAGAATTGATTTCTGCAATAAAGTCAGAAATAACTGCGCTAACGACATCCTTGGATCCACGATTCTTATACGAAACATATACTTCATTGATTTCATGAATTAGGCGTTTGAGAACATTGTCTGAATATAATCCGTTTGTGTTGATAGGTTGATCGAAAATAGTAGCAATGAACCCTGCCCACATAGAACCGACTTCAGGTACCATAGAAATAAGTAATTCACTCCCATCATCATCTTCACATGGTTCTTCATAACAGAAAATATTTCTGTAAAATTCGGCAAGTAAAGGGAGTCTGGCATAAAGTTCAACAGCATCATCGTAAACCTTTGGGGTAGAATACGAGTAATGCCCCATACCACCCTTAACCCCTTTACCACCCCCAAGTACTAACCTAGTAGGACTAAGAGCATAATTGCGAATACCACCACTAGAACTAAAGTTCATCATATTATATAGACCAGTAACTGTAAAAACTTTCGCAGCCATTGATTTAATAATATTAACAAATATATCATCCTCTTCTTTGAAAATACTGGGTGGTAATGCGGGTGCTGGACCAACACCATCTATAGAGGACATTACTGTACCAAACCTTTGATCCACCGAATTAGACATAGGATTGATCCACGTGAAAGCAGAGACGTATAAATATTTACAAAGACATTTATACATATCATTAGGGCTTAAAAATGTGGCACGTGTCATATCTTGATCCCCAAACTTCTTACCAAGATAAGCAAATGCTGAAATAATGTTCTTAAGAACATACACTTTTTCGCAAGTGTATTTTGCAAATTTATGTGCAAATAACGATCTAACAGGGCTTATCGGTAAAAACGGGTTAGCTGGCAAAGCCCCTGCAATAGTTTCAGAAACTGCTGTATAATAATGATTTGAAGGGCTTCCCAATTTTGTACGAACAATACTAGAGGAAACCGAATTCCCATCTAAGTAAGTTAACTTTTGTAATGGGTCGTTGAACATACCTGCCTGCCATGGGAATATCTCGTATAAAGATGCGATAGCATCTCCTGATTTTTCAGAGAACCAGTTAGAAATAAGTTCCACACTACTTAAAAGTTTAGATACCTGTTGGATATCATCAGGAGATGCTACAACATTGTCAGTGAATTTCTGCAGATATTCATCCACGGCCTGTGCTACTCTATATAAATCTTCTTTAGCCGATAGTTGTAATCTTAATATTTGTTCTATACTTTCAGGGGTATATTCGCCTGATACCCCTTTTAATGCGGTCTCGAAACCATTATTGTCGTCAGTATATAATGATTTGATCGCATTAGCAGTTTCTTCTCTAATACTGTTAACTTTTAACCCCACAGCACTACCCACAATTTCAGTGTAATTTTTGTTATAAGATTTTAATTCAGTTGAAACTGTGTTCAAGTTCTTTTTGAATTTAGCAATATTGTAATAATGGTTGAATGTATTACGGGCATTACGTAAAGACACAATTGCACGAAATTCACCACCACCATCAACCTCACCTCGGCCTTGTACCTCAAGTAATTTTTTACTTCTTTGTAAATCAGTGTCATTAAGTTTGGTTTTTATATTGGAGATTGTATTTTGTGCATTGTCATTCATTGTATTGGCTACACCTTTTACAGCTTCTGTAAAATTAGATAACACAGTTACACCTTTATTCGCGATTTGAGCAACAGTATCTTTTACATCAGTTGTCGGGGTAACACCTCCTGTGTGAGTAGGGGCAATATGTGATGTATGTGCTTTAAATTTATCAGAGAAGAAATCCATCAATTTAACCACTGCTTGAAGATTTGTTTCTATGTCACGGAACCCCGGGTCCAACGATTTTAAACCTACAAGGGTATTAAGCATACTTTGGATAATACCTAAGAAATGCTCACGCATACGGGTAGAATTAGAATCAGAATAATACCCGGTAAGAGAATACTCAATACCTTCGGTAAACACATTGGTAAGATCATTCATCGCCATTTTAAATCTGTATAGGTCATCCGTTAAAGGTATATTCCCCTTTGCTAATTTTTTACCGGTCTGAAAAATAGATTGGTAAACGCGATCCATATAGATTTTAGCTTTGGAACGGAAGTCATTAAGCAATGCAACACGGGTGGATTTTTGTTGTTTTAAACGTTTTGCGAGTTTAATCCGCCCTCCAGTATAACCCTCACATCCACAGCTACCACCCTCTACTCCACCGCATGCAGAACACCCTCCAAATGTATTACCACCAAGTTTTTTAGAAATTTCATCATGGTAACCATGATACTGTGAAAGAATACCAAGAGCTTTTTGATATTTATCTACATATTCACTATTCCCTTTAGTATCAGCCATGTTTTCGAATTTTTCATGAGCTTTTAATTCAAGGTCATGTAAACTGCCAGTTTTTTTGTATTCTTGTTTGGAAATACCAATCGTTTTCAATGCATTATCAACACTCTTGGCCATAGATGCTACCCCTCCAACACCAGATAACATGTAGCTTAATTTATCACCCCACATCCTTGTACCAAGACTATACCTAAGAGAGGAAACCAAACCGTTATAATCGGTATTCTCGGCTAACAATTTAACAATATCTTTATTAGAGTCTTTAACTACTGTGTTAGTGATATTGGTTAATAGAAGGATTTGTTTATCTATTTCCTGTAAAAGAAGTTCATGTACAGATTTAATACCTTCCGCTGATAGTTTTAGACCATCATCGCTAGATTGCATAGCTTCTGAATACAATTTATCATAACTTCGAGAAATCATTTCCCTCAAATCAGTTAAATTTTGTAAAATACGAGTCACACTTGCAGCAGCAGCTACATATTCTTTATTAAGACCTAACACTAACGAATTAGCAAGTGATGAAATTTGTGTACATATTGCGTTAGGGGGTAGTGTTGTGTCTATAACTTTATTATCATAGACCTTGTTAATAACATCAGCGACACCTTTACAAAGTTTTAATTGTTTATCTGAGTCAGGTGTGATAGTTTTCCCTCGTTTCGGGTCAGGGATCATGTTTTTTAAATGATGTACAAGATCACTGGTACTGGCATCTGGTTTTAGCGGTTTAACACCCAATAGTTTTGAAATACCAGTAACAAGATCACGGATAATTTTGTTTTTAACAGTTGATGCTGCAGATGAACTGTACTCTTGTAAACCATCTGCACCACCATTTACAGAACCCCTTGACTCACATGTACCACTCTCATTTTCACTAAACACACGGGCATCGCCTTTAGCGATACCTATGAGATATTGCCTTTCAGGGCTGTCACTCAAATCCGTTGTTTGGTTTGAACTAAGTAGTTGTCCCATTGTCACCGTCTTATATTAATGTATAAAAAAATCTCTAATTAATAATTACTTTAAATTATGGATAATAATTATATATATTTAAACTATATTAAAATATAAACATAATTATTATTAAAACATATTTGAAATATTTTCAAGACGTATATATAATATTGAAATGATGTTTGGTGGTGGTACAAAACCATCCGACTATTGTAAGCTTTCAACTTACCTACAATATAATGCACCCAGTCTTTATGATAACATACAAGACTTATGTATGTTCGGAGCTCTAAACCCAAAACGTGGGGGTGGTATAACATTATTACTACCTTCTAAAGAAGTGCAAGAAGAAATTGATGCAGAGGTAGGAAAAGATGCAAAAAACGCTGTGGATTTAATTAAGAGTTTAATATTGAAAACGTATATACCTAGTATTAATGATTTTAATGACAATGTTGTAAATTTAATAGGTATGAAATTACCAGTTAAGAAGGTTAGTTCTAATACTGTTGAACTTATAAATGATGGCAAAATTACAGAACAAACATCTAGTAAATTTACACCATTATTCACAGAGAGAATAAATATAGCATGTTATAAACTAGAAGGTAAAATACCAGTATCAGATATTCCGGCTGAAACAACCGGTAAATATGAAGGAGGTAGAGATAGTGATTATTCAAAATATGGGAGAAATATTATACAGGGAAGTTGTTGGAAAACACATGTTTCAAACATTAAAGACCAAGTAAAAAATTATATTAAACGCGGTGTAAATGGTGTCGACCCTTTGACTTTGACTTTACTATCCCTTGCGATATCAAATCAAAAAATAAATAGTGCAAAAATCGAAGAATTTACAGATTATATGCCATGCAGTCCATTGGCAGCATTATTTCTTGGTGAATATTTTAGTACCCAAGAACTTAAGGAATGGAGTATGCTCGGTAAGGAATATAATAATAAGGATGTTTTAAACAAATTGTATGGCGATTTTAAACAGCATGGTACTAAATTTGAATCGATACAGGATATGACACCTGACACTATTGGTGCCAAGATGGCTGGGCAAGTCAAAGAAATGACCAACAATGATATTGAAGATTTTAATTATTATATTCTAGGTGCACAGGAGTTTTGTTATTATTTTACAATGCCTTATATTAATGCTATTCGAACAAGGGATTCTTCGCAGGTTGAACACATTTTTAATTATTATTTAACTCATATTAATGGACAAACAGGTCGTAAAAGATGTTTATTTGTTCAGAATTCCCCTGTCGATTTTGAAACTTTTCAAAAGGAAAGATTTTGCTCATCTTTATCTTTCTACGTTAATGACGCATTTTTGACTACAGGATTAAATACAGATTCTAAAGGTAAGACGGATGGTGAAAACATGGGTGAATATATTTATGGATGGGGTAAGGATGTTCGTCCTGATAACCTTACTACACCTACTAGTTTTCATAACGAACTCCATGAATTTTGGGAAAACATATAATAATTTAAATATTGAATTTACAAGTTAATATAAAGTAAATATAACATGACTTCACTCATTCGTTGTTATGAATCAAATAGGGCAATAGGGCAATATTCTAGAATATTAACTGCCATAAAAGAAGAACTGGAGAGAAACCCCCCGAAGGACGGTGAAAAAACATTAGAAGACTATTATGATGCGTTTGATCTAAATATACCTCAACGCATGCATGTGTTTTCACATTTCAAACCTCAAGATCTTCATTTGTTGACCCCCAACCCAATTAAAAATACAAAATGATCCACATTTGATTACAAATTATACTAATATTCAATCTGTACAGTTTGTTTTTTTTGCAATTATAATAATAGGGGTGTATTATACTGTTCTAGTCTAGGATTTGAAATTTGAATTTTGTACTAAAAATAAATCACTATACCTGTATAGAAATTAAGAGAGTTTGTTATAAATATGTCTAAGAAACCAGTCACTACTGAAATGGTCCTTAAGGCCTATGAGGCCAGCCCTCAAGGCTTTCTTAATATCGATCTAGTTAAACCTAGATCATCTAAGAATTCCAATAATACATACCATACCGTGTCTTTGATGACTGATGGTAAAAATAGGAAATTGGGAGTTTCATGGAGTAATGTTGCCCTTGTAGGTGGTGTTAAACCGCCTGAAGACCGCAAATATGACCCTACGCTATGTTTCCGCAAATCTTCAGGGGAACTAGGCGATGTATTATTTAAGATTTACACGCGATATGCTGAAATCATTGAAACATGTAAGAAGGATAAAACATTTACTCCTAAACAGTCAAAAGCACAATTTAGAACCATTATCCAAGATGAATTGGAAGACGGAACCCCGCTTGAAGACCCTATGATTCGTCTAAAACTACCATTTAGGGAAGGACGAGCTCAGTTTAAAGTTATCCAGATAAGGGAAAATAGTAACGGTACTCTAGAAAAAACTAATGTTAAAGTTACCAGTGAAAATATTCATACAATCATTAGATCTGGATCTATTACAGCAGGATATGTTTCTATGGACTCTATGGTGTTTAGTACATTCGGTGTTAGTATCCCTGCTAAAGTGGAACTATTGGTTATCAAGCCACCAGAGGATGACATACCTGATGTTAATGATATTTTGGATCCTTCGATGATGCAAGCAATGGCGATTAAATCATCTGATGATACTGAAATTATTGAAGAAAAAAAGGAAGAACAATCAAATGAAACTGAGGAAACCGAGGAAACTGATGAAACTGATACCAAAGACCCTATGCAACAATTAACTGAACTTCACAATTTGGCTAACACTCTTGATGAATAAAAAAAATACTACATTTATAATAATTTAATTTTTTATCTAAAACGCGATACCTACAGAGTTAATTTAATTTTTTATCTAAAACGCGATACCTACAGCATTAATTTCTTTTTTTGCTCTTTCTATAGATTTAGATATTAATGTATCTGCATCAGGGTGCTTTACATTTATAATAATAAACTTATCAGATGTAAATTTTTTAACACATGATACAATTTTAATAGAAGGGTCCGTATCATAAATATATTTCACTATAAGATTACCTATGGTATATGTTTCATCATAGATTTTATAACGAGTCATAGTACCGTCTTTATATATTTCTAATTTGGTAGAACTTCTAATACTACTTGATTGATATTCTTCAACCAATTTACCTATTACTTCAAGTTTTTGTTCTAATGTTTTTGCAGCGTATTTAATTATAGTCCTGGGTTCTGTAAATTGCTGATTTTTTATCGTTAATTTATATTGTGTTGGTTCCACTTCCATAGATGATTTAAAATCATTTATATCTAGGTCAAGGCATTCATACCCGACACGGTCTGGAAATGAGAATTTAGCACCATCTTTAAACCCAATACCTGATTTAATTTTTATGTTTTTAATTTTAAATTCTCTACCGGGTTTTAATTCTGCAATAATGAATGTCTGGCTAAACTTATCTTCTGTGGATTTTCCGTTCTCTTTTATATCCCTAGAAGTTATATACATTATATCATTTGTATCATTATATACGTTGATAGAGAATACCATATTTGATATCTGTTTTATAGGTATTAAATTAATGGATCTTTGAACTTCTCTGGAAATAATAAAAGGGTCTGTGCATATTAAATCATGTGTATCAAAATACATTAATAGCACCTCAAGTTCATCATTAATACATCTGCGAAATGCGTTAGCGACTGCAGACGTTGTATTGTGTAATTCAAACGACAACGATTTAGGTACAGTCTTTGGTATGTAATCTAATACACCAATCTTTTTACACATCTCAGTTACAAAATCAGGGATATCATGATTTATATCCTGGATATTTTTAACCTGAGTTGTTGCCATGATATAAATTAAATACTGTTTTATATCATTTTACTATTCAAATTTTATATTATAATCACTATATATATTTTATACATAAAATCCAGTGTGAATACATTGTATATGATTCAGGCACGTATTCTCATAGACTATAAATCATCTAAGGGTAATAAAGACCTGTTAGAATTTTTACATAATAATATTAACTCAATAAAAAAGAAGATTAATATAAAGGTTATTATTGTGTATAATGACTTAATACCAAAATTACCTAAAAATGTAAAACGGTTACCTGTTATGATAACAACAGGGTTATCAACAGTCGGTGTCAAAAACATCAAACAAAAGATTATAAATAGTATAGGTACTACAGATGTAAAATCTAAAGATCATGTTAAGGACATGGGTGTATCAGATCTACAGGATTTTTGGGACAGCGAAATGCATAATGGTAAAGATAATGATAACAACGATGATAATGTTATGGAATCTGTTAAAAACAAGGCAATGGAAGTATCAATACAACGTCAAGAATCGACCCCAAAACAGAAAAAAAAATTAGAGCCTATAGTTTCAAATAATAGAGAAGAAAATATACAATTAGAACAAATTCAAAGTGAGAAGATTTCTGATATGGTCGACGACGACCCTATGATGAAAAAGTTTTGGGATAACCAAGAAGCAACCCCAGGGTTTAATTAAATTATAATATTAATATTAAAATATATTATTCATTAATAATATATTTTAATGAAGATGACAGATAATACAGTAATACCATCAACGTTAGAAGAATGTACTTATCATAACATAGACAGGTTTAACTTTAAAGATAAGAAGATACGTGCGAAATGTGTTAAAGTTTATGATGGGGATACAATAACCGTAGTATTTAAACTTGTGGATGCATTCTACAGATTTAGTATTCGTATGAATGGTTATGATTCACCAGAATTACGATCCAAAGATGAAATGGAAAAAAAGTATGCAAAATTGTCACGTGATTATTTGAAAAATCTTATTATTGATAAAATTATAACCCTCGATTGTAAAGATTATGATAAATATGGGCGTATATTAGCTGATGTTATTATAGATGATGTGAGTATAAATGAATTAATGCTTAAGAGTGGGTATTGTAGAAAATACGACGGCGGTATAAAATTACCGTGGGATTTTTCCCAGTTAGAACATTAAATTTCAAGCTCTTGGTCAATTCTATCAGTATTTTTAAATGTTATCTCTGGTACTTTATTACATATTAATTCCCATAGATTATCACTATTTATTAGTGTATCTCTTCCCTGTAAATGTATACATTCTAAAATACGTCTTTTTCTCATAGAATTGTGTAAAATAGATTCAAGAATTTTATATATTATATACGGGTAATACATTGTATTCGATTTACCATCAGGTTTAGTAGATTCAAACATTGTAACCGCTTTATCAAATAAATTGTAAAACGATATCAGTTCTTGTCGTGTTAACTGTGGAGGGATAACACCCGTTAACAATTTTCTAATTAATGGAACATGATCATTGTATTTAGTATAATGACATTCTTTCAGATATAACCTAATTTGTGAACACGATAATTTACGATTATCTTTTATATTATCTCGTTTTATACAATACATAACTTGATCTAAACATTTTTTTTCTATATCAGTGTTATCCATTGCTTGTATTTTACAAATCCAAGATTTACAATGTCTTGATGGGTCATATCTACCATTCTTAGATGTATTCCCTTCTTGGTTATAAAATTGTGTGTCCTCAAAAACAGTACCATAAAGTATTGTAATATATCCACAACTTTCACATTTTAATTCTGAAGAATCGGGGTATACTTTCATTTTTATCCCACAGGGGCATATATCGTAATTAATATCTTTAATAGTGGTACATATACGTGTATAGGTATACTGTTTAAGTGTATCCCATAATTTCTCTTTAATTTCTTTATCTTGAATGTAATCACTTAAACAATATACAAAATCATAACATTTATATAAATTTCTATAATAATTACCGCTTGCTACTTCTGTGTTATATTTATCAATTATTTTGGAACAATTCGATGATTTATAATATTTAGTTAATATGTTAATAACATCCACTTCGTAATTATCTTCTATTTTTTTAAAGATATTCTTAACTAATTTAAATCGCAAACCTGTTAAATAGTTTACACTGGAGAAGTCGAAATTATCTTCTAAAATTATTATAGCGTTTTTAATTATATCTATTTTAGTTAAAAAATTAGTATGGTTAAGCTCAACAGTCCCATTATTCATATGTTAATACATTGTATAATTATACAGAGTATAATTTAATACACAAATACAAACAAATTGATAAATTTTGTATTAGACATTTATGAGATTATTAATATAAAATCAATAAGAGTTAGTATAATAATAACTTTGTATACACTATGACTGATAAAGTTGATATTGAGAATATAGATGATTTTGATCAACTTCTTAATATGGTGAAGTTGGATTCTAACCTTGTAGATAATTTAACCGAAGATCAAGTTTCAGAATTGCGTAAAAAACTTAATCCTTATGGTAGAACAGTTGAAGGTTCAGGTAAATATACTTGTGCTAGTGTTGTAAATTTGAG
>Ga0315324_10000479_pt1 | contig 13989 bp, 9 predicted proteins | sample M150021515metaG_FD_203919 | JGI IMG/M metagenome (GOLD analysis project Ga0315324, IMG submission 203919) | Ammonia-oxidizing marine archaeal communities from Monterey Bay, California, United States - M1 500m 21515 | ecosystem: Environmental > Aquatic > Marine > Intertidal zone | place: USA...
TCAGATGGAGATGGATTCCAAGATTCTTCGGGGCATGATGCATTCCCGAATGATTCTACACAGTGGATAGACGAAGATTTCGATGGATATGGCGACAATGTTTCTGGAAATAATCCCGACCTTTGTCTAGACACGCATCCATCATTGAAACACGAGACAGTTGGATTTTCAGGCTGTTCTGAAGAACAAAGAGATTCAGATGGTGATGGTGTAAATGACAGAATAGACGGTTGTCCTGATACTCCACTCGGCAAGGAAGTCTACACCGACGGCTGCCCAGTAATTTCTACAGGTGATACAGGTGGTGACTCTGATCTCATAATGGGAATGGAGCCAATGATATTCTATGCCGCAGCAGGCGGTGGTTCGTTATTGCTACTCATTGTAGTGATTCTGATAATAAGGAGACTTGGAGGCGGAGATTATGACGTCGACGATGATGACGATGAAGAGGACTGGTTTGATGACGATGATGATGAAGATGACTTCATGTCGAATATTATTGGTGGCAGCGGGCCAACTAGAGGCCCAGGTGGTCCAACCGGTGGTCCAACTAGAGGCCCAGGTGGTCCAGCAGGAGGTCCAACTAGAGGCCCAGGTGGTCCAGTTAGAGGTCCAGGAGGCCCAACCCGAGGTCCCGGCGGCCCAGCAAGCGGTCCCGGCGGCCCAGCAAGAGGCCCCGGCGGCCCAGCAGGAGGCCCCGGTGGTCCAGCAAGCGGCCCTGGAGGCTCAAAACCAGTAACTAAGAAAGCAGTCAGCGGGAAAAAGGTCAGGAAGGCTAAAGTGAATATCCCTTCAGATTTATTCTCGCAAGATGAACTTGCAGATCGTAAGGCAGCAGTAGATTGGGCAAAGCAGGCAGTCTCAGACGGTGAAGCAGAAAGGAGCATCATGATGCAACTTCAGAGCACTGGTTGGACAGCCCCTCAATCACGAGCGATTCATGATCTTGCGAAGCGTTGAGGGTCTGCATTCTGCATTAGGCTCAATAAGTGCATGCGGTTGGCCATGAAAAGAGAGGAGCGACGATGAGCACTGAAGGTGAAGGAGCAATGATGCCAGATGGCATCGAGGTCGATGAGGCCGCTGCTTACTTTGGTGTGGTTGCATCCTCCGATAGTCTTCATCAGATGATGGCCTTACCTCGCAAAGAATCAATTCAGCGTTTCTTTGTTCTATTGTCCGATTTGGTTCTCAAGCCTGGCGAATTTGATTTTGAAGAAGCAAGCGAACGTTTGGAATGTGAAGGCGGTGAAATCTACTATCTGGTCGCAGGACATCTTGGACTAATGTCGATGCCACTTCCATTACTGTCTGCTATTGAGGCGGGTAATTTTTCTGGAGAAGACATGGTTCTTGCAACTGAAATGTCAGATCCAATGAGGATACTCAAACTCCTTGCAATAGCTCAGCAGACCGGAGGAGGGGCAGAAGTCGCAAATTATCTCTCAATTATGGATACGATAATGGGGGATCCAGTAGCAAATTCAGATAAATTACTCACTGTTGCTCGTGATTTGCGTGCTTCATTCGATGTAACTGGACATGTAATGCCAGTATCTAGTCTAGCAACTTCGGGAGCGAGCGCATCCGAAGTTGAAGCTGCAAATGTGACAGAAGTTGCAGCATTACCGGTACTAGAAAAAGCACCTTCTGTTCCAGTTTCGGCTCCTAAGCCTGAAGCGGTTACAAGCGTGCCTTTGCCAAAAGAAGTTGCAAGCGTTCCTATTCCAACAGCAGACCCAATTCCACTTCCAGAGGTAGAGGCGCCAAAGATAGCAGTTGATGAGCGCAAGGATGCTGAAAAGACCGACGATGCATTTGCTGGTGCATTTGGTATGCAAGAACCCGAACCAGAACCTGAACCTGAGCCAGAACCTGAGCCAGAACCTGAACCTGAGCCAGAACCTGAGCCAGAACCAGAACCTGAGCCAGAGCCAGAACCTGAACCTGAACCTGAGCCAGAACCTGAGCCTACTCTCGAAGAGAAATTTGCTGCAGCAGATACAGATGATAGCGGCTCCCTTTCGGTTGAGGAAGTAGCTGAGGTAACAGGATTAGATATTGAAGCAGCAACTGCGCTCCATGCAGCAGCAGATGCAGATGGCGATGGAGAAGTCACTCTTGAAGAGCTTAAAGCGGCTCCAAAGGTTGCAGAAAAGATTCTCCCAAAGCCAGTCAAGCCGGTTAGAAGTCAGATTCAGCCCCAGCCCCCTCAAGCACCTCAAGGAGGGCCACAGTGGGGTCAGCAACAGCCAGTGCAGCAACAACCAGTGCAGCAACAACCAGTGCAGCAACAACCAGTGCAGCAACAACCAGTGCAGCAATGGCCGCAACAAAATCCTCCTTTAGGCCAGCAAATTGGTCAGCAACAGCAGCAATGGAATCAACCAGTACAACCTATGCAGCCTACAATTAGATCAGGAATTCATTGTAGAGGCTGTAGAATTGGAGTGGACCCGAACTGGAGATTCTGTCCAGTTTGCGGTACGCAAAATCGTTAATCACGGCATGAAAATGCCATCATCAAGAATTTGGGTATCATCAAGCCATGCCGAAGGTTTTGTTATCACTCCTGGAATGTGAATTCCCACATTGGAATGCCCACCAAGGCTTGAATTATCTCCAATAGAGAAGTAGCAGGTTCCTAGCATTTTTTCATCTTCTAGAACATGTCCGGTCAATTTTGCTTCTGGATTCATTCCAAATCCAAATTCTGCAACAGTCCAAACTAGTTCCCTATCTCTAGATTTCAGACGTGTAGCGGCCTCGCCGAATTGTTGGCGAATCTGTGCTGCAACTGAATCCCCTTTGAGGTCAATCACAATTCCATTCTCAACGATTAATTCTAGGGGTTCTTCCAAAATAGTTGATTCCCACGTACCATCGATTACGATTGTTCCATTCATTGTACCTTCTTTTGGTAGAACGAATACTTTGCCAGCGGGAAGATTGGTAATCATTCTTGGACGATTACAAATTCCATTATCATCGAGTTTCCAATCACGCCAATTTACTTCAAACTCCACATCGGTTCCATTGGAATCTTTGACATGTATCAGGCGCTTTCTCCTAAAGATACTCGAAAGGCCAGAAATTCTATTCTTTATTTCAGAAAAATCAGCGGTCATGCCACCCTGAGTAAACATTTCAATGGTCATTCCCGGCATTGTAGCCACTCTTGCGCCTTCTCTAATGGCAGACCTAATCGCTCTGGTGTGAGTGAGTGAATACCTAGTAGGTGCGATGACGATTTGTTGTTGTTTCATCAGATTGGCAACTGGAGCGGGGGGCTCCTCACCATGGTGACGCCCTTTTGGCATCACTACAAGCAGAACACGGTCCGATCTCTCGCAAGCCGCTGTATGGAGGGCTTGGCCGATTTCACCAGTAGTTGGGTCACATACGATGAGAACATTCTCTCCTCTTCGAATATCCATGCAGGTTTGGATGACCGCTCTGGCCGATTCAATAATGACACTGGCGATATCCAATTCATCTTCGGATTCTTCAACAGATCCTATTTCTTCTTCAGTAACTTCTGCCTCGATTATCTCGTCAAGATCTGGGTCTTCTTCCAAATCAACGGGCGCTTCCTCGTCCTTCGCACGACGGCGGAATCGAGGGGCCATGAAAAGCGCAATCGCTCAACTGACTTCAAGGTGTGCCCAGACAAAGTGGGAGTGTTCAAGGACGAGATACAACCCCCAGAGCCTATGGACGCCAAAGAGGAATTTCTCAACATGGTCCGCGATATGCATCGACTGACATCGCTTCAAGGCCATCTCGGTTGGGACCAAGAGACGAAAATGCCTCCAAAAGGCGCGGCTGCACGCGGTGATATCTTAGCGTGGTTAGCAAGTGAAGCGCATGGGCGTTTAACCGATGCCAGGATGGGCGAATTGCTTGAGGAATTAGAGGGTGGCAGCCTAGATGCCGACCTTGGAGCAAATGTTCGTGAGATGAGGAGAAAGTACGACGAGGCCGTAAAGATCCCAAGCGAGTTCATTCATGAATTTACCAAAACTCGTAGTTCTGCTCTAGTAGCGTGGCAACAAGCACGTTCCGAAAATGATTGGTCTCACTTCGCACCACATCTTGAGAAGTTGGTTTCATTAACACGCCAAAAAATCGAATTGCTTGGAAATGAGGGCACTCCATACGATACTTTGCTCGATGAATACGAAGTGGGTATGACTGTTGCAGATTATGACCCACTATTTGCTGGATTGAAAGAGCGTCTTGTCCCTCTACTCAAGTCTATCATGGATTCTGGAGTAGTGATTCCCCGTTTACCAGAGGGCATGACTTTCCCAACAGATGCTCAAGAAGCATTTTGCAATCGTGTTTCTAATACCATGGGATTCGATTTTGAAGCGGGTAGAATGGACCGTTCTACCCATCCCTTTTGCGCTGGATTATGGCCCGGAGACACACGTTTCACCACGCGATTCGATGAAGCAGACCCATTCTCTTGCCTCTATGCAGTTATGCACGAGGCGGGCCATGGGCTCTATGAGCAAGGTCTCGGAGACGAGCATGCATTTACACCACGAGGACATGCCATCAGTTTAGGTGTGCACGAAAGTCAGAGTAGACTTTGGGAGAATCAGATCGGTCGAACAGCAGCTTTCTGGAAGGTCGCAATGCCATGGTTCAGGGAGGAATTCCCCGATATGCCTGATTGGAGTCCAGAGAAACTCGACCTCGTCGCAAATGAGGTGAAGCCCGATTTCATTAGAGTTGAAGCCGATGAAGTGACTTACAATCTTCATGTAATGCTTCGTTATGAGATTGAGAAGAAGATATTCAATGAAGGATTGGCTGTTGAAGATATTCCTGCTACATGGAATCGTATGTTTATCGAATGGTTCGGAATAGAAGTTCCAGACGATACTCATGGTTGTCTGCAGGATGTTCATTGGTCTATGGCTGCCTTTGGCTACTTCCCAACCTATACGCTGGGTAATCTGTATGCAGCACAACTCTTGCAGGCGATGTCCAAAGATTTGGGTAACATCGATTCATTAATCGAAGGTGGAGATTGGACACCAATGTTGGACTGGTTGCGTACTAATATTCACGAGAAGGGTTCTGTAATGACACCGGCTGAATTAATTCAACAAGCGACAGGCTCACCACCTACTCCAGATGCATTCCTCGAGTATGTTGAAGGAAAGTATGGTTCCCTATATGGGGTATAATCTGCAAATACCATGGCGCCGTGAATTCGGCCCCATTCCTCTGATGAATCTTGAGTTCAGTATCACTTATGCAACGTCCATTTCGAAAAATGAGAAAACCGAGTAAATGATGGGAAGAAGAAGCGATGACCATACGATGAATCCGAAACCCGACTCAAGAGCAGTACCGTCTCTACCGGCGCCCAAGGCAAGCAAGTCCTCGTATATACCAGCACCCGGTGAGATTAACATGAACAAAGCCATTCCAATAAATAATAATCCTGCTATGATAAACGGCAGAAATCGCTTGCCGTAAATACTTGCATTGTACATTAGTTCTTGGAGTTCAATCTTTTCAAGATGTTCGAGATGAAGTACCATTCTGGATGCAATGACGACTATTGAGCAAAGCAGTGCCAGAATGAGGAAGAAAACCAAGATGTTCCCAGCCAGATTCCAACTTTCGTAATAGTCAATTTCGCCTTCCAATAACGCACACATTTCATCGCTTGAGCTATCGGCACAATATTGATTGTATTGTTCTTCTAATACAGTTATCCTTTCAGAATACGTGCTGGTTTCTTCACCCTCAAAAAGACTCATGCCGGAAAAACTGTTCATTCCGTATTCCATTTCCATGTAGACCACTTCGTATCCTAGCGCCTGATTAGTTTCAGAGATAGAGATGGAATAATAACTGCCGGAAGTAAGACAAATGATTAGGAAAATAAGGATGAAAAATGATAGTCCATGGCCAACCCATTGGAGAGGACTTATGGTGGTCTGAGTAGAGTTGTAATCAGACTGGTGATCATTGGACATTCCTACTTCTGGTTCTGTGTTCCATTCAAATTCACCTTCACAGTATGGACAGGCAAACTCACCACTCGCATCATCGTCCAGTTCGATTTCCTCGTCGCAATGAGGACATAGAATCTCAACCATGGGTTTTGGATTTGGATTAACAGAATAAACCTTTATCCGGCAGAGTCAATGGTTGCATCAAATCTTAGATTTTCGTGCGACATCTAGTCAAGGTGCTCGTACCGGAAAACTATCTGCATATACCATGGTATCGACGAATAGCATCCCACTAAGTGCCCATTAATCTTAAATTATCTTTCTAGTTCTATTGAAGAACAAAGATGCAATAATTGCTAGTAACGTAATCCATAGTTCAAAACCAGGTAAGCCACTACTCGGGTCTGCGGTATCATCGCCAATCAATGAAACATCAATTTCGAATATTCCAGAATTAACCCCGTCCGTCCAGTCATATGTGATTGTCTTTGAAAGTGTCATTCCGTCTTGTACTGGAACTGGAATTGCTCCAGTTGAGAGAGGAGAACCTGTGAATGTCATTGGCGATCCTCCGTCCAAAGTGACTGTCATAGACAACATATCAGATTCTGGGTCTGTGCATTCTAGTAAAAATTCGTAAGTACCTGTTGGTAGGCTTAGTGAACTCGATGAAGTTCCAGTTCCCATTATTAATTGAGATTGTAAACTAACTACATTTCCAACTCCATCTTCATATGAAATATCACACACTGGTGGATAATTACATCCATCAGCTCCAACAGCAACTCCGCTTGGAGTACTAGGACATTGGTCGGTGAGGTCAGGCACTCCATCACCATCTGCATCGTATTGAGATGGTGCGCAACCTTCTGCATCCACTGTTTCACCAGCAGGAGTGTTAGGACATAGGTCAGCATTATTCATCACGCCATCGCTATCATCATCAAGTTGTGAATCACTGCAACCGTTGACGTCTACAGTTTCTCCAGCAGCAGTATTTGAGCATAGGTCAGCATTATTCATCACACCATCACTATCATCATCAAGTTGTGAATCACTACAACCGTAGATATCTACAGTTTCACCAACAGGAGTATTTGGGCAAGCATCGAGTAGGTCTGAAACTCCATCGCCATCAGCATCAAGTTGTGATATTGAACATCCATCGGCGTTTACAGAAGCGCCCGCAGCTGTTCCGGGACATAGGTCAAACTCAGTCAGCACGCCATCTCCATCGGCGTCCAGTGTACCTTCTATAATCAGGATGCAATGTTCATCCCAATAAATGAAGGAGACGTTGTATCCGTCATATACATGGTATAACGAACCGGTGAAACAATGCATTCCAGCATCAAGTCCGGATGCATTGACCCATTCTGTGCTTGTGTTTGTGGTGGCCGTCCATGTCGTATTCCCTGACATCACTGAAGTCCCATTGCTGTCTTGAAGACTCCAGTCCAAAAAGTACATTTCACCTACAACAAGGTTCTCGATTTCAAACGACGCCGTTGGGGTTTCAAGCACCGAGTCATAGAAGTCGTATTCCGTGTTAATCTCAAGTGTCCCGTCGTATGGATCAGGTACTGAAGGCGCGGTACTGCTGTTCCAAACTTCGAAAGTAGAGTTCGTTTCTGTAGAGATTTCCCATGATGACGATGACTCGTTATAGTTGGATACCTCAACACTGAAGATATAATTACCTTCTAATAAGTCAATCTGGCTGAACATTCGTTCATAATACCACATAGACCCGTTAGCAACTTGGTAGCAATAACCATTGCAGGGACTCCCCATCGTGGTGAGACTGGTATTGTGTGAATACTGGCTGACCGTTGACGATGTATTGGTGTTGGTGAGGCTCCAAGAAATTCTGTTCTCGGCAGACCACATCGGGCAATCAACGTATATCCAAAGGCCCCAACCATTGCTACCAACAGGAAGGATTGGATTAGTATCCTCCACGTATTCCCACGACGAATTTGATTCGTTCCAGGAGTTAGGTGTTGTCAATCTAAGGTTGACCAAGGATGTGTTGTAGCCACAGGCTGTTGTTGAGAGGTTTGTGGAGACATAGAAACTATCGTTTGTTGATGAGATGAGATCCCATCCACCGTTTCCGTTATCAGCATACAAAGACCCATTAACGGTGAAGTTTCCATCAAAGAGGTAGTAGCGATGGATGGGCTGCTCATTGAAATGATCGGTGTAGCTAGGGTCATAAGATACACTTGTAGTATTGGTTTCAAATGTCAATTCGATGGGGGCTATAAGCCAATATCCAGTGTCGTCATCAGTGATGCTCCAATCAAACTTGTAGGTGGCGTCCCAAAGGCCGCAATAGGCAACAAGGGCACCGGAGTAAGTGTCGCCGAAGTTGTATTCCTCCAGGGAATTCTCAATCTCAAAGGAGATGTTCGAAGCGTTGGTTCCACAATCAACGGTGTCGCCAGCAAATTGGATTGCATTTTCGTCTTCCAAGATGGTGGATGGTATAGTGGAAAGGGTGTTCGAAAAGGAGCCAAGTAACAACAAAAGAGCGAGGGCAAGGGTTCGGGCGTGCATGGTTTGCCTTTCATTAGTAGGTCTTTAAAATAATCTCAAGAGTTATCCATGACTTTCTTTAGGCGACATAGTAAACTTTAATCACTATTTAGAGTAAAATGCTCGTACCGGAATTTGATTACTCTTCGCTATCGTCGTTGCCCATCAATTTATCTTGAAGGATATTGAACATTGCAGTGAGTTCGTTCAACGAGTCCTGGAGGTCATTACTCCGATCCTCTGAATCATTTGTACCAAATGTTGTTCCAAGAAGAGTTATCATTGCACCTGAGAGCATTGTGACAGCAGGCCAATAGACCATTTCTGCCTTCATGCCTTCTCCTGCTGACATTCCTCCCCAAATCGCTCCAATTGCGAAAATAATCAATCCAAGGACAATCTGTTGATAGCCCGCTCCAAGTTTTTCCTCAAGGTCACTCATAGAGATTACCAAATGCGAGTATTATCTAAGGGGTTATGAATATGCTGGAACATATCAGTCCAGCAATTGGAAATCAATTCCAAGGCATCATTACCAGAGGAGAACCTACGGTTCCTGCTTCAGCAAGCAGTCGCCCCATTTCTCCGCTACCTGCGTCTCTAGCAAATACAGGAATACCATCTACAACCGTTAGGTGAGCCCATCCAACAAGGCTTCGACCATGGAATGGGTTCCATCCAACACGCGTCCAAGAATTTTCATCATCGACTACAATCTCTCGGTTCATATCGACCACAACCACATCACCATCCATACCAACCTCCAGTTTTCCTTTACCGACCATTTGGTATGCTTGTGCAACATTCGTGCTCATCCAAGCAGCTACTTGTTCGATTGTGCACCTTCCATCACGCGCATGGGTGAGCATCACGGGTAAACTGGTCTCGACTCCAGGCATTCCTGAAGGAGCAGCCGGCCAACCCTTTGCCTTGTCTTCAAGGAGGTGGGGTGCGTGGTCGGTTGCAATACATGTTATTGTTCCATCATGGATGCGTTTCCACAATGTTTCACGATCTTGAGAGTACCTAATTGGAGGGTTCATTTTGAGTCTGACACCTTTTTCCTCGACATCATCCTGATTGAATGTGAGGTGCTGCGGTAGAGTTTCAGTAGTAATCTGCATTTTCTCATCAGCACTGAGTTCAGCGAGATAATCTGCTTCAATTCCACTTGTAAGATGTAAGACATGGAGGCGATGCCCGGTTTCCTTTGCCATTTCTACAGCGAGTTGGGTTGCATTGAGGGCAGTAATCTCATCTCTCCATTCGGCGTGTGCTGCAATATCACTACGATGCTTATGCTCTTCAAATCGCGAATTTAGACGATTTTCATCTTCGGCGTGGACAGCAATCAATCCAGCAGTATTTGAGAAAATATTCGAAAGGTGCTCCTTTTCGTGTACTAGAAGGTCTCCAGTTGAAGAACCCATGAAAATCTTAATTCCACAAATTCCAGGATATGCAATCCCCTCACCAGGTTCACCTACCGCTCTTTGGAGTTCTGTGAGATTGTTAGGAGTCGCACCGATGAAGAATCCAAAATTGGTAATGCATTTTTGTGATGCGGAATCAATTTTCGCTTGAATTGACTCCAATGTAGTGGCTGCCGGGTTGTTATTTGGCATGTCGAGGAAACTGGTGATTCCACCACTAGCAGCGGCAGCTGAACCGGATTGGAGGTCTTCCTTGTATTCTTGGCCCGGCTCTCTGAAATGGACTTGAGGGTCAATTCCTCCGGGAAGGAGATGCAATCCAGTAGCATCGTGGAACATCTCTCCCTCTTCTGGTTGTAGACCACCGCCAGGGCAAATTTCTGATATCACTCCGTCTGTGATTCTTAGGTCGCCGACTACAATGCCATTTGGCAGAACCATACTCGCGCCTCTAATCAGAATTCCACCGCTCATAGTATCACCTTCGTCGGGCACTCTTTGGCCTGAATGCATTGCATATTTCATCGACCATGTCGATATATGGCCCTCCAATGAGATCTACACAGTATGGAACTGCTTTCCAGATTTCATCTAAAGTCTCACGAATTGCTTTGGGTCGCCCTGGTAAATTGAAAATCAATGATGAGCCTCTGATTCCCCCTATTTGTCTGGATAGAATTGCTGTGGGAACATATTGGAGAGATATGGAGCGCATTTGTTCGCCAAAGCCATCAAGAATACGCTCACAAACTGCTTCAGTTGCATCAGGAGTGACATCTCTGATGGCAGGCCCTGTACCACCTGTGGTGACCACGACATCACAGCCCCGACTGTCGACCATATCTTTCAATGCGGCTTCAATATCATTTGACTCATCAGGAACGATTTGCGAGTGGTGCGACCACTCGCTGGCAATAGCCTCGGTGAAAAATCCAAGAATAGCAGGTCCGCCTTCATCCTCGTATTCACCTGAAAATGCACGGTCAGAAATTGTGAGGATACCGAATTTTGCAGGGTCGCCAACCATGTGCTCACCTCATTCATTACCGTATTTATCACGGATATCAGCGTGGAATGAATCGAGAAGGGTATCTTCGAATAATTCGGTCTGTCGGCGGTTTTTGGTAGATCGCATGTGCAAGAATGCCATACCGACGAATGCAATAATTGCAATTGGAATTGCGGCTTCAAGTTTGTATTTGTGCATGACCGTTACGATACCTTCGGCAGTATAAGCCCAGGTCAGCGATGCTCCAGCACCTCCAAGGAAAGTAGCCCAGAGCACGCGCATGAATTTCATTCGAGATAACAATCCCAACATAGCTCCAACTAGGACACCAGATGCCATGAAAGGAATCCAAACGAATACGATTAGTCCCCAAAAGCCCCAACGATTAATCATCTCACGTTTCTCATTCGCAGTATATTCTACTGTTGAAAGGATATTTCCAAAGAGTTTGGTCTGGAGAACTCTACCCCCTAATCCGTCTTGACGTGCAACGGCTGCAACTCGCTCGTCTTGTGAGTCGCTGCTCGCTAGTTTCTCAACACGTCCAGCACCAGAGCGGTCTGCAAGAGTAGACACAAGGTTGCGACCCTTTACGATTAATTCTTGACTACCGATTAATTCTGGGTTTTCACGAGAAATATAGGAGCGCAGGTCTTTTTCGATGTCATGATTTGATTCCTTGAATCTGAAGAAAGCCAACCGCTTAGTGGGCCTGTAAGCCACTCTGACGAAAATGATACTGTCTTCACTAGTGACGGTCGCCATTTGCAATAACAGGTCGGTTTTTGATCGGAAGAATCCCTTTACAGATTCCCGAACCTCATCTTCAACCTTCGAAAGCATGTGTAGGTCGCGGAAGAATGCGGTGTAATCCTGGTCTTCTTTTTCTTCGTCATTTACCATTCCACTACCGACTCCAACACCGGTTTCGAAATCAATTGCTTGATTATCTCCAATCGTACGAACCGTCAACTGTACAGGTTTGAAGACTCTGAAGAGAGCGAATTCATCCAGAACTTCCTTTAGAACTTCTGAACGTACATCACCTGAATCGGAAAGAGTTCCGTCGGTATTGTGGTAGGGTATCATTATGTCAATCGAAAGGTCCCTAACTTCGATTTTGTATAGATCCCAGTCGATATTAATATGGAGACGTTCCTCAGTACTTTGCAGTATATCTGCCACTACCTTTTTGATATGAGTTCGTGACAACATATCGTCAGAATCTTGGTGGTATAATTTGTACATTACAGGATATGCAAGGAATAGACTGATGACAGAAAGAGATAGTGAAACGAAGGCCATCCACCATGCGGGGATACCAGCAGCTCCACCGGTCAGCATTGCAGTTTCACGACCACCGCCTAACTCCGCTCCCATCAGAACGAATCCCCAATTTCCAAGGTCCTGTACAGACCAACAGGAACGAGGCCCAGTATCTGTAATATGAGCCTCCCTTTTCACGTCAGAATCGATCCATGGTAAGAATGCCAGTGCATTTTCTGAAGTTGAAATTTCAAATTCAATTACCTTTTCTAGTGTCTCACTACCCTCGGTTCGGTTGGCTTCAGTTAGATTATTTGGATCGGAGAGGTTTGCATCATCATTGTATACATCGATAATTACAGTAACTTCGTATTCACCTTCAGCCCAATCCGAGTAATCAATACGTGCTTTTTTATTTTCTACTTGACCGGAAGCAACAGCAGGATCACTTGTAGCATCTCCAACGCCTTCAACCGTCCAATTTAGAATTACTTGCCCATCATCCAAATTCCGTCCTGAAACCTTTACGGCTTCGACATCATTATCGGGATAAGCGTGTATCCAGGGCACATCAGAAACCTCTTCACATTGCTCACCTCTATCGAGGAAAGTATCAGATGCATAGTTATCAAGTGTAGTCGATTCTCCAAAAACACCTGTTGACATTCCAAATAGCAAAAGTGCGTAAAGACCGGCATACCCTATTCCCACTAGCAGAATCCAGTCTTCTCGTGCTGCAGGGAAGCGCCTCCCCGAATCACTAGTACGGCGTTTTCGTATCGCTGCAAGTTCCTTTGCAACTTTGTTGATGGGTTTACGCTCAGAAGAAGTATCCTCTTCTGGGACCACATCTTCGACCGTCATATGTGCCCCTACGGGGCACAGGCTCATGAATCCTCTGTTAGTACAATTACAACATCTAGATGATACGAAAATGTGTTAGGCCGGAGGAGAGAACTGGACCGACCGAAGGGAGGGACGTTCACGACTAGGCCTAGCCCACCGTATACTTCTATCAACAATTCAAGGTGGGTTAGGCCGGACTTGAACCAGCGACCTCGGCATCTTCAGTGCCGCGCTCTCCCAACTAAGCTACTAACCCGGGATGTCATTGGCACATGCACCTGCATTTCAAGCCTTGCGGCCCGACTCACTCGATGTCGCTTAGCACTACAGCCTGCATCTCAGCGAGTTGCGCAAGACCGTTGCGAGCCATGTCGAGTAGTGCCTGTAGTTCGTCGTATGAGAATGTAGATTCCTCACCAGTACCTTGTACTTCGACAAAGCGGCCGTCAGAAGTTCCTACGACATTCATGTCAACATCAGCATTAGAGTCGAGAATATAGTCAAGGTCGAGGAATACATCCTCTCCTAGTAGACCTACAGAAATTGCTGAAAGGTCATTTGGAATCACCTTATTTTCATGGTTTGTAGCCTCGGTTCCCGAAAGTGTAGGAGCAGTCCATCCGCCATCGCGCTGTTCACGAGTTGGACGTAGTTCAATCGGCAAACACTCACCCATTGCAATTAGTCTGCGAACAGCCAATCGTAGTGCAATATTAGCAGCTGTAATCGATGCACATCGTGTGCCTCCATCGGCATTTAGAACATCACAATCGACCGTGAGTGCGATAGGTCCCAGTGCTTCAAGGTCAATCGCACCGCGTAATGAGCGTGCGACTAATCTCTCGATTTCCTGAGTACGGCCCTTTGCACCTCTGCGTTCGCGACGGAATCTGGAATCAGTGGAACCTGG
>Ga0315324_10000484_pt1 | contig 13924 bp, 10 predicted proteins | sample M150021515metaG_FD_203919 | JGI IMG/M metagenome (GOLD analysis project Ga0315324, IMG submission 203919) | Ammonia-oxidizing marine archaeal communities from Monterey Bay, California, United States - M1 500m 21515 | ecosystem: Environmental > Aquatic > Marine > Intertidal zone | place: USA...
GAAGAGGAATTAGGAACTGAAAATGATAATGGCAAAATGCGAAGTGAATTGTCTGGTTCTGCTAATATTTATGTTACAGGTGACTTGGTTGCCCTACAAAACGTACTCGATGGATTGAATACTTCTCAATTGTCTTCAACAGCAATTTCATTTGGAGTTTCCTTTGTAGTTTTAATTCTCTTAACCAGGAGAGCAGTTCCTGCTATGATAGTTCTCACACCAGTTGTGCTAGCCACACTATGGGTTGTTGGTTCAATGGTTATTCTCTCGCTCAAATGGAATGTATTGACGGTGATGGTTACTGCTCTATCATTGGGAATCGGTATTGATTATTCTATCCATATGTGGCGCAGGTTTGAAGCGGAGAGAGCAAGAACTGACGATGTTTGGAAAGCACTGGAAGAGACAATTTCCACAACAGGAGTCGCTCTTGTATTATCTGCAGGAACAACGGCTTTGGGATTCCTAGTTTTGATATTTTCACCAATGCCCGTAGTACAACAATTTGGCCTCGTCACAGCGCTAACTGTGACTTTCTCGCTACTACTTTCGATAATAGTTCTACCAGTGTTGTTAATCATGGCTGAAAATACTTCAGGAAGAGAGTGAATCGATAATAGCATTCATTTCGAGACCCTGTTCTCTGCTGATTAAGCACAATGCTAACCACGTTGTACAATACCGTAATGACTTGACCTTTCTTTCAGCTCTGCGCTGGACTTCACCACTATCAAGGCCAGCCTGTTTTGCAATAAATCGAATTAATCGTTTCTCTATTCTCGCCCGAGGATCAGCATCAATAACTTCTTCTTTGGGCTTGATTACTGGTTGCGGAGGAATTTGAATTGGGGGTTGCTCTACAACATGCATCTCATTTACCGAAGGACCTGTCAATCTCGATGGTCTTGGTTGCCATCCAAGTGGCGCACGAATATCTCTGAGATTACAATTTGGCGATAAGATTCCATCGTCATCCTTGATCCATCCTGCAAAAATGAGTGCTCTGACCGCATTATGTGCCGTTTCTGTATCCATCCAGCCCATGTCAAACGAAAGTATTCGTTCCAAATCATCAGCGGTCTGAGAGTCTTCCATTCGGAAGCAAATCGCTAGAACACGCTTGATATCCTCACTTTCAGATGTCATAGTATTCACTTCACTTTTGTGAAAGTCCCATCTTCTTCAAGTCTCCATCTTCCGATGCTTTCACCTGAGTAAAATGTCCCTTCTCCCAGATACTCATATTCGCCTCCGCCTGGCAAGTATTCAAACGAAGCAATCTTTTCAGGCTGTGGATTACTTTTCCCTGGCAAACTATCCAATGATAATTTAGACATTGCCTCAGTAATGTTAGGCACGGGTTCGTCGACCGGGATATATTCCGGTTTAGGTTTTGGAGGTGGGCCTTTCTTTGGCTTTGTTGAAGGTGGTGTTTTCCTCTTAGTGGCTTCAGGTGGCCCTGACCTTGGCAATTCATCTAGTGATGGCATTTTCTTAGGCGGTTGCAATAATTCATCACCTGATCTTCGCTTGAAAATAACTCCAAGTGCGAATAGAGCAATTATACCTGAACCAATTCCCATGTACAAACCAATATTGAACTCTTCAGGGGCAGTATAATCCTTGTAGAATGAATTATCATTTTCATTTAGTTCCCAAATATTCTGCTCCTCATCAACAATAACTTCCAATGTCCAATCTTCTTCTGGAACAGTTACTGATACAAATTTAGTGATTCCCTGTCCACTGGATAATTGAGATTGTGAGTAACGTCCGGCTAGTGTTTTTTCATTATTCGAAATTGTATATACTGTAATGTTAAACGAATTTTGAAGGCCTTCACCACTATTCAGTACTGAAATTTCAATTCTTATCGGATTTCCAGGTTCAGGTTCACCTGTCAATTTCACCTCAACCAATTCTAGATTTGGGCCTTCTGTGGACAATGGTATTGTTAACCACGGCTCAATTAATGAATTGTCTGTAGAACTTATCAAATCCCAACCAGCATCATCTTTTCCTGCTGCCCAACAATAAATATATGCTTCAGGAGATAGCAGTGAAGGGTCACCTTGTTGTGAAAAATCAAACGAGAAAGAGAATATTGTCTTACCTTGGAAAACAGTAGCAGGAATCATCGAAATTGTAATTGTAGGCCAGTTGAAATCAGTCGAAGAAATTTGGCAAGTCAAATTCAATTCATTGCTCCAAGAAACTTCTTCTACAATATTAACTCCGATTCCAATGCTTTCTAGATGGTACCTAGAATACCCTTCAGTGCTAGATTCCATAATGACAGGTGCACCGGCATCGACCTTGAATACGGGCGCCTCATAGACTCCGAGTGTTCGAGTTTCCAAAGGATCCATGAAGGCGACACTCATATCGAGAATACCACCTGTACTAGGCATTGGAATCGAAGCATTGATTATGCCATCAACCACTGAGATAGTGCCAGCTCCGAACCAATTTATGCCTTGCAATTGACCCCACCATGTTACAGATAAATCCCCTTGATAGGGTAGCCCTGAAAGGGAATGAGTCATGCTTCCGCTCAATTGAATTTCATCCCCTGTTACCACTATGCTATCACTATCAATTTGTCCAGTTACTGGACCTGAAATATCCTCTGCCATATCAATGTGGAAATCGAAATCTTCAGAAAAAAGCCACAAATTTTGATATGTTGACTTACTAACACCATCCAAATCTTCGATAGAAATTTCCACCATTCCTTCGTTTAGTGCAGACCTTTCGACATCCCATCCGGCAAATAGTGTGACTGAAATAACCATATTATCTCCCACGTATGACTTACTACACAGCGTTCTGTCTGAATCTATTCGGGAATCGAATGAAGAGCAAGTAGAATCTGCTATATCGTATGAAATACCAAAGTCCGAATCGCCACCTAATTTGATTTGTAATGACATTACATCAGATATTGCATTAGCATCACTAATTGTGATATTCCAAGTAATGTCCCTAGAAACCTCCCAAACCTGCACTTGGTCTTCATTTGATAATGATTCAATCACTGAATTTTGTGCATCACGAGTTTGCCACCAAATAGTATTGTTTTGAGCGGTGCTTCCAACAATATCCGATCCAATAATTCTCAGGTATACCAAGTCATGGTCCGAATTCATATCGTCAGAATGTGTTGCGTTAAACCACCACAGACTTCCATTATTTTCTAAAGTATGGTTTATTACTCGGTATTCGTCCTCTTGTACTATTGCGTCTGGGAAACTTCCATCCGTTCCATCATCTAGTCCTTGAACCCAAATTTCAAGGTTCATTTCTTCGGAAATAAAGCCGGATGTATCTGCAATTAAAAGGGATAATTCTCTATCTTCGACACTGTTAACATAACTTCCTTGGGTTGGAGTGCTTGAAATAATCACAGGGTTGTCATTATCTAAAATGAGCCAAGATGAATTTGAATTACTCTGCATTTGAAACGATTGGTCACTTCTAGATTCCAATACAATCTCCACCTGACCTGATATGTCATTTGGCAATGTCCATGGTATAATATCGAGTTGTCCAATAGTAAGATTAGTCCACGGAGTAGTCTGATTTACCCAGGAGGTATAATTATTCATTATTGGGTCAAGACCCTGTATGTTGAATATAACCCTGGCTTGTATGTTGCCGCTGGAAAGTGTCATGCCAGAAGAAGGGAAAATATGCTTCAAGCCAATGGTTAGAGGAATTCCTCCAGTGATTGCATCTCCACTTTCAAATTGGCCCAAATCAGTAATACTAACTTCCAGTATGTTGTCTATTTGGATTGCCGAAGCATAACTAAATTCAGTACTTTCTGCACCAATGGACCCGACCTTGATGCACAGATATTGGATTCCAGTTAAGTCACTCAAATCGAATGTCCAATCGATTATTGTTTCGCCCAGATTGGAGTTATTGATATTTCCAGTGCTCTGAATGAAAAGGCCTTGCGTGTCAGTTTCAGTAAATGCAGTACCATCATGTGATAATTTAGACCATGGGCCACTTACTGCGCCAGCGGAATCACAAGCTGCCAATGATACGTACATCTCTCCAGCAGCAATGATGTCATGGCTAGTCTGAATGTTTACCGTTTCAGCCCTCGGATGGAGTACTGTTGGTATGCTAGAGGTGAAAGCAGCATGCTCAGCTCTGATTGAGATGGAATCTAAATTAGGTTCATCCCAATTGGCCAAATCCATTACTGACATTTTAATGCGATATTGAATGAAATCAGCATAATCGTCAAGTTCAATATCTGTAATTCCGATCGGATAAGTTGTGTTTGTTGTTCCATCACTACCAATCCATTCACTTCCCGCTAACGAGATTGCATCAAAATTTGCTCTGAATTGGAAACTTAATTCTCCACCGGGTGTATTGCTTCCTAGTAACTCGAATTGAACAGGTGTCGCTCTGGCATTTACATTGGGTCGTAAATCTATAACCGGCGATGTTATCCAACCTGAATGCAAATCGGTGGCATTCTGATATTCAGTTTCTGCAGAAAACATCTGTGACCATGAACTATAGGGGTAGGTGGACATGTCTCCCGATGCCCAAACTATACTTCCGTTTATCTCCTCAACGACTAGATCAAAGTGTCCGGGTGTCCCGATGTCATTGCCTGCTGACCAAGTATCTTCAATTGGATTCCAATGATAAACCGATTTCTTAGTTCCACCATTGAATCCACCGACTAATACGATTTCATCATTAAGCACAGTGCCACCCCAACCGAACATTGCCTTAGGAAGAGATGAGAGATTTGTCCAAGTATCCGATGCTGAATCATATCTTTCTACATAGTCCAATGCTTGTCGGTTCCACGATTGCGTCCCTTGGAATCCACCCATCGCATATAATTGGCCATGGAAATTAATCAATTCAAATGATGCACGTGGTTGATTCATATCCGCCATTCTAGTCCACTGGTCATTGGCAGTATCATATCGATACGTTCGATTTGTGGCGTCAGTTCCTGCTGTATTTCGAACACCGCCCGCATAATACAGATATCCATTCTTTTCTGCCATTCCACCCAGCCCTCTCTCATTGCCAGTGGGCATTGATGAACCGTTAAACCAAGTGTCGTTTGAAAGATTGTATATCTGAACCCTACCTGTTGGAAATTGTGCAGGGTTGGTGTTTCTTAACCAATCTCCGACAATATATACTTGGTCTCCAACAATTCCTGCCTCACAATATTGCTGGGTATATGGCATGTTTGTCTGTGCAGGAAGCCACATTTTGTTTGTATTATCCAATATCTCCACCATGTCTGATGGCATTTCATCCCCACTTTGGGCGGGGTTTGGATCAGCTCTGCCGCCAAATAGCCAAACTTCATTCAATGACTCGATTGCAACCGAACAGGCACCAGTTTTTATTCCGACAATTCCAGGGTTTGGTGTAGTCCATTGAATGTGTGGTCTGTTAATATGAGATTCCCCATCAGGGGTAGTGTATACTCCATCTTCATAAAATCCAGTCTGGTTGAATACTTGGTCTTCATTGTACGATTGCGAAGATTTGTTGTCAAATAAATCTTGATTAGTTGTCACCCATGGTTGCAAAAGGAATAGGGTGGCGATAATAACTGCCCAAAACCCTCTACGCATACACAACCGTGTGTGCACAAAGGGTTTGAAAATTGTGTATAGAAGTTACATCAAAAAGAGGAGGGTTCATGTCCTAAGGGGTTATGCCCGGTTCGAGATGTCAAGAGAATACATAGCGCGCGACCCCCGGACAGGCCGTCCAATCAATGTTGGTGGAGGCCAACGTAGGAGTAAGCGTAGCGATGTAGAAGAAGGCCCCTGGATGGCAATTCCGCAACAAGCAGTCATTCCATTAGCCACTGGTGAAATTGAGACATACAGGGTTGGTTGGAAAGAAAATGATTACCAAATGACCCGTTTAGATGGAATCAAGGCATTATCAATACTTTCTGGCGTATTGGCTCATCAAGGTCACTCTATTCTTCTTGATAGTTTAGTGCATGATGAGGTGGAAGTAAGAATTGCAGGTCTTTCCGCACTTCCTTCGGTTGCAGAAACTTGCCCTGATGAGTTGTTTGACCATCTTTCTGTTTTGCTTGATGATAAGGATGCATCTGTGCGACTTGCGGCCAGTGCTTGTCTAAAACGAGTGGTACCTATCTTCCCTTCAGCTACCGAAAGCACGCTTTCTTTCGAATTACGCCACGAAAAACTGACTAGGAGAGATGCTGCCTTTTCGGGACTAGGTGGCTTATGCAAAACCTGGCCTGATGTAGCATGTGATCACATTGACGAATTATTACAAGAAGATTCCTTAGAATTACGAAGGAAAGCTGCTGGACTATTACGCAAAGTCCTAGGAAAAGGTGGAGCAGCGGCTTGGGACTTGATTGGTTGGGCGCTTGATGATGTAGATGTGGAAACACGTAGACAGGCTTCAAAGTGTCTTGTTCCTCTGGCGCATAGGGAGCAGCGTATTGCAACAATACTTGCAGAAAGAGCAATTCTTGATTCTGATTCCAAAGTAATGCTTTCAGCAATAAAGTGCATAGAAGTTCTAGATACAGATAATGGCCGTGCTAAAGACTTGGTTCTAGCAGGTTGCTCACATAAGAATGCAAATGTGAGATTAGCTTGTGTAAAGATTCTACCTAGATTGTTAGGTGATGAAATACTTCGAAATCATTGCAACGCATTATTGCGTGATGAAACTGATAAAAAGGTCATCGCCGAACTCAAACAAATGTCATTCGATACTCAAGTTGAAGGTACTGAGGCGCAAAAGAACGCCTACTTGGCTCCTACACCGAAGGTCCCACAGATTGACCGTGAAATAGCAGAATCACAAGGTAAAATCGTTGGATTGGAAGCCCTTGCCCCCCCAAGCATGGAAGATGACAAGCCGCGGCATGGTTAATAGGTGCGTGTCGGTCGGCGAATCGCTCAAGGAGTTGTACTCATGACTGAGGAACCATTCAATGATAAAGTGAAGCAGTTTAATGACATGTGGGACGGAGTCACACCAAAGGGTGTAAACCGTACCAAGTCTCTGAAGTTCAGACAGTATATTCTAGAGCATGTACGCCAGATGCAAAAACCCCTCAACCGGGAAAACGCACTCAAGTATTGGATGGGTATTCTCAAGGCTGAGGCAAAGGATAGCGAAAGTTTCTGATTTAACAAGAGGTCACTCCCCGTCCGGTGGCTCAATTTGGTAATGGACGGACAGAGGGCCACAAATGTTCACTACAACTCCATTTTCCGCATGGGATCTTAAAGATGAATTACAAGCAGGTCTTGTAAATATAGGGTGGGAGTTTTCTACCGAAGTTCAAAAAGAGACTATTCCTATTGCACTTACTGGCAAAGATGTCATTGGTCAAGCGAGAACTGGTTCTGGAAAAACCGCCGCATTTGGCCTTCCTGCCCTGAATTCTTGCCAGCCTACTGGTGAATTACAAGCGCTTATTTTGACTCCAACTCGAGAGTTAGCTAACCAAGTCGCAGAAGAACTATCTCTGCTTCAGGGTGATGCTGGTCTTAAAATCCAAACCGTGTATGGTGGTACCGACTTGGAAAAGCAAGCACGCTCTTTGAAACAAGGTGTGGACTTGATTGTTGGTACACCTGGGCGTGTGATGGATATGACCGAACGAGGTCATATTGATTTATCTAAGCCGGGATTATTCATTCTCGATGAAGCCGACCGCATGCTGGACATGGGATTCTTCCCCGATATCATGTGGGTAGTAGAGCGAATGACTGCTCGAAAGCAGACACTATTGTTTTCAGCAACATTCCCACAGGAGATTATCGATGCTGCTAACGATTTCATGAACGAACCCGAATTCGTTTTGACTAATACTGAGAAATTAGATATTCCTCCAATCGACCAATACAGTGTCAGAATAGGTAGAGCGAACAAACTCTGGGTTGTAGGGCGCCTTCTTTCAGGTATGAATGAAGTTGATCAAACAATCATCTTTGCCAATACAAAGAGAATGGTAGATTTACTTGTAGAGCGACTCAAAAAGCATCGGTTTGATGTTGAAGGAATACATGGTGACCTGTCACAGAACCAGAGAGAGAAAATCATTTCCAATTTCAAAGCAGGCGATTCCAGTATTTTGATTGCAACTGATGTTGCAGCACGAGGTATCGATGTAGATGGCATCACTATGGTCATCAATTATGATGTGCCAGATGATGTTGACAGTTATGTTCATCGAATTGGAAGAACAGGTCGAATTGGCCGGAAAGGAGTAGCTTGGGTTCTTGTAGGAAGAGATGATATTCCTCAAATGAACAAGATTATTGCTACACATTCTCTAGATATTATTGCATCTGAGGCTCCTGAACTGCCTGAAGGTGTTGACCGTGACCCTGTGCGTAAACAGGAAGATAACGCTGAAGCAGCAGATGTCTTTGGTATGGTTCCAATCAGAATCGGTACAACTTCAATGTCCAAATTCGCAATAGTTGACGAGATTACTTCATCCTTGAATTGTAATGAATTGTCAGTCGGTGATATTGTTATCAATGATGATCATACTATTGTTGAAGTTCATAATAGGCATGCTTCGCTTGCAGTCAGGTCATTTAACTCAAAAGATATCTCGGCTTCAATAATTGAATCGTGATTACTCTTCTTCGTCTTTCGCAGGTTTATCGATTGCTATTATTGTACTTGCAAAGCCAAGTAAACCTAATGTCGCTAACGACCAAGACGTGTCGATTTCTTTCGCCCAAGCACCTTTTGCCTCAATACAATCTCCCTGAATACTAGAATAAAATTCACACATATCCGCAGTTTCCTTAGCAGCCATTGCATCTTCATCAAGCAATATATTCGCAAATGCACTAAGCACCAGTAGAATCGAGATTGCTAATGCTGCTTTGTGGAGGTTAGCCCAATTCTTTCGGTAGATAAATTTCCATTTTCCACGACTGGACATTTGCTCCTTGCGAATTAACTCTCCAGCATTTACCCATTTGAACCAAGCCAACCACATCAAAATTAGAATTATCAAGAAGCCCCATTGGTAAACAAAGGTATGGAACTCATGCATTGGCGCCTCACAATACATCAGGTTGGGATTATCAGCACAACCAGATACAGCCAGTGGGTAAAGCAGGAGCAATCTGGCAATATTTAGGACATATATTACCCCACATGCGACAACAGCACTTTTGATACGAAGTCTTTGAGGTACCCCGGAAGTCATCATAATAAGGACAGTAATGAATAACATCTCATGCACACCTGCACATTCATCTGAAACATACAATCTGATCTGGTCAGCCCAGAAATTCGGATGCCGAAGTGTGACCAGAGTTGTCCATCCATTGTGCTCTGACAATGTCGCAGCACCTGGGCCATAAATCAGTTCAGTCAATTGATACCAAATCCAAGCTTCAGACTCTTGAATTAGGCCAAGTGTATTGGCTGGTTGAGTAATGAACCAATAGAACATCTCGACCAATAATAACGCGATTGGTATTCTAAGGTAGGCTTGGGCTAGTTTTCCAAATTCACCCCAAGAGATGTCCTCAATCTCTTCAACAAGGGGCTTGGAACCTCCGGCCATGCTTCCCAAAATGTCACTTCATTGATGAAGTCTCACTTGTACGAGGGTTCAAGTCGGCTATCCCCTCGCCTAAATCGTGGAGCCAACTCACAAATTGGACGTGTTAGGGCACTATTGCCCAGTGCCAGTAAGTCAGGCACGCAAGGCACTTGCTGATTTAGGAAATGGTGATGTTTTACTAGTGGTTGCTGACGACCCAGAAACGATGCATGATATGCCCATTTTAATTGATAGATTGGGGCACCGCCTAGTCGATGTACTCAAGTCTACAGGCGAGTTCCGCTTCATTATCGAGGTGTGCGAATGAGTGTAGACGAGATTCCCAGTGAAGCACGCCTGCCAACAGAGCATGGTGAATTTAGAATCAGGATATTCCATGAATCAGAAACCGGTCTTGACCACGTAGCCCTTGTAATGGGTGATATGGCTGGACCTGACCCAGTATTGATGCGAGTACATTCAGAATGCTTGACAGGAGATGCTTTTGGCTCTTTGCGCTGTGATTGTGGTCCTCAACTAGATGCGGCATTACGAGCGATTGCCGAAAGGGGCTGGGGAGTTGTACTATATTTACGCCAAGAAGGCCGCGGAATAGGACTCCATGCTAAGATTCAAGCCTATCATCTTCAAGACCAAGGTGCTGATACCCTAGAGGCCAATTTAATGCTTGGATTGCCTGCTGATGCGCGTAATTATAGAATTGCTAGCACTATGCTTGAAGTCCTTGAAGTCTCTGATGTATGTCTTCTTTCTAACAATCCTGACAAGGTTGAACAGTTGGAGAAATATGGAATCAACGTGGTTGAAAGAATGCCACTTGTTGTCGGTGTTGGTAACAGTAACAGAGCCTATTTACAAACTAAAGTAGACCGTATGGGGCATCAAATAAATCTGGACGGTGAGTAAATGGTCAGAATAGAAGCAACTTATGATGGCGATTTACGATGTACTGCAATACATGGCCCATCCGGGATGCAACTGGTTACAGATGCACCAGTTGACAATAAAGGAAAGGGGGAATCATTTTCTCCGACCGACTTACTAGCTACTTCAATGCTGACATGTGTAATGACAATCGTGGCAATAAGGGCGGGTTCTAAGGGAATTGAGGTTAGTGGAATGAATGGAAGTGTTGAAAAATCGATGGCAGCAAATCCACGTCGTATTGCCAAACTCGAAGTTATTGTGAATTTACCCTCTAATCTTTCAATGGAAGATAGAGCATGGCTGATTACTGAAGGTTGTAATTGTCCAGTCTGTGTATCGGTAAGTGAATCTATGGAAGTAGATGTCACATTCTTATGAGGTGATCTTATTCCAAGCGATGCTAACCACTGGGATTCTGCCTACAGTGATACAGATACAACAAAACTTGGTTGGTACCAAGCGGAGCATGCTGTTTCGATGGATTTGATTTCAACATGTGATGGTAACAGAATCATCGATGTAGGGGCGGGAACTACCACTTTAGTCGATACATTAGTTGCAAATTCGTATGATGTTACAGTCTTAGATATTTCATCAGAGGCATTACGAATTTTGTCAAATCGACATGGAAAAAACATTAATTATATTCAGGGCAATCTGTCCGAATCACTTGTCCTTGAACATTTTGATATTTGGCATGACAGAGCAGTACTCCATTTCTTACTAAATGAGGGAGAAAGAATATCCTATGTGTCAAATTTGGAATCTTGCATTCCAAGTGGAGGTTTTGCTGTAATCGAGACATTCTCTACTGATGGGGCGCAGATGTGTAGTGGTCTTGATATTCACACATTTGATGAGAAAATGCTGATAGAATTATTAGGTGCTAATTGGATTTTAGTAGACTCGATTAGGCACACTCATATCAATCCATTTGGTGGTGAGAGACCATATATCTCTACTCTCTTCAAACGTGTATAGCCTTTGATGAGTGGTGAAACAACTATGCTCTAATCATTACTGGAATGCATGATGAGAATACCTGCATTACTAATGATTGCACTCATTTGTTTATCTTCTCACACCATTATTTTATCAAATGATGAATTTTTATTATTTGATGAATCGGGTTATTGGAAATCCTCGAATGTTGACTGTTCAAATCAAACTCATCTTTCAAACACTCCATTTCATGTCGATAATCAATTAGGAAATAACTCAAACCCAGGCACTGCTGATTGCCCATTGGAATCAGTCACTAAGGCGATTATGCTATCATCTGATGGGGATAAAATAATTATTCATGAAGGTGTATACCATGAAGAAGTAAGTATTTCAGGATTCCAAAATCTGACAATAAAATCAGCTCAAGGTGAGAGAGTAGTTTTCGACGGAACACAAAGTGTTGTCAATGAATTGGGAGGAAGTTGGAGTCTTTCAGGTGATGGTATTCACGAAGTTGACCTTGGAATTGATGCCTGGCAGGTTTTCATGGATTACGAGGAACAAGTACCTGCACGATGGCCGAATGCGAACTTCAGTGATTATTCAGTGCTCAACCAGACTCACAATTGGGCGCAAGGCACGATTGGCGGTGGCATTCTATATGACAATGGTGAGCTACAGGATGCAGGTGGAATCATCGGTGCTAACAACGGATTAGTTGCGAGTGGAATTGATCCGGTTGGAACGATAGCAATTCTGAATGTGGGGTCATTCAAAACATACAGTAGAATAGTCACTGATTATAACAGTACAAATTCCACATTTTCCTATGATGTAGTACCTGGTTGGAAGACGAAACATCACAATTATTTCCTCGAAGGAAAAAGAGAATTAATCGATGTAGGTGGTGAATGGTGGATTAACTCTAGTGACAACAAGATGCACATGATGTTTGCCAATGGAACAAATCCGAATAATCTTGATATCAGAGTGAAGACTCAAGCATTTGCTTTCAATATCACAAACAGCGACAATGTTTCATTGCAAGGGTTGGAGTTCTTTGCCACCACATTTAGGTCATATAAGTGCGATGGTTGCTCTGTGTTAGATTCGGATTTGATGTATCCCAGTACCTCAAAGAGAGGGCTCGGAATTGCTGGTGAAGATGCAAATGATCGCTGGGTGTCTCGAATGGATCGTTGTTCAAATTGTTTGATTGACAACTCCTCATTTGGGCATACAGATGGTTCAGCAATCGAATTCCACGGTACTGCTCTTCAATCTCATAACAATACAATAAACAACACAAATTTCGAGTTTATCGATTGGTCGTCTTCTGATTTAGCAGGATTGATGGTAACTGTATTCGATGGTGGAAAGGATAACACATTCTCGAATAACTCGGTACACCGGACTGGTGCTTCTGCAACTATAAGCATTGGAGACGCACCTCAATTTTTCCATAATGAGGTCTCTCAAACTGGTTTAGTACAAAGTGATGGTGCTGTAATGCAGATGATGATGGCTGAGCAGGCTGGTGCAGAAGTGGCATACAATTGGATTTACAATACCGGAAAATATGGAATAAGGATGGATGGACCTGCAGGTGGGACTAACACTGGTAATAATGCAACTGTTCACCATAACGTTTTGTGGGACATAAAGACTGGAATAATGGCCAAAGGAAATTATCACCAGACTCACAACAATACTGTTTTTGGAAATGATAGTGGAATGACAAAAAACCAGATTATTGTACTGTTCGAAAGTGGGGTCGGAAATGAAAACTCAACAACAGCTAATAATGCAGCAGACACGATTGCAGCACATCGCTCAAATTCATATTCATCACATCCGGTTCCAGGGGTATATCTCAGTAACTACAATGGTTACGAACAGATTAATGGAACAGTCGAGTCTATGTTAGTTGATCCTATTAATTTCGATTTTAGGCCAATTGCTAACTCTGCCCTTGATAATTTGAGTGCTGGTGCTTATGATGCAGCAGATCCTAATCCTTGGACCGCTGGTGCGAATCGTGTTTGGCAAGCGATGGTGCCTCCGAACCTTGGATGCACAAATCAAACTGCTAATAATTACGATAGCAATGCAGGAGTAAACGACCATAGTTGTGATTATGATTTAGATGATGATGGTGTACTAGATGTTGATGAAATCGAAGGCTGTACTGACAATATCGCCAACAATTACGATTCCAATGCAACCGATGAAGATGGAACTTGCGACTATGACCTCGATGATGATGGTGTACTAGATGTTGATGAAGTTGCAGGATGTACCAATTCTACTGCAAACAACTACGATTCCAATGCAACCGATGAAGACGGTAGTTGTGACTATGACCTCGATGATGATGGTGTACTAGATGTTGATGAAGTTACAGGATGTACCAATTCTACTGCAAATAACTACAATCAATTTGCTACAGAT
>Ga0315324_10000494_pt1 | contig 13801 bp, 11 predicted proteins | sample M150021515metaG_FD_203919 | JGI IMG/M metagenome (GOLD analysis project Ga0315324, IMG submission 203919) | Ammonia-oxidizing marine archaeal communities from Monterey Bay, California, United States - M1 500m 21515 | ecosystem: Environmental > Aquatic > Marine > Intertidal zone | place: USA...
ACTCTTGTCATTTGAATTTTTCATGGTAGCTTGCTCACGTTTGAAATTCATCTGCTCCCTATATTGATCTCTTCCTCTTATTTCTTTCATTGCATCAGAAAAGTCACTCTCTTTATTCTCATTAATATCAGCCTGTGCTCCATATCCTGCTGCTTTTATTTCAGCTACAGTGATGTCTTTCTGTATTTGCGCATCAAGTTTTGACTGCTCAAATTGTCTGTTTGCATCAGCCTCTTGCTTCTGAGACTGTAATTGTTGTTCTTGCATTTGTTGCTGTTGTTGCATTTCAGCCTGCTTCTGCTGTTGTTGTTTCGACTCAGCATCCTTAAGTATATCAGAAACTTCAGCAATAGAGTCAGCCTTCATAACATTACCTAGATCATATATTGAAGCACCAGTAGTGTTATTCTGTAATGCCATTTGTTTTAGTTGCTCTAGTGTTGCTCTATGATTAGTCTTTGTTGTTGCAAATACATTAAAATCCCTCATCAGCAAGTCCTTTCCATTTATTGTAAAGTTAACTTTTTCAGCTTCCGTTGTCATGTAACTTAATCTAACAGAAGGATTAGTACTGTGATAATATTGAGCTAAGTCTGTTCTCATACTATGTACTCTAGGCATTAAGTGATCTGCATGCTGTGTAAAGTAAACTTCTGTTTGTGCGTATGATTGATTCATAGCCTGCGTTACCCCTGTTGCTGTTTGTTGTGCAATTGGTGTTCCCATTCTCTGTGGATTAACACCTATAGTTTCAAACGCTTGTTGTTTGAAATGATTAGCCAACTGTATTCTAGACATTAACCTATTAGTTTGTTCAAGGTTTAATGTTTGATAATGATTAAAGTTAACTGCATTTTCTGTATTAGTAATTGATGTATCTAAAGGCATCATACCAAAGTCCTTCATTGCTACATATGCTTTCTCTAAATTATTTTTTCCCCAATCCTCACCCATCGAGTGTCTTGGTAGTGCGTTCTGATCAAACATAATAACAGTACCTAATTCATCTACCAATATGTCTGCAATTTGGTTATTAACCATATTATAACCTATTTGATAAGGTTTCATCATGTCAACAAGAGATGTTGATCTTGTATTCCTGTCAGAGAACACTCTACCCTCTACAGGTAGTTTACAACCATATAGCGAGTCATTACCCTTAAATTGGTATTGAACTCTTCCTGGTTTCTTTTTATTTATACCTAAGTATAAAGGATCTATATCATTATCTTCTGACCTCCATCCTGAAGGTGCGCTTGGTCCAATCTTAACACCACCCCATACTTCATTAATCCAAAACCAATCTGCATGTTCTCCTTCAATTAGATTATCTTTTGTTTTTGCACTAAACAAATGTGTGTTATATGTAGGTTTTTCTGTTATTTTGTATGCATCATCTATTATTTCCTGTATAACTTCACCTGATTCTGTAATTCTTGTTAAGTGTCCAACTTTTCTTTGTGTTTTCCAATATATAGTTGAAACACGCATCATGTCATCTCCTCCCCAGTCAGATACATCACCACCTTCTCCAAGTATCCATTGTACTACATCACCTTCCATAGAAGGATTATTACCATAACTACTCATTAATTTTCTATAGTCTAAACCAGGTGCGTCAGTATTCCACTTGTGTGAACGTGATGCATCATAATAAGATCCATCATTTTGCATACCATTAAGTTGATACTTTGAATTAGTAGCAGGGTGAATGTTTTGCATCGAACGTAATTGTTTTTCATCCATCAAATAACCATACTTATCTATAACATCAGCAACAGTCATCATGTCACATTTACCAACGAAGTTTGAATCTGATATATATCTAGAGTCAGGTGATTTTTGGTAGAATGTTAGTACGGGATTCCATAACTCAACATCATAATCATCTTCATTCATCTTAAAGTGCCAGAATTCCCTATCTGTTATTAACATATCCTTAAAAGCTCTTTCTTCAAGTTCTGCCATCTTAAATCTCTCCTCATCAACATTAAGTTGGTGAGATGCCCATTCTTCAGTTAGGGATCTATAATCCTTACTAAAGAAGTCTTCAATCTCAGGTAATGATTTAAGCTTCTCTGGAGATAACTCTTGTTTAAATTCCTCAGATTCAGGATCAGCACCCTGGTTGATCATTTCCATCATCATTTTATTTTGAGCATCTGTTAAGAGGTTCTCTTCTAACATAGCCCTCTTCTGCTCTAACATATCGTTGTAAGATGTATCATCCACAGCCCTGAACTGAACTTTGTTATATCTCTTAGAAAACTCTCCTGTTAATACGTTTATAACATTAGGTATAATAGGATAAAATTTAAGCTCTAATGCTGTCTCATCTTCCTTAGTAAGCACGTCCATGAAGTCACCATACTCATTATCCTCTTCTATGATGTAATCTGTCTTATCAATAATACCTTTGGCCAACTTATAATTCTTAAGTAAACGCCTAGCGTTCTTCTTAAGTTGGTCCATTCCTTTTATTTCTAACCAGTCAAGATTCCAAGCAGCCCAATCGTCATCTTTCTTCTTTGCAGAAATAAATTGTAAAGGTTGTGATAAGGATGCATTTACGGGTGATTTATCTACCTTTGCTCCTTTCTTAAGTTGAAGTGCGTTATATACTTTCATAAGCGTATTGTATTCTGTTTTCTATATAGATATATATTATATCGGTTACCCAAGGGTCTGTAGTTGTTGTTACGTATTCTATCATTATCCTATATTTTTAAAGGGGTTCCTTTTGTTACGTCCTTTGTGTTTAGCTTTACTCTTCCCCATGTTCCTAAACGGACTCATATTTAATTTACGCTTTTTTTGTGGATTATCCAAGAGTTCCATTGACTTATCCTTCTCTCTACGTTTTACATAACCCCTATTAGACTGCTGCATTCTTGCAAAAGCTATAAGCGCTGCAAATGATACTAACCTATCCACATTCAGTCCCGGAAAGTATTGTAACATCTCTGTAATTAACAATGGATCTGGTATTCTTTCCACTCCATATGTCTTCTTAAATACCTTACCATCCTCTCCAGTATCTTCGTGAGTAACTTCTCTAATGAATTCAATAGCATATGATATAAGATGACTCTTAAATAATGTACCAGTATTTTTCCAACCATATTCTTGAAACACATTTCGATTAGATCCTAAATCTTTTAGAAATACAATCTGTGATTTTGGTACAAGATATTTTTGTTTTCTCTCACCAATCATATATTGTATAAATAAGGATATATTATTTTCAACAATGGTCCATGCATTATACCACTCTATTATTAATCTAAGTTGTTCGTGTGTTTTATTTATATCATCATATCTACCACACCATGATGCTACAATCTTATCACCTTCCACGAAGGTTTCTAATCCTTCAGGGGTTTCTTTTGTTACTTCTACAGGGTTCTTATATATAAATATTGAGCATAATGAATCTGAGGTTGTAGTCTTACCTTCAGACACAGGGTCAATAGAACCATAATATGTTCCAAACTCTGGATTCTTTATTGGACGCTCCCACACTTTAAGTACACCTCTTTTATCTTCTTGTCTTTTATTTACAGGAAATTCTGCAATAGGAACCCTCCTTGATGTTGTTGCTTTTATTTTCCCCTCGGTCTCCTCAAGATCAAGTAGTTCAAACGAGTATTCCTTATCCTCAATACGCTTCATCTGCTTAGATAAGAAACCTTGTGGAAATATGGATTCTTTTCTATATGCAAATGCTTCAGCAATGTCAATAGGTTTCTGAGATACTCTTAGTTGATATTGTTCAGCTTCTAACTCCTTTTTCCACACTTCTCTTTCACTTTTTATAGATTTTAAGGCCTCTTCAACTTTAGAATTACCAAACTGATCTATGAAAGGTGGCATTGACCACTGCTCAGGAATAAATAAACCAGCTATACCTATTGTACCCTTATCATCCATCAAATTAGTTCTTACACCTAACATACCATTGGCTTCCGGATTAAGTATAAAATTCTTTAGAGGTTTACAATGATCTAAATCCCCAACCGAACCTGCGGCAATGAACTGACCAGTAGTCATCATTCCTGAAGACATAGCCGGTCTAAGATATTCATATGTCTTATCCATCTTTGATGCAATACCTGCCTCTTCATGAAAGAAGTATGTACATGGTCCCCCTACTCCAGCTGTTGCATTTTTCTCGAACGATGCGCCTTGTATTTTAGATCGTAAACCCTTAAAGGTCTTACGATTATTAATCCTTACCTCAATCTTTTGTTCCCATAATAAAACCTTTCCTGGATTAGCAGGTCTGTACCAAGCTGTATGTTCGTTTAAGAACGTAGCATATTCATCTAAGAATTTCCAAGAACCTTTATCGTTAATATAATCTTTAAGTGATGCTCCAATCTTACACGTAGCACCCTCTTCGAACCAGTAGGCGTTCAATAACTTAGCCATGTGGAAGTATGATGATGCTATTTGTCTTTTCTTAAGTATAGTAACGTGTTTATAATTTATCTCAGCCATGATTTCATATATAGCCATGTGATACTGAGCGTCCCTTACCTTGGCAAACCCATACTTCTTTTCCTCCTTATCATATATAGGTAAAAAGTTTAACCACATATAATAATCTCTTGTTAAGTACCATGTACCATTATCACTATGATATATAACACCCTCTCTACATTTAATTTTTTCAGACTCCCAATACTTCATAAAGTCCTTAGACCTCATAGGTTTATCACAATAAAAACCCTGTGTATTAAATAGTCTAGCCTCTTTATTAAAAACAAAGGCAGTTTCATCAAAGTGATACTGCCCTGGCTCTTTAAATATAGAGTCAATAAAAACCCTAAAGTCATCAATGGTCTTAAACTCGGTTTCTTCCCAGACTCCTTTATTCCATGTAGGTATTGTTCTATACATTAACTATGACTGCAAGAATAGCATCCTTATTTATTAATAAGTGTTCCTCACCCTCATGTTTCATTACAATAGGTGTTGCATGATCACTATATCTAATAAGATCTCCCTCTTTAACTTCCGTAATGTTTTCACCTATAGACACAACGTATGCTTTTCTTTCTTTAACTTGTTGGGATTCAGGTATATATATGTTAGAGTTACCATATGTACTCTTTGCTTCTACTTGTCTTACTAATACTCTGTTTCCTGTTGGTATAATTTTTTCCATTTGATTTGTTTTATAATTGGTCATATGCAAGTCCTTGTCCTCCACGAACAGAACTTTTCTGTTCATCCTTCATATCATTGTATGCTCCTTTAAATGATTGTCTAATAGCGTCAAAGTTTTTTGCTGCACTAACAAGTGAATTAATATTACCATCTCTTCCGTGCTCTATTTGAGTGTTTTCCATATATTTAGCTAACTTATCAATCATAGACTTGATACCTTTATATGCTCTAAAAGTAGGAGTCTCATATAATTCAGCGCACTTATCAAGAGCATATAATATTTTAGGACACTCTAATGATTCGTTCATTTCAATCTCATCCAATATCAATTCCTCCTTATCCCCTTCTGGTACATTAAAAAAAGGATTCGTATCAGGATCAGGACATGTCATATAGTACAGGTACATATATACACTCAAGTGTGTGTCAGGATACTCGTCCATAATAGACTTTAAGAACTTTAGTGTATAACAATGTTCAGTTGGTATTACCTTTCCATTTTGTATATCAAATAATTTTATTAACATGATTTATTATTATCTTTTATCCACATTACTAATGCTCTTACTTCATCTTTCATATAAGGTAGTTCATACATTTTTAATTCTTTTATTATAGGTTCACCCTGCTCATTATATTTGCTAATAGGGTAATCATATTTATCTCTACCCTCCTCCTCAAAGCTTACATGCTGTATTACAAGCTTCCCTGGTTTTAATTTAGGATTATGCTTTAACATTATATACATATAAATACTCAATTGTAAATTATAATGGTTTAAATTGCAATCATCAAGGTGTGAAACAGGTTTATACATCTTAGAAGTTATACCTTGCCAGTTAGTATAACCTTCCTCCTTTATCTCTTTATTAGTCTTGTAATCTATAATGTTTATTTTATTATTAACCACAGTAACTAAATCCGCTTGACCACAAATTGCAGCAGATTTAAGATAAGCAAAGTGTTCAGGATATACACCAGGTTCCATCTTCTGCTCAGGAGCTATTTTAATGCCATTAGCGTCCATAATAGGTCTTATGATGGGTACTTCCACCCCTTCACGCTCTATCGTCTTAAAATCAAGTATTCCTTCCTCTCTCTGATTATGATACCAGTTACCTAATTTAATAGCCCTCTTTGTTTCATTCTCCCATATATCTCTAACTTCTTCAGGTGTAAGCCCAAACCATTTAGATTTTTTATTCTTAACAGACTTCTTAGATTGAGCCTTAGAATCAAACTTAGGTTTAAACTTTCCAACAAGCGTTGTTACACTAGTCCATGTTATATTATCCTTTTCTAGATTTTCATCTATACTTGTGTATGAATGATCCTCTTCTCTAAATATTACGGCCATATTTTATTTTTCTGAGTTATTATCTAATTTTTTTCTTAGTTCACCCTCCTGTTCACTTGTCATTAAAGATTCCCATCTCTTTGCGTCTCCTTTAAGAGGACACTCTGAAGATAAAGCTCTTGTTTTAAACGCCAAACTACAACCACAATCACTACAACAAGGTTGTGATCCGTTCATTGCACACTTCTTTCCTGTTAAGTCGAGATAATCACAAGTTTTACATTGTTGCCATCTGTAGTCAGCAATCTTTTCTATATAATCCTTCTTAAATATATTATTCTTAACACCCTCATATATTTGACTAATGTTCTTTACTCCTTTTAGTAACTTATTTATTTTCATTCTTCCATTGTTTTTTGTTTGTTATCTCTCTTGCTATTCTATCTGATGCTTTCTCCATTAGATTAAGTTTGGTCTTTAATGGTATATGCCTCTCATAATCTGTAAATTGCATCTTCTCTAAATTACCTAACATATCTTTATGTCTCTTAATTGATTTATCTAATCTCTTTTTCCTTGTTATGAACGTACCTAAGTTAGGTAGATTAATTCTGCTATGCTCTAACCTCCCCATTTCACTTCTTATTTGAGAATAAAAATCTCTAATAAGCTCTTTTACAAGATCAGGATGAACTTCACATTCTTCGGCTATATCACTGAAGAACTTCTTGTAGCTCATGGGGTTTAAGTTCTGATCTTTACTCTCTAAATGCATTATTCTACTCCTAGTACTTTGAAGTCAAGGAATATATCACCATTGACCTGTACTCTCATCTCTGGATTTAATTTTACTTCCTTTCCTTCTTTTATAACTAAGGATTTCTTCTTTGCTTTTTGTATTGCATTCCTACAAGACTGAGAGCTCTTAAATATACCTTTATTTGATATTGCAGTGCAGAATCCTGTAAGATCTGTAGATTCTAATTTAGCAAGTTCAGTAAGACAATTAAGGTCTGATGTACTAATTTGTATATCATTCATAAAACAATAGGTTACAATCTGATATCTAATAGTATTCTCTCTGGTTGTTTTGATTCTTTTTTCTACTTTGTTTACTAGTGCCATAATATTAGTTTAAGTTAATAACCCCGGTGCATTACACACCAGGGTATTTAATTTAGGCATCTGCCTTTTTTAACTTTCTAACAGGAGGTGCTGTGTTCATATCAGCATCCCAATCAGATCCAGCTTGTGATCTATTCTCTGGAACTGCTTGAGGGGGTGTCTGAGCCTCTGGACCAGCCATTGTCTGGGCAATAAACATCTGTGATTGAATTCTTTCAGCTCTGGCAACCTCAATATCCTTTAATAAAGTTTCATACTCTACCTGAACCTTAAGATGTTTGATACTATCCTTGTAGTATGCTGTAATTTCTTCCCTTTTTGCTTCCATTTCTTTTTTAGAAACTTCTTCTGGAGTTAACTCCTTAGCTTTTTTAGCCATAATTATTTGGTTTTAATGTTAATATACTACAAAGATACAAAAAAAGTTTAAATAAATAAAGTTTATGACTACTTTTTTAGTTTAGAGTGAACTCTATCTGATATTGGAATAGGGTTTCCTTCCTCATCAATACGTACAAATTTAATATTTGTATCTAGAACAACGGATTGTTTACCTGTATATACGTTGTGACTACGCGCCTCAAGCTTTAATGTGATGGACGATGTACCAATTGACCCTATTTCACCATATATTTTAAGTAATTGACCTTCACGTGCTGGTTTTTTGAAGATGCACTCATCAATACTTACTGTAACCACTCTTGGAGTGTCACATATTTGCATTGCAAAGGCTGCAGCATCTGCATCTATCCACGCCATTAACTTTCCCCCAAATAAATTACCGTGAAAACCTAAATCTGAGGTTTTAACAATATGAGTTGATATTAAATCCATTAGTATCCTGTAAGTCTTTCAAGTACATCATTAATGGCAGGGTGTCTGTGATTATCTTCAAGTATCACCTTAAACACATGCGGTGAATCTTTTATCTTAGCCGTCTCATGTATTGCTGATATATTATCATCCTTTAGGTCGATTTGTTGGAAGTCTCCACAGAATATCATTATTGAATCTTTACCCAGTCTACCAATAGACATATTAAATTGTGACTTAGTTAAATTTTGAAATTCATCTATAATTACAATACTATTATCAAACGTTCTTCCTCTGAAGTGAGATAGGGCCACGAGTTCTATATCCTCGTTTTCCTGCATCTTCTCCAACTTATCAGGTTTGTTATAAACCTTACGCATGTTAGACATAATTGGTACCAACCAAGGTTCCATCTTTTCTTTTTCAGAGCCGGGTAAGAAACCATTATCTTCTGTTGCTACAGTTGGTCTAGTAATTACAATCTTATTGTACTGACGTTTGAAGAACATATCTAATGCAATCTGACAAGCTAATAAAGTTTTACCACTACCTGCCCTGCCTACTACAAAGTTAAATGGATGGAGGAGTATCTGAGCCTTCGCTCTCTTCTGCTCTTCTGATAATGTTAGTGAGAATTTTACTGATCCCTTTGGAGGAGTCTTCTTCTTGTTTTCTGTCGTCATTGGTTTTTATTTCTTTAATGTAATCTCTAATATATGAACACTTTTCATACTCTTCCGTTTCTATAAAATAATCCATCATGTTTTCCAAGTCAGGTGTATCAGGTCCATCTACATAATTATGTGCTATTATTATTCCTCCTGATTGGTCAATGATATCCTCGAAAGAAGACTTTCCTGTTATAATTAGATATGAATTTCTAAAGGCTTTGTCTAAAATTCTTTGTTCTGCTGCTACTTGCTCCATTTCATTCATATCGTTATATCCTTCTAAAGGATCGTAAGAGTCACTCATAATGTGTATTCTTTTTTCTGCAAAGTTATAAAGAAATATATATAACTTCCTAATTATTATTCAATTATTTTATTCTACCTCCGTATTTTTTATATATATCTTTATTTGTTAAATCAAACATACCATCACTACCATCTAAGGATTTTAAATAGTTTCCTTCAACTTGATTAGAAATATTTACTGTACCTATTATATTATCATCAAGATACTTTAACTGTATATTATCTAAACCTTCTTTTTCTAAAAATTGTGCTAAATCATCTGTAGAAAAAAGACTATAATTAGGAGTATGATATTCTTCTCTCACCTTTAGTAGGTCTTCTTTATATTTAACTAATTTTTTATATATTGGATTAGAAACTATTTCATCATAATTATTGTAAAAATTCTCATAACTTTCTAACCTGGCTTGAGCTGATGAAGCGCTATTATAATTATAACCTTCACCTGGCGACTTTTTAATTTGTTTTTTTAAATTGTCTATATTTTTTTTAAGAATCTGTTTACTACTACCTATAGTAGTAAGATCATTATGCCAATTACCCAGTCCTTCTAATTTTAAAGAATTATCACTATTTTTCATTGCTAAATTTAATAGGGTTCCATCATTAGATCTATAACTATTTGCAACTACTTCATCTCCTGTAAACATTCCTGTATAATATTGTCTTCTATCATTTTTTGGTTTACCTTTTCCAAAAGGATTAGAAGATCTTAATTGAGAACCCCCAGACATCCCACCTGTCTCATCAAAACCTCTATACACTGATGTAAAACCTTCTGGATAAGCTAATTTAAAGTTATTACTATTTACTTGTACAAATTGTTCGGGAGACCCCAAAAAATCAGAACCATCAAGATTTTTCATCCAAGTTTTATTTTTCTTTGCAGTTTGCTCTATTAAATGATATTCGTCTAATAATTCTTTATTTTCTGGAATAGCTTTATTCCATTTTGACCAATCTATTTCAGATACAAACTTAGGTGAAATAAAAGATTTAATTGATTTAGCTCCAGATAATATTGGTTTTATTATAACATCTGGTAGAAGTTTTCTAGTAGCACCTATACCAGCAGGAATAGTTGGTATAGCTCCAAGCGCTTCTAATGAACCAGCTAAAATATTTCCTTGCTTAAATTCACCAACAGCAGCTTCCCCAGACTCCCACCATGAAGCTGGATTAATCATTCCCAAAGCAAAAGTATCAAGTGGATTTCCATGTCTAGGAACATTACCCCAAGGTATGTCTTGTCCTCTAACAGAATATCCAAAAGTACCTAATGGATTGGCTGCTGCATTCACTATTTTATTCCATAATGTTGGCTCTGGACCTGATGGAAAGTGTGATCCATGTGGACTACCAAACTGATCAACATACTGCTCTTCTTCAGCAATTGGTATATTAAATTGTGGTTGTTGCACGTAAGTGTTATCTGCTTGAGATGTTAAATCTATATTAAACTCCCCTACATCTTGATACTTTGGTATTTCCACTTCTGAACCTTCTTTGAAATATTTGATGTCATTGTGTTTTAGTATGTCTGAACCTTTAACACCATATTGTTCAAATAAGGACTTACCTGAGTCACCTCTTTTAATTGTATGTTTAATAGATCCACCTTTTTCTCTAATAGGTAAACCAAATCCTGCTGAAAATTCTGAGCCTGTTTTTGGATTATAACCCGCCTTAATGTTGATAGGTCCAAAACGTCCATACCCACCAAAAGTAGTACCATTATTACCTATTAGATCTTTATCAGCATAAGCACCTAATTCATACTGAGTAGGTGTTTGCCAATTATATGAATTACCACCTACTTCTCCAGTATATCCTAATGAAGCCAATCCTTTCATATAGGTATTCATATCTACATTAGTTCCATTTAATCCATCTTCTATACTAGAATTCTCAGTAGCACGTAAACCATAATTACCACCAATGTATGTTTTAAGACCACCTGTTCCTCCGCTAGGATTAAAAGTATATCCTCCACTTAATCCAAATGATGATGTAAAATCATCATTTAACTTACCCACTGACATTGTTGCTCCTAGTTCACCAATATGTTCAGAATCATATTCTCTGTTTTCACATTGAGCAAAAACTTTACCTCCACTATCTATTATTGGTGCATTGGCACAAAATTCATTTAATCCATCTTGTGCCTTTGGTAATGAACCTCCATATTTAGACATACCTAACGGCATCCCTGTATTAGTATCTGCTACATTATTCATTATCTCTATCATATCATCTTTTTCAATCTCTTTATTGAATTCAGAAGTCCAATCATTAGTACCAAAAAATTCTCTAACATCAGAATCAGCATTTTTAAAATCATCAGTCAACATCCACTCCTTTACTTTATTATAATCATCTTCAGTAAATGATTGTCCAGTAGTATGATCAAATATACCAGCATCTTTTAAATGTTTTTGACCTTTTTTATATCTTGTCCATACTTCTGCAGGATCAGTTAAATAGTCACCTGTTTCAGTATCTTGCCATTTATTATATTGTTCTATTCTTGAATCACCACCTTTAAGATCCATATGTTTTAAAAGATCACTACCCCATTGACCAAAACCTCTTTTTCCAAGATTATTCATTTTTTTCCAATCCTTAAACGATACATCTGATCTATCTTCATCAAGAGTTTTTGCTTTTGTTAACAACTGTGCAGCATAAGGAGTTATTAAAGTTTGATTATTTGTAAAAGCATGACCTAATTCATGCTCTCTTACTTGATCAAATTCTTTTTGATTATGATTGTTATTCCCAAATAAGGAGCGCTTAAGATTATTCAATTTGTTATTTGGTCTGATATTCTGACCATAATATAATCTACTATTATGTTTTGCAGGGTTATACCGGTCAGACAGATATTCTGGTACTTGACCTGTCTCTGAATCTATCATAAATCTATCTCCTAGATAGCTTACACCGCCAACACCACCCATATACTTATAACCCCCTCTATCACCAAAGTATGAATCCTCTATACCATACTCAGAAGGCATACCAAAATATTCTTCTGTATTAAGTAGTCCCTCTCTTCTGAGCTCTGTCACATTAGAAAGATCAGATTTATACCCTCGATTTGTGAGATTATAACCCCCACTTATATTATTAGCAACTTCGTTTGCCCATCTTTTTTTATATCCTTCAGTGTACGAATCATCTATTATAGCATCTTTTATATCCGAATTTTGACTCATAACTAATCTTCCATCTTCACCAACTGTTACACCTTCAATATTTGATACCTCACTATTCTTAGTTCCTTGAAACTTTGGTAATGATCCACCAAATTTTTTTATCTCATACTTACTTCTTAACTTTTCTTCAAAACTATCAGGACCTGTGTGTGTCATGTGTTCAATATCATGTGGATCTTTATAATTACTAGTATCAGGCCACTTCCCTTCTTTAATACCTCTATAAGCTCTTTTAAGATTAGTTATAGGTCTATTCCACCAAGTATTTGTCCTATGGTATTCTGGAATATGTGCGTATTCTGCAATTAAGTTATCAAAATAAAATTGCCTCCCTTCACCGGGTCCACGATTATCTCTAAAAGTTTTTTCATATAATTCAAGATCTTTTTCAGCAGTAGGACTACTAATATATTGTTGTTTAATATATTCTTGTTGTTCTGGTGTTAGATCAGTCTCATCTAACATATTTTCAAAATCCCACATTCCAACCCCTCCTCCACCAGGTCCTGTTGGGTCTAATAAATCTTCCCGTTTATTTTTTATATGATTATTCATCCACCCGTGCCTACTATTTTTAGTGTTATATGCAGGTATATGAATATCTTTAATTTTAGACATAGCATGTGGTCTAAAATTACCATCTTTATCTATTGGATAATTTGTACTACCCTCATTAAGCCCAAAAAACCAACCTGGTGCTTCATATGGCGTGTTATGTATATTTTTTATACCAAGATCCTCTGTCATCTGTAATGCACCTTTCCAATGCATTAAACGATTACCTTCATCTTTAGTGCTCCAAGTTCTAGAGTAATCACCAATATCTACTGTTTGTGAAATATCTCCATTTGGATTTACAAAAGTGCTATACACTTGTTTCTGAGGATCACTTAAAGTATTATATGTTTTATCCGTTAAGGCTGACACCCCTACTTCTGGTAGCATTCCCCCATAAATTGGTTCTTCACCATTCTGAAATTGTGGTAATGAACCACCCTGTTGAGCTCTCATCATACCATCTGGTAAGTTATCTCCTATTTCTTGATTTTGTGCAATATTATTCATCATCCAGATAACATCTTCTGGAGGAATTGTTTGCAAAAGCTCATTATTAAATTCTGGCTTATATTGAATAAAAGTACCATTTTCATCAAAGTCAGCTATCTTCATTAGATCTTCCTGAGTGAAAGGTGTTTCTT
>Ga0315324_10000496_pt1 | contig 13792 bp, 5 predicted proteins | sample M150021515metaG_FD_203919 | JGI IMG/M metagenome (GOLD analysis project Ga0315324, IMG submission 203919) | Ammonia-oxidizing marine archaeal communities from Monterey Bay, California, United States - M1 500m 21515 | ecosystem: Environmental > Aquatic > Marine > Intertidal zone | place: USA...
GGCTCATGATTTGCAGTGACAAGGACGAAATTGTTGTCATCATCAAAACGACCTTCAAAAGCATCAGCTGCAAGACGGTCTATATGTTCATTCAAAGATTCACCTGGGCGGATATATTCCGCAGGTAGACGTATCGTATCCTCTTTTGTTACTACTTTGTACATTTTATTCCACCCCTCGGGCCTTTCCCCGAATTGCAGGATGGACGGTATGGTGCTATGACCATCTTCCGTCCGTCACGGGCCTGCGCCTCGGGAGAAAAGAGCGACCGAAGTCAAACCGCCGACCGACCACTCCCATTTAAGCCGTGTGCAAACTGAAAGACCCCATGATTCCCTATTTTCCTCTTATTATTGCGATTTCGGCAAAAATTGCATAGTGTCTAGATGACCCCCCTTAGGGGGTCATTACAGGCAACCCTTTTGATAGAGCAGGGGAGGACCACGTGTTGTGCGGATGCTGGACTCTATTTCACGCGGTCAATCTTTGGCTTCTTGTGTAGTCCTATTTCTATTACTTACAAGCGCATGGCCAGCCGCCCTCATTGCTTCCGATATTGATGAAGAAGATGCCATTTACCCACTGCATCTCAATGAGATAAATGAGAGTGAGGAGAAACTTGTTTCGGGGCGAGAAGTAGAACCATGGTATGAAAGTAGTCAGGCTTGGCCTCAATTCCAAAATAATCCAACGCGCAATAGTTCAATGCCTTCACATGGACCTGATGGTGGACCCGGAGATGGCCCTGTAGCAAATGTCAGTGAACTTGCAAGTATTACTAAACCTGAACTGAATTGGATGAAAGAGACTTCAGGCCATTATGGTTCTGATGGCTTGGGAAGTGCAATTGGAGACTTTTCCAACTCAATCACATTCCCTGCTACTGCAGCCGAGCGTTGTGGTGAAGGTGACCTTTTTGCAGTCTTTGTCGTCAGTGAGTCAAGCGGTGAAGTGAGTAATAGCATATTAAAAATAGTAAACGGGGACACTAGCAAAACCGCTTGGCAAGTTAATCTCGGCTCAACTCAAGCAATAAAGGCAACACCAATTCTCTTTGACCTCAATGATGATGGACGATTGGAGATTATTGTCGCCTATGATACATCAAGCGAAATTGTGGTTGATATTTGGTCGCCCGAGATTGCATGTAGTGAAGCCGGATGGCAAGCCACAGGACATGGCACTGAGAAAATGTGGTCTTGGCAGGACTCAGATCGCCGCCTTGGTGCAGAATCCCCTCATTGGCCTGTTGCCCAAACAGGTCATTTGGTGACAACTCAAACTTTACTCGCCGATTTACAAATGGACGGTAGCCCCGAACTTGTACTTTCTGCGATGGACCAAGACACTGCCAAACCTGTTGTTATTGCCCTACCACTCACCAACCAAGGTCCGCCCGATGCACTTTGGCAAGTAGATTTGGATAGAGGAAACCACATCTCGGACCCCACATGGGTTGCTCTTGACAGTCAAAATAGTGCAGTTATTGTAACCACAATAGACGATAGTGATGCCAATATGTGGGTATGGAAGATTGACGGGGCAAGCGGTTCTCTTGACTGGGAACGGGTCAATTTGCCTAATTCTGATTCAGACTCAAATAGTCCACGCCTTCGCCTCCCTGGACCAGTTATTGCCCAACTTGACGACGATGAAGTTCCGGAGGTAATATTCACAATACCTACCGACTCAAACGGCGGCTCAAGCGGCAACGGAGCGACTCTAGTCGCTTGGGAATTGACTTCTGCTGAACAAATTTGGACCTTTAGAACTCCAAATGGTTATTCTGATGCTCCACCACTTCCAGTCGACACTACCGGTGATGGAATCCACGACCGAGTTTGTTGGGTAACATGGTATTCTACTTCAAGTTGGAATTTTGATCGCCAAGGCTTAACCGGTTGCCATGATGTCAGCGGAGAGACACCTTCCAAGGAATGGTCGCGCACATTAGACCAAAGTAGCGGTAATAATAATGATGAAATCGCCGTTGCACCACCGATTTGGATGGATATTGATGGCAATGGGGCCCCTGAATTAATTGTTCCATTCGGCCGCCGAGTTTTCGCCTTTGATGGAGACACTGGGATTCAAGCAGATATCAATAATTGGTGGGCCGCTGCAATTGATATTTCCCATCGCACTTGGGCAGCACCTGCTGCTGGAGATTTGGATGGAGATGGTTCTCTTGATATTCTCATTGGAGATACGGTGATTTCTCAAGCAGTTTGTGATGTATCCCCCTCAAGTGACGGCCGAGGAATTTCCTTCAACCCAGAAACACCAGACCCTGGTGAAACCGTTACCATTACCGGCCAATTTTCAAACATTGGCACTGTTGAATGTGATGAAGATGTTGATGCGGTTCTATTTGATGGTGAGCAAGAAATTGGCCGCTATCGAATTGTTGATTTGGCTGCTGTTGCACCTAGTGGAGAAGCGGGGCCCGCCTCATTTAGTGTTGACATCATCGCCCAATTGGGGGATGCAGAAATTACTCTTGTACTCGACCCCTTCGGCAACATTACTCAATCGCGCCGAGACAATGATCAGCAGAGTAGAACTCTCAGCGTGGTGGAGCCATATGATGCTGAAATCACAATCCCCCCCGCTGCATTGAGAATTGACCCCGGCACAAGCGGTATTGCTGAACCTGTGATAACCGCAACTGGGCGGCGAACTGCAGAGTGGAGTTTGAATGTTGATTCAACTAATTTACCTCAAGGTTGGGCATATGTTGACCAAACTGTAGGAGGATTAGCAGGCATTTCTTTGGAACCAGGTATTGCTTGGGAACCCTCCTTTAGCATTAGTGTACCAAGCGATGCATTGGGTGACGAATCTGGATATTTGATTCTAACATTAACTTTAGATGATGATGTAAATATTAGTTTAGCATCACTATTTCCGGTTGAAGTATTGCGTACTCGCGGTTTATCAATTGTTGGACCCGAAGGCACTGAAAGTAGCCATGGCCTCGGTCGCCCGGGACATGATGCAATCGCATGGGTGCTAATTGAAAATCTTGGAAATGCCGCAGAAACTACCTCCTCAATGTCATGGGGCGCTTCGTCATGGGGAACCCAGCCTAGATTATTGGACATGGGGGGAAGTGAGCATTTCGTAGTCAACTTGAATGCAGGAGAAGCGACTGCTTATGCCGTAAACTTACCAGTCCCTCCATCGGCATCTCTTGGTACTGAAAGCAGCACTTCTCTGGAATTATGTATTGGTTCGGGTAGCGAGAAGTTATGTCGCACAATTGAACTTCGTTTCACTGCAAACGGCATCAATATGCAACCTCCGCATTATCGCGTTGACCCTGATCAAAGTATCTCGTGGTTTATCAGCACAGACGCCCCTAGTCTTTCTTGGAACCTAGCCGATGTTGGGATGTTGAATAGCGGGTGGATTTGGACTGCGGCAGGAGACTACAACTTGAGTGGTAATTTGCTTTCAACCACCTCATCGGGCCCTGCCACAGGCTGGCTAAACCTCACACTTCCAGCCACTGCAACACCTCAATTGCACATTTTTAACCTCAGTGAAGAGGGTGGAGCTGATAACCGTTCTTTGAATATTTCTTTGCAGATTCTGCAAGTGTATAGGGCGTCAATTGAAATCATACAGCCAACTGAAGAGCCGTGGTCAGTGACTGTTGGCGAGCAACACACAATAGTATTGCGCCTAAGTAATCCCGGAAATGGAGAAGATATTTACCAATTGACTGGAATAGTGGACTCAAATCAAAACTTTTCCACCGACCCTGGTGTCATCTTTTCTATCGCCGACCCCATTCGCACCATTGATGCAGGGGCGATGCAAACCGTTCCGATTGCAATCACCCTGCCTCTTGACCTCTCTGCAAGGACTGGAATGCTAGTTTCCTTTATCCTAACCAGTACTGCCGATCAATCTATTTTTGACAAGATTACGCTAGAAGTTGAGGCAGAACCCGACCACAGGTGGGACTTAGAGGCGCAACAAGCAACAGAAATAATCGTCTATAATGAAGAATTATTAAATTTAGAATGGCTTGTCACAAATAGTGGAAATTTTGCCGACCTGCTTGCAGTATCAGCGACTCTTGAAATTGCTCATGTTTCAGGAGACACCTCTGAGTGGTCAATCAACACGGCGGCAACCTCTGAAATTGCAGTCAATGATTCAACTCCCGTAAGTCTTGAAATTGTTATTCCCAGTAATACTTGGAATGGCACTCAAGTTGAAATTACAGTAGCATTTTCGGCAGGAGGTAGTGAAATTGTGTGGGATAACATAACCTTGGAAGTCGGACGTGTCTCTGGATGGTCATTTGAAATTTCAAATGCCGACTTGGAAGTCCCTCCTGAAGGTGGCAATATTAGCCTCGGGTTACGCCAACAGGGCAATACTCCTGCTCAACCGTATTTGGCAGGAAGTATTGGGCAGTGGAATATCACTTTGCCTGATAACTTGAGCATTGTTGATCCAGATTCGGTATTGACAATTAGCATCTATGCACAACCACCTCTCGATTCCCTTGCAGGAGAAATTGGCACCCTCCTACTCATTTCACGTGATGGTGATGGTGCTGGTGATTCTCGCGCAAACATACCTCTGCGGGTTGCGGCAGAGGATAGTATTGAAGTTAACACATTTGGCTCATGGAAGGTTACCGATGCCGGAGGATATCCTCTAGCATGGATTGAAAATACCGGAAATAGTTTGGTTGAAATTAATGTCAGTATTGATGACATTCCAAGTGGCTGGTCAGTTTCAGGCGAAGGTGTCAGCCATATTGCATCTGGAGCAAGTGCAGGGCTGGAATTGAATCTTGTCCCTGCACAATCATGGGATGGCAACTCATTTAGAGTCACTGTTAGAATAATAATGAATGGAGAATTTGAATTACACAATATTACAGTTGAATCTGCTAACATTAGTTGGGCAGCATCACCTTTATTCCAGGGACTTGTTGCTGACACATTATCTGTTGAAGTATTCTCACCCTCCTCAATTGAATCAATTAATGCTGATTCAACAGTTGCACAATATGATGGAGTATGGCGTCTAACCCTAGGAGATGAAGGGCAAGAAACTTGGCATTTCAGTGGAGATAATTGGAGTGAAACACTCAATCTGCAAATACTCTCTCATACATTGCCTACGCGCAGTGTTACTTGTGACCTAAAGCAGCCGCAAATGGAAGGATTAGGAACACTTGCTCATAACTCATCTTCAACGATTGCAGTTTGTACGGTAGCAAACGGAACAGAGGATTTTAGAGGAAATATGCTCTTAACAACATCCGGTGGGGTGTTGATTTCTTCAACATCTGTATTCGTATTAGGAGGCGAGGGGATGGTTGTCAACCTAAGCAGCGGTGGATGGGTCAGCCCGGCTGGCATTTGGGAAATTGAAGTGCGTATGATGGACCTTTATGGCAGTACAGTTGATTCGGATTCAGATTCAATTACCGTTCGCATTGATGGGTGGAACATTGGAATTTCGAGAATTGATGAAAAATACAATAATGGCGAACGAACCCTAAAGATAGGCATCAGTCGCAATGGATATCAACTCATGACAAATCCACAATGTAGTATCGAGTTATCCAGCGGCACTTGGATGACGATAGTGACGGTAGATATTACTGCTGCAGGTTTCGCCCCAGAAGTTGAAGTCCTAATTCCAAAGGAAATAAAAGATGGTAGCAATGTAAATGCGACTCTATCATGTACTGAGCCCTGGGATGCCGATGATGATTCAAGTGATGATTCGGCAAGTCACACTTTAGAGGACACCAGTTCATTAGCCGATGCACTTTCTGGTTCGGTGTGGAGTGGAATAGTCGTTGTTATCATTTTGGCTATTCTTTGGCAACTCAATATTTTGTGGCCCCGCCAAGAAAGAGCCAGCCCTCAATCCGGCCAAAAAACCAATTCAGGCAGCCGAGGCAGAAGTTCTGCTGCAATCCATGACGACAATAAAGATGACCTGCAAGAGTTGGCCAAAACACAAAATAGCAAGGGAGGGGAAGATGTTATTCATCTTGAAGATGAGGACGGCATTGCCACCCCACAGAAGCAAACGCTAACACAAAAGGCAAAGGAGACAAAATCTAATTTGCAAATGACAAGTCCTAAAGAGGTTGATGAATCAATTTCTACCGAACCAACTATGCAGGCAGCACCACCATCCAGTCTTTCAGAAAAATATTCACAAAAGACTAAGGGCAAATCAACAGATATTGATAGCAGAATTGATTCAATGCTAAAGCGCAGAGGACTTGATTAAGCCCCCGCTATGACAATAGTAATTTGAGGTGGAAATATGCACGGTTTGGAAGAAGAAGCAAAGCACACAACCCCATTCCATACCTTTGATCCCTGCGATGGTGACAATCTAGCAAGGGTGGTAGAAAGTCTTGAGGCTGCTAGAAAAGGTGACAATACACCTCTCGCCTTATTTTGTCAAGAGACTGCAATCTCTAACTTGTTGGCAATTGAGGAAATTCAAAGCGTCAATACACGTTCAGATATTCTATGGGATGATGCAACTACTGCATGGATGCTCAGCCTCCCGACTTCCAATGGGAAAATGGCACTACCTGAACCTCTAGATTATGGCATGCATAGACAAAGATTAGGGCGTTTCCCCCATGGCAATGGTAGCCCAATGAAATATATCCTGGATAATATCATAGACGATAATAGTGATGAGCGCTTGATGCAACTACTTCACTACCTTCATGATAGATTAGGGGAAAGTAATGTTGGTCACTCGGGCTATGCTATTGGAAATGGCGGATTGAGCCTAAAGGGATATTTAATTCATGAAGAAGTGCAAGAATTACGTGGATTATTGCAAAGGGGAAAATGGAAAGTTTCCTCTGACGAACCTCTTGACGGAGGGGTTAGAGATATTGCAAAGCATTTGACAATCATTCTACGAAATGCAATTTCACGAAAGGTGGGTATCCTTCATAGGTCTCACACCTAATTTGCAGGTCACAGCCCGTAATAATCAAACTAGAAGTCTTCGCCGGTGAGGCGAGTAAACATATCTGCATACAAATTAGCAGTATCATCAATCACAGTTTGCGGTAAAGCAGGAATTCCTGGTTCTTCAGTTCCTGCCTCGCGCGCAGCATACAAATCCCTATGGTGCCCAGTCTCAATGTAATGTGCCCTAACGAATTCCTTGGAAAGTTGAACTATTTCGCCATTCTCATATGCCTCTAAATCCCACCATCGGTCTTCATCAAGAGTCCCAAAAGAGTCAACTAATACTGGTTTTCGCCCGAGGCCGAGGGCAAATTCTTTCTTACCATCAACATGGATTAAGCCGCGCTTTGTAGCCTCACGCTCGATTAAAGCATCAACCTTGAGGACTACTTCAAAAATAGAATCTAACTCCTCACCACTAATATTAGCAATGTAAAGGGCTTCTTCGCGGTCAATAAGGCGGTCAAAATCTTCAAACTTTGTTGTCACTTCAAGGTAGGGCTTAGGTAATTTTGCACCTTCTTCAAGCACAGTTCCAGCGGGAAAACCAAGTTCTTCAACCGACAAATCTCCTTTTTTATATCGGCGCCATCCTGAACCAGCTAAATGATGACGGCAAACGACTTCTAGGGGAACAAAAACCCATTCACCATCCCTTGGCAATGTTGCTGGTTCACGATAAATGTCCACTCTGCGCACAAGACAACGATCTGTGGCATTGCGTTCAACCAAATGAGTACGGCAAATCCCCTCTTTTTCCACCAATTCAAACCAATGACAGGTGGTTCTGTTTAAACTTTCACCTTTACGGGGAATTAAACTTGGGATGATTTGGTCAAAAACACTAATTTGGTTTGTGTATCTGAATTCCAATATATCAGGATCATCTGTTGACCATACTTGCTTGACCTTTCCGGAGTAGAGCATCTCTGCCATGAAGTGCTGGCTTAGAAGGACGCCCTTGAACATTGCCACTCAATAATGGCACCAAAAAATCATAGATATTCATCCAAGAGTGGACTGAATTGTAAAGAAATGCAAGAATATGGATAATCAGCCTCACAAGGCAGAACTCAGCACCAGAAAATGATTAATATAATTGCAAAGCATCTTCAATACGGTTCAATTCCGGCCCTGTAGTTTCACTTCCTACAAATGCTCCATTATCACTAACAACCATTCCTGCACCAACAAAAGGAGAGCCAAACGCAACAGTACCCACCATCGGAGGTACATCAAGAATTTCTTGAATCAATTTTACTTCTTCCGGCGTAACATCTGGATGGAGTAATACGCCTTGGTTATTACAAACTCCGAGGCTTCCCACAACATCATCACCAGCAATTGTTGTTGCCTTCACATCAACTTTCATGACTTCACCAAGCAATTCAAGTCCTTCTTGAGGAATTGCAGGGCTAGCGATGACACCTTGTTCATTGATTAATAGTAAATTTCCAGCAGTATTTATGCCACTTTCCATGACAATGACATCTCCATAAGAGGTGAGGATATCCAAGTCCTCTTCGGTTGCAAGATCAGCTACTGCTAGACCTCGTGAATTTCCTGCAATAAGGCTTCCAACTAATTGAGAACCACCGATTGAAATAGCGACTGGCTCCAAATTCAATGCAGCCTCTATTGTGTTTACAATCTCGTCATCTATCTCGCGAGGATGGAAAAATACACCCCCCACGCTAGCAAGGAATACTCCCAGTTGGTCTGAACCCAACACATCACCTGTTGCGATTGGCATAGTACTCTCATGTTCGGCCGCAGGCTTGCCTTTCTAAAGCCTATCCCTATTAACTCAGGTGGAAAATTAATGTTCATAATATTATTTTCTCCTGCAAATGCTCTAGAAAGCAAATTGGAAAATGATTTTTCAAATTAGCAAGGGCTGAAGGCAAAGGCTAATATCAAAAAATTAGGGGATAAAAGGTTAGACTTCAAAGGAAAGAAGAGGGGCACAGTGACTACCGTTTCCGTGGGCTCTCGCACCACAGTACAAGGAAAGACGCAGGAGGGCTTGACTTCCGGGTTCGAGATGGGACCGGGTATACACCTCCGCTATGACCGTGCACCCAACTTCTTTCGAATGTGAAGTTAGGCGACGACGAAAAAAAACGTCGTGCCTGTTGGCTCTATGTAGAGGTTAGCCTGTTAGACAGAGGAAGCACGCTGGTTAAGCGGTACGGGTAATGCGAAAAAAAAAGATGCTCGAACAGTTAGTGCCGCAGGACTGAATACGTCGCCGAAGCTTCGTACTTACATCCGCGGTCTATCAAACTCGTCTTTTACGAGCGTTCTGAGATGCCTCGTTTTTGGGAAGGCTTCGAGCTTAGATGCTTTCAGCTCTTATCCTCTAGGGCGTGGCTACCCAGCATTGCCTTGTCAGACAACTGGTAAACTAGTGGCCCCAAGCCCTCGTTCCTCTCGTACTAAAGGGCCTCTTCCATCAGGCATCTTATGCACTTCAACCACCAAGCAACAAACCTGTCTCACGACGGTCTAAACCCATCTCACGATCCCTTTTAATGGGCGAACAACCCCACCCTTGGGTCCTGCTGCAGACCCAGGATAGGAAGAGACGACATCGAAGTAGCAAGCCACCAGGTCGATGTGAGCTCTTGCTGGTGACAACTCAATTATCCCCAAGGTAACTTTTCTGTTATCTACCGCCCCCACAAATGAGGCTGGTAGGTTCGTTAGGCCCTGCTTTCACATCGTCGATCGTTATTGTGCCGATCCACGTCAAGCCAGCTTTTCCCCTTACAGTCAACGGTGGAGTACTGAACCACCTGAGCTGGCCTTTGGGCACGCTTGTTATTTTTTCGAGCGCGTGGCGCCCCACCCAAACTGCCCACCAATCGGTGTTCTCATTAAGAGTGAGTGTAGTTACTCTCCAAGGGAGGTATCTCTATGGTCGACTACACCTAAGACTGGCGTCCTAGGGATCAAAGTCTCCCTCCTATACAGTACAAGGAAAGCGACTACACAACGACAGGCTGCAGTAAAGCTCTATGGGGTCTTCGCTTGCGGGTTGAAGGTACTGGACTGTGCGCCAGTAAAGTCAATTTCGCCGGACATATCGCGGGGACAGTGGAGCCCTCGTTGGACCATTCATGCAAGCCGCCAATTAAGCGGCAAGGTATTACGTTACCTTAAGAGGGTCATAGTTACCCCCGCTGTTTACTGGTCCTTCGTTGGGTTGAACCCCAATTTCAGATACCAGCACTGAGCAGGATTCACCGACTATACACATCCTTTCGAACTGGCAGTCGGCTATGTTTTTATTAAACAGTCGGAGCTCCCTTGTCACTGCGACCAGCTTCTCTCAAAGCTGGCACTCCTTCTCCCGAAGTTACGGAGCTATTTTGCCGAGTTCCCTCGCGATATTTTTACCCGATACACCTTAGGTTACTCACCCAGGGGCACCTGTTTCGGTTCTTGGTACGATCATTCCAACGGCTTTTCATGGAACCCGGGCCTCGTCTAATATTTCACTCACGACTTCTCAACTTTCTCACTGTAACAGTTCTCCGGTTGATTATAGACGCTTCGCGCGCCTGACATATGACGCGATAGACTAGCCCAAGCTGTCACCATTATTGTTGGATGGCTTACGAATATTAACGCAATTCCCTTTCGATCATCTCGGTTAAGAATGACCTTAGGATCGGCTAACCCTCGGCTGATAAACAGTGCCGAGGAACCCTGGCCCCTTCGGCGGAGCGGATTCTCACCACTCTGTGCTGCTACTCTTCCCTAGATTCTCATACGTATACGGTCCACAAGATCTCAAAACCTTGCTTCCACCCATACACGTCGCCGCGCTACCTCATCATTTTTCAATGGACTAACGTCTCGGTATCCGATTTGAGCCCCGTCCCTTTTCCCGGCCCGCAAGCTAGACTAGTGATCTGTTACGAACTCTTTCAAGGATGGCTGCTTCTAAGCCCACCTTCTAGTTGTTTTCGACCACGGACACGGTTTGTCTGTGACACTTGATCGGAATTTTGGGACCTTAACGTTAGGCTGGTTTGTTCACCTTATGTAACGGTAGCTTACCCACCGTCACTCACTGCCCGTATCTACGGCGAATGCATATTCGGAGTTTGGCGGCATGCCGAGGGATCGCTCCCCCTAAACACACAATCAGTGCTCTACAACGCATTCAACCTCCACGGACGTCTACCTACGAGTAGTTTCGCGCGGAACCTGCTATTGCCCACCTCGATTGGACTTTCACCCCTATACCCAGCTCATCCGAGCGATTTGCAGATCAGCAACGGTTCGATCCTCCACCCAACTTTCGTCGGGCTTCAATCTGGCCAGGCATAGATCGGTGGGCTTCAGGTTCTCCACCATTGACTTCGGGCGAGCACACCCCGTCCCTCGTCTTACGACTGCGGACTTGTCGGTTTCCCTTCGGCTTCGGAGATCAACTCCTTAACCTCGCCAATGATCAAGACTCCCAGGGGCATTTTTCTAAACGCACGATAGGACGCTGCTCATATCTTCGCTTTCACGCCCTATCAGCCTGTACCTATCTAGTTTCAGGTTCTTTTCACATCCCGCTAAGGATACTTTTCAGCTTTCGCTCACGCTACTTGTAAACTATCGGTCTCGAGTTGTATTTAGAGTTGGAAGTTTATGCCTCCCATATTCATGCGCGATATCCGACGCACACTACTCTTTGACAGTCACGTGGTCATATCAAATGCGGTTACGGGACTTTCACCCTCTTTGGCTGTACCGTTCCAGGTAACTTCACCTTCTTTGACTTAGACGATAGACTGACAACCACATCTCCTTCAATTTCTAGTCAGGATTCGGTTTGCTCTGTTCCGTGTTCGTTCGCCACTACTAACGGAATCTCTTTGATTTCTTTTCCTCCCCCTACTAAGATGCTTCAATTCGGGGGGTTCCCTTTCGCTAATGCGAATGACTCCGAAGAGTCAGGAGGTCCCATTCGGCCATCTACGGTTCTCAGACATTCATGCGTCTCGCCGTAGCTTATCGCAGCTTGTCACGACCTTCATCGGCACTCGAGCCGAGCCATCCTCTAGATAGGTTGTAGCATCAACATGCCCCGCACGCTCCCTGGCGTGCAACCTCTGGTGTCCAGGCTAACCTCTACGGTTTCTCTGGATGAATGCCTCCCCTAGGGGCATTCTTCCTCCACCACTTCCCCAGTCAATCCGTATGACCGAGTGCACTTGAGCATCCCGCCGACATACCTCCTCTATATAATCGCACCGCTTTGCGTAGAATTGTTTTGCACCTTGATAGGGACTCAATACGCGGGTAATGATATGTTATTGTGCAAAAAATTTGCCTTGTTTAGAGCCACAGTTCAGACTCCACTTTTTGCACTTGGAAATTGTACAATTGTGTGTCTTGTTATTCAGTGATGCGTTTTTTTCTATTTGACGCCGGTTTTCAATCCCAATTTGAGGGCTTTCCGATTCAAAACTATTCTTTTTATTTATTAAATGGAGATTGCTTCTTCAAAAATATCCACGGAATTTATTTTGCTGGCAATAATTGCTTTTCCGGTAACCCTCGCTCCGCCGAGAGCAAAAAAATTGGCAGATGAAACCTTGTAATCCAATTGATATCGGCAAACTCATGCACTAATACGAGAAAGATTTGCGTTGATTATTGGGTTATCGGGATCAATACTTTGGGCCTTGCGCAATGCAATTAATGCCTCATTATGTTGCCCTAAGCCGATTAGTGCAACTGCCTTGCCATTATAGCCGTCAGCTCTTTCACCCGAACGATCAAGATATACGTCAAATATTCGTACTGCTTTATCAAAACGGCCCGAGGAACATAGAGCACTCGCAAGGTTGAACAACACATCTGTTTCAGTAGAATCAATCTTTGCTGCCTGGCGTAGAGCCATGATGGCCCCCTCAAAATGGGAATCAACTCCAGAAAGTATTCCAAATGGGTCCTGCTCATTTACAGTTGCAACTGCCCGTTGCAGCATTGCAACACCATAGTTATTCATTGCAGCAGGATTTTGTGGTTGTGATTTTACAATCGTTTGAAATGTCTTTGTTGCTACTTGCCAATTTGCTTCACTCATTGCATTGAATCCCTGTGTGACAAGTTCGGACAGTTGTGGATTGCCTTCAGTATTGACTAGCATTGCTCGAGAAGGAAAAATTTGTGGATCTCGTCCTTCATCATCATTTCCTTCAGGGTTGAAAACTTGAGATGCAGATACTGGCTCGGCGAGATCATCCAAATTAACGACCATCTCGGTGAACATGGAATCTTGCGAAAAATCATGAATAACTACATCAGAGTCTTCATGCATTGGAGTGCTTATTTCCTCATCGGCAGGAGCGGGAAGATTCAATGCTTCTGGAGTTGCACTTACTGGTGCCGAGGAAGTGGTATGGCCCTCTTGAGGAGATTGAGGTATTGGTACCGCCAATACCTTTGTTGGTTTTGAAGGAGTTTCTGGTTCGCTTGCTTGAGGTGCGACTATTGTAGCCTCAACCTTTACTGGAGAACTTTGTGGAGAGGGAGATGGCGTGGCAGGTGAATCTGTGCTAGAGGGTTCGTCGTGGGGTGGCTCAGAAATAGCGTCATCATCTTCACTATTGGCGACAACATCCGCATCTGAGCCATTAGTTTCGTCAATATCCTCAAATTGTAATGGCTCATATTCAAAACCCATCTGTGGATTGCTGCCTATTCCAAAAGGGAGGGTTGACTCAGGGCGTGCGCTTACTCCGCCAAGACCAAAAGGCAAGGAGGTCGCAATATTATCACTATCAGGAGCA
>Ga0315324_10000499_pt1 | contig 13734 bp, 16 predicted proteins | sample M150021515metaG_FD_203919 | JGI IMG/M metagenome (GOLD analysis project Ga0315324, IMG submission 203919) | Ammonia-oxidizing marine archaeal communities from Monterey Bay, California, United States - M1 500m 21515 | ecosystem: Environmental > Aquatic > Marine > Intertidal zone | place: USA...
CATTGTGTGTATGAATTGCATCGTGATCGGATTCTAAATGGCATCCCGATTAAAGGCGTTGAAAAGAATAGAGCGCTCACACCTAAATTAAGGCAAATTTTGAAACAATCAATCAATGAGTTCTCCTATTCACTTGATAGTGACAAAAAGGAACTGATTGCAGATCTATATGATCGAGTAATTATGCGTGGACTTCCAATTGATTCAGAAGCAGAACGAATGATTGGAACTCTAGTACAAGCTACAACTGCTCTACAGAAAGTAGCCCAAGATGATGACTGGAAACGCAAACGCCGGAAGAGGGTTACTCCTTCCAACAAGCCCAAGACTTCGGAGTCTCTCTGACGTGCATTGCTACCAATCTTAGTTGGTTTCCATATGCAGTTTTGATATGTGGTGCAACTTGCTGAAAAGCCCATTTTGCTAGATTTTCAGCAGTCGGAATGAATGGGACCTTTACAATTCGATGTTCGGGTGGTAATTGCTCAAACATGGTTAGTAGAAGTGTATCCTTATCATAAACTACGAACGCATGATCAATAATATCGTGTACATATTCGTTTAGTATCTGTGAAACATCCGAGAAGTCGATTAGCATCCCTTCCTCTGAAGCCCCTTCGACATCTACAACATCGCCTTCGATTTCAGCCTCAAAGCGATATCTATGACCATGCATATGTCGGCATTTAGACTTATGATTTGGCACACGATGTCCAGTATCAGTTTCTACATATCTTCGAATTATTGTTGTCATTTTAGTCACCTTCAAAATCTAAGCAAATTGAATTTATACAATATCGTGGACCACTGTGTTCATGGAATAAATGTCCCAAATGAGAATCACAATCAGAACAACGTACTTCGATTCTTGTCATTCCATGGCTGCTATCTTTTATTTGAGATATATTAGCTGCATCAACTTCAGAACTGAATGCTGGCCATCCACAACCTGAATCAAATTTAGCATCTGAAGAAAATAGAACCTTTCCACAGTCTGAACAAAGATAATCACCACTTTCAAAATGCTTATCGTATTCGCCAGTAAAGGCACGTTCAGTACCATTCTCTTTCATTACATGATAGCGCAACTGTGCTTTTAATGCGCTTTCAAGGACTTCAGGCCAAGATGTGACATACTCAACGGGGTCTGCTCTACCAATTGCATGGAATGCTAGTATTCTTTCGACATCAGCCCCACTTGTACCGCTGGACCTGCCCTTTTTATCAGGATTATATGATGTATTTGTGTTTGCAAATACTGTATCAAAATCTAGTTTCAACTTTTGACATGAAATCAAAGCATCCCGTAAAATTGTTTCTTTATCACCATCGATGTATGGTAGGTGGAACGATACTCTTTCGCTATCCCAATTCCCAATAGCGAAGGCCTCAGCTAAGGAATCGTAAAATTCAGGTCTACAATCAGGATAAATCGCATGGTCTCCAGAATGTACTCCCAATGCAATAATCACGTCTTCGTCTTCTTTTAGTGCAATAGAAAGGGCGTATCCATATACAATCGAAGAGAAAATCGCATTGCGATTTGGTACAACCGTGGCCTTCATTTGTTCTTCTTCGTAATGACCTTCGGGAATTTCCATACCCTCACTGGTCAAAGCAGAATGAAAGAGCCCCATCGCTGAAGAAAGATCAGTAATTCGGTGTTCGACTTCTATACCGTTATCCGCTAGATACTCGATGTTAGCACCTGCTCTTTCTAACTCGACATTGTGCTTTTGCCCATACTCATAAGAAATGCAACTAACCTTGTATCCCTCAGCCAATAGACGCATCAATAGACCTGTAGAGTCCATCCCTCCACTGAGTGCCATTACCGCCCTCATCAGTCTACCCCCATCCATTTGTGGGTTTGAAGTGAAAGACGCCACCCTGGCGTACTCTTTACTAAATTTTCAACCAAGGCAAAACTTCGACCATTCTCTTCAACGCTATCTGCCTCAATATAACAAGGCTGAATATAATGATGGGTAAAGCCAGATTTCAGTTCATCATACATGGACAAATCTTGGCCACAATAAACAACTTTCAATTCATCTCCTTGACGCTGCTTAATGCTGACATTTGGATAGACTTGGTCCTTAGGGGATACGCATATCCAATCAATAATCTCGGGTACCATAATCGTGCCATTGGTTTCTATTGAGAGATTAATCCCATGTGCCTTCAGTGCAATACCTATTGTTTCTAAATCTTGAAGGCAGGGCTCCCCACCTGTGAAAATAACTCTGTCACAATTATATCCAAGCACCGTTTCAACAATGTTCTCCAACTCCATCTCCTCATAAGTCAGGAAATCTGTATCACACCATTCACAACGTAGATTGCAATTTCCAAATCGAATGAATACATGTGGCACCCCTGCATGGAATGCTTCACCCTGAACAGAGTGAAAAATCTCTACGATTGGATAGGACCCCATATTTTCACATCAATTAGATAATGGGCGGCTATGAATAAGTTGCATCAATTCAGTACGAGCTTCATTTTTATCAAAAAATACTCCACGCATTGCACTTGTTGTCATTACAGCGTTTTGCTTTGAAACTCCACGGCACTGCATACATCCATGTGCCGCTTCGATAATGACTGCCGCACCTAGCGGTGCAAGATATTGTTCAAGATCATCAGCAACCCCCTTGGTAATGCGCTCTTGGTTTTGCAATCGCCGAGCATGCAACTCCACAATTCGCGCTAATTTACTGATACCCACTATTCTTTCAGTTGGGATATATGCTACATGTGCACGTCCCTTGAATGGTTGAAGATGGTGCTCACAAGTTGAATGAAATTCAATGTCACGCAAAAGTACAATTCCATTGTAACCTTCACCATTGAATGTTGAAGAAAGAACTTCTTCGGAATTCATTTTGTATCCCGCAAATATTTCTTCAAAAGAATCGATTACTCTCTTTGGAGTGTTAACCAAGCCTTCCCTACCAGAGGAACCTTCAACATACTCAAGGAGTTTTTTCACTGCTTCCATAGCTTCTTCTTTTGTTGTCATTTTTAGTCCTCCAGACGTCCATGGCGAGCATCAATGATGTCTAGTTGGTCTAACATCTTCCTGCATGCAGTACGGATTGCATCTGCCACCGAAACAAATTTCCCCTCATCACCAACATGCGATTTCATGTCTTCTAGTAATTGGGCTGGCATATCCAAGCTAACCTTTGGCATGGTTAGGGGTGCGTACTAAACCATATGAAGTATTCGTATGCTATTACCACAGTAATACTCAGCGATTATATTGATCATGAGATTGATGCAACTATATCTTCCCGATTGAATTGTTTTGCAGCATACCACGCTGCTAGTCCGGCATAGAATAAACTCGATATTAGCCAAACCAATACATGTTCCATTATAACGCGGTCCAATAGCAATTCCCTCATTGCCAGTAATATATTTACTAGCGGAATAGCAAACCACCATGATTCAACACCATCTAGATTGATTACTTGAGTAAATAATGCAGGGAATATAATGAGTAGAACCGCAGGGCCAAGAAGCGAACCGGCTTCCTTGACACTATGTGCTTTCATTGCTAAAGCTAGTTCGAACGCTACAACCATTATTGTGAAAATTAGAACTGCACTTAGCAATAATAAGGTACTTGGAGCCGAGATCGTAGGAACCCCAATTATCGAAGATGATGCCAAATACGTAATGGCGAACAATAGCCCACCGATTTGTAAGGCAACACCCGCACTAGTTATTGCTGCCACGGCTAACCATTTTCCTGCAAGTAATTGCATCCGTGAACATGGAAGGCAAAGTAAAGCTTCGAGAGTCCCTCGTTCTCTTTCACCGGCAGTCATGTCTATTGAAGGTTGGATAGCACTTGACGCAGTCCAAATTGCGATTACCATTGGTATGAATAGTGAAAGTACTAGTCCTGCCTGTTCACCTTTCGTTGCAACATCTGTATAAGACAAATCACCATCCCATGTTACTGGGTCCAATGTTTTCTCTGGGTCTAGGCCTGCTTCAACCAGAGTACCATTTACTACATTGCTCTCCCATTCTGCAATATCAACCAACATTCTATTTCTTGCTTCGTTAGATGCTTCACTTGTTGATAGGTAAAGGATAGAAAATTTCCATTCAGTATCATTGCCATACAACCTGAATATGGCCGTAGTGCCCAGTTCTCTCAATCTATCAGCATCATTACCGACATCTGAAAGATTTGTGATATTTGATGGCATCTCTTCGAAGGAAATAATTAGGCGAGAATCGTTGAAAGCATTTTCCAAATCATCATTAATTGTGCCTTGCCACACGATTTCCAATTCTAGGGCATCCAATTCTTGGGCTTCCGATTGCAATAATAATGGTAAAGCGATGAAGAGTGCAGGGAAAATAAGTAATGGTATTGCAACAAGAGCCAGTAATGTTCTCCAATCCCTGACGAACTCAATAATCTCCTTTTTCGCAATAGTCGATATGAATCTCCAAGAATTACTCATCTTCAGACACCTCCATGGAATTAGGAGTACTTCCAGTAAGGAAACGGCGCCACCATCTAGATAACTTCCCTTCCTTCGAACCGTCTTCTAGTCTTGCTCTGGCTTTGTCGGATGTTAGAGAAACATATGCATCTTCAAGGTTATCTTTTTGAGTTAACTCTAGCAATTGGTTGGGCGACCCATCTGCACGTATGCTACCATTATGAACGATGATGATACGATCACACACTTGCTGTGCCTCTGCTAAGTGATGTGTACTGTAAATCACAGTCCCCCCCTCATCTCGCAACTGGCCAACCAAAGTACGAACAGTTCTTGCACTGGTAACATCCAATCCCGCTGTAGGTTCATCCAATAGCAAAATATCAGGGCCATGGGCTAATGCCCTTAGCAATGCAGTTTTCTGACGCATACCTCGGCTGAATCCTTTGGTGTGTCTCGACAGCGCATCAGTAATCTCTAGGCGCTTTGCAAAATGTGACACACGATTCCATGCAACATCATCTGGTATGCCATACATTCGTGAATGGTATCGAATATTTTCCCATGCTGTCAGCCTTGAATATAGACCAGTAGATTCTGGCACAACGCCTAATTTTTGCCGCATCAAAGATACCGGTTTAGACCCAAACAAAATCGAACCATTAGTGGGCTCCATTACGCCAGCCATGAGACGCAATAGAGTTGTTTTTCCAGCTCCATTCCCTCCTACTAGACCGATTACCTGACCAGAGTAAATCTCTAGGTCAACAAGGGTCAGGGCTTCAATTTCACCAAAACTCTTCGCGACGCCAGCAAGTGTCAGAAGAGGTCCGCCCATACCACTGGGTTATCGTCCTGATTCAACAGCATTGTCCAAGCCAGGATGTTTCTCTTCAAGTCTTTCAGCTCTGCCTATTTGCTGTTTAATCAAATCCTGCACCTCTTTTAGAGGTACTCCCATGTCTATATGATTTGCAATCATTTCCAGTGCACCCTGAATGACTCCTGCATCGAGAAAAGCATCATTGGAAATTATTCTGTCATGTCGACACTGTTCCAAGCGTGACGACACATACTCGGATTCATCTCTAACAGCAGGACCATTCATACTTGGTTGTGCTATTAGTCTATCGAGGCAGGTACGCATAAGTTTGCTCAATCTGAGCGCACCTATGAGTGCTTTGCAACCAACACATCACTTCTGGGTTAGTTCAACTAGTACTCCACCCGTACTTTTAGGGTGCACGAAGGCAATCAAGGAGCCATGTGCTCCTCTTCTTGGAACTGAATCTATCATCTGTATGTCATTGGAGATTAGCAGGTCAATCATTTCTTCCAAATCATCAACACGAAAGCATACTTGCTGAACACCAGGCCCTCTTTTTGCCAGAAACTTTCCAATTGGAGTATCTGGTCCGGTTGGTTCAAGCAATTCTATCATTGGAGCCCCAGTATCATCCTGACTTGTAGCAAAAAATCTGGTATTAACACCCTGGTCCTCAACCAATTCATCTTCATCACCTTGTATTAATCCAACTAAATTCCAGAATGCTGAAGATTCATCTAAATTGTCACATGCAATTCCAATATGGTCGAGATATATTTTCATGTAATCACCTAAAATCCACTTGGAGGCATCCATGTGCCAAAAACATCCTTCATTGCAGAAATAATTTCACCTAATGTGCAATCGTGTTTTAATGCCTCAATTACCAATGGGAATAAATTGGTATCACTTGCAGCGCTTTCACGTATTGCCTGAAGTGATTTAACTACTGATTTGCTATTTCTATTGGCTCGGATTTCATCCAATTTTTCTCTTTGTCGCAATCCTAAATCGGGGTCCGGTTTCAGCACCGGTGGCATTGCTTCTTCCTCGAGAATACCATGATTTACACCAACTATTTTCCTGTCACCAGATTCCACCTGCATTAGATGTTTCCAAGCGGCTTCATGAATCTCACGTTGCTGGAAGCCAGCCTCAATTGCTTTCATTGCCCCACCAATTTCTTCAATTTCAATAATCTTGGATCTTGCTTGATTATAAATTTCGTCAGTTAACATTTCTACGAGATAAGAACCACCCAGTGGGTCGGCCACATTCGCAACACCACTCTCTTCAGCAATGATTTGTTGAGTCCTAAGTGCGACTGTCGCACTCTCTTCAGTCGGTAATCCCAACGCCTCATCATAGGAATTCGTGTGAAGACTTTGGGTTCCACCACAAACTGCAGCAAGTGCTTGAATGGTAACTCTTGCAATATTATTCATTGGCTGTTGGGCAGTCAATGACACTCCTGCCACTTGAGTATGGAATCTCAACATTGCACTCTTTGGGTTTTTTGGTGAATATCTTTCAGTAATTAGATCGTGCCATAATTTTCGTGCAGCTCTAAATTTACTAGCCTCTTCAAAGAAATCATTATGACAATTAAAGAAGAATGAGAGTCTTGGTCCGAATGTGTCAATATCCAATCCAGTTTCGATAGCAGCCTCAACATATGCCAACGCATTTGCAATAGTAAAGGCCACCTCTTGCACTGCGGTAGACCCTGCTTCACGAATATGATATCCCGAAATTGAAATGGTGTTCCATTCAGGTATTTCTTTCGCACAATACTCGAAAATATCTGTAATCAAACGCATCGAGGGTTCAGGTGGGAAAATATGAGTTCCCCGCGCAATATATTCTTTCAAAATATCATTTTGAATTGTACCTCGTACTTGTGACTGACCAACTCCATTTTCCTCTGCAATCGCCACATACATTGCTAAAAGGATCATTGCAGGGGCATTAATCGTCATCGAGGTGGAGACTTTATCCAGAGGTATACCGGCCAGGAGAATTCGCATATCATCTAAACATGAAATCGAAACCCCTACTTTGCCAACTTCACCTTCACTCATCTCATCGTCTGCATCCAGGCCTAATTGAGTGGGCAAATCGAATGCAACCGATAGCCCCTTTTGCCCACGCTCAAGGAGAAGTTTGAATCTTTCATTGGTTTCCTCAGCACTGCTAAAACCTGCATATTGACGCATTGTCCACAATCGTGAACGATACATAGTGTCATGAATACCCCTTGTATAAGGTGGCAAACCAGATTCTTCAGGACCTGCAATTTTCGGGACCTCGATACCACCGAGTGTCCGCCAGTCCTTTCTACGCTGGCCTTCCATTTGGATAGTCTCCATCAATGGTGGTGCCCACCGGGTCCATGAGCATGTCCATGCTCAATCTCTTCCTTAGACGCATCTTTAATATCGACAACTTCGACATTGAACGTTAATGATTTCCCTGCTAAAGCATGATTGAAATCTACTGTAATCAAATCATCAGCAACATCTGTTACTCTGAACGGGCCCATGTCACTCTCGAGGGTCATTCCTACCTCTGGAGTAATGTCTCCAAACATGTCTGCTGGAACTTTCTGAATAGCAGCAGGATTGTATTCCCCATAAGCTTCTTCAGATGAAAGTGTAAATTCTACTTTGTCTCCAACTTTTGCTCCCATTAATTCTCTCTCAAAGCCTGGAATCATTTGCTTGTGACCCACAAGGAATGTGAGAGGGTCTCTACCCTCGCTGGAATCAAAAGTTTCCCCATTTTCAGGTAGAGTTCCTGTATAGTGCACGCTTACTACTTTATTATCTGTGATTTCCGACATTTGCATCATCTCTTTGTTGTATATCTTTTGACAATCTTTCTAAATTCATCAGCAACTTCGCTTGGCAGAATCAGTTCCTCTTCTTTTTGAGTGATGAATTCAATTGCCTCAGCAACACCAATACGCTCACCTTTAGCCCATATTTGGCCGAGTATATTAGAGCGATGTTCTTCACCAATAGAATCGTGTTCAAGCAAATCTCTTGCTATGTACTTGTATTCAAGATACTTACGTCTATCCAATTTACGTGATTGCGGTTGTCGCCCACCACCCTTTTTGTCACCAGGGCGTCTTCTTTTTGGCCTTCTATCCGGCTCTTTCTTTTCAGTTTTGATGGTCTTGAATACATTGGATGAAATATTGCTTTTTGGTGCTTCAACCACTTTTGCCTCAACCGTTGCTTCAGCAATCAATTCTTTTTCGGATGGAACATTTCTTTCGGTTTTCTTCTTAGTCTCGGCTTCAATAACAGGTGCGGCTACAACATCTGAAGTTTCAACAACTTTCATTGCATCTTGTGCGTCCTTTGCATACTGCGCTGTTGCTGCGGATTTAGCACGAAGTGAAGCTAGGCGATCCTCTCTATTATCTGGCTTCTTGATAGATGTCGTTGGTGCCGGTTTAGGCTGCGGCGAGGGGTTTGTTCTAACAGCCGGGGAACCATCAGCCGATGATTTTTGTTCTTCCAATTCCCTTCTTTTACGAATGGCTTCCATAGCCATTTTTTGTTTTGCGGCTAAATCATTTGATGGCTTAACCGGCTCAGGAGTCTTAGGGCGGGTAACGGGGCGTGGAGTTCTATCTTTCCTCTCGCGAGATTTTTTACTAGCATTTGGGGCAAATGGATTGAATGGCTCATCCTTGCGCCGTCGCCCGTTCATATTGTTGCGGCTTATCGGCCTCTCATAACCCTTGGCATCCGCTCAAGCCCACGAAATGGGGGTTTGGTCGGTTCGCATTTCTTGGTCGATACCGGAATCCATCAGTAATGTTGTCCTGCCATTCTTAATTTCTAGCCATCCAAGCCTAGCAATCATAGTTCCATTATCAATACAATACATACGAGGGGGGCAGTGACTGCTTGCATCCCTTTCACTACACATTATTTCAGACATGGTTCGTAATCTTTGATTGCAAGCAACTCCTCCGCCTAGTAAAATTTCAGTCTTTCCTGTATGAGCTAATGCCCGCTCGGCCACTTCAATGCATGCAGCAAAAGCATGTTCCTGTAAACTCCAGCAAACCGCTTCAAACGACTTTCCTTCTTTCACCAATTTATTTGCGGCACTCATCAATCCCGAAAATGCAAGATCCATACCATGAACAGCATAAGGCAATTCCAAACCCTCTAATGATGCATTAGGGTTTTCATCTAACCATTCTAGTGCTTTCTGCTCAATTACTGGCCCTCCAGGAAATGGAATTCCATGATTACGAGCGAACTTATCCAACATATTTCCAATGCCAATATCTAGTGTCTCCCCAAGTACACGATATCTCCCATCCAATCTAGCAATTACTTGAGTATTCCCTCCACTTACGTAAAGTAAAATTGGATCCTTGCATCCAGATTGTTCGCGACCAATTTCAATATGGGCTACACAATGATTAACTCCAATTAATGGGACATTCAAGTGCGTAGAAATCGAACGTGCTGCTGCTGCTCCAGTTCTCAGGCAAGCGCCCATACCTGGGCCTTGCGAATATGAAACCGCTCCAATATCGGTACTGTCCAATTCATTATCCGCAAGTAACTTGCTCAAAAGTAGTGCAGCCAATTCGACATGATGATCCGCTGCTTCACGTGGATGTATACCTCCTTCGGCTGGACGAAGAGTGTCTGACGAGGACGGTCTCGGCTCGCCTTTCCCATTAACAAGGCCAAATGAAAACGTGTGTGCAGTAGACTCAATGCCGAGTGTCCACGCTCCTGCCATACAATTTGGCTGTCGCATATACTATCTAACGGTTACATACTCCGCGTACTATATGCAGAGGCTACTCATCAATGCCGGCCCCATTGCCCACTTTGCAGGCGATGGCCCAATCACAGGAAATGTGGTTGACGAGGAGGAATATATTTCCAATGCCGGACTTGCGATTTTGATTGAAGACCATGTTATTATTCGAATAGGGCCGTCTGCTGAATTACTGGCCGAATATACTCAAGCAGAGATTTTTGATTTGGAGGGTAAAGCAGTGGTGCCGGGCCTAGTAGATTCACACACTCATCTACTATGGGCTGGTGACCGTAGCAGAGAGGTTTCTTGGAAACAGCAAGGGATGACCTATGGTGAAATCGCTCAAAATGGCGGAGGAATCGGTGCTACAGTTGACCCAACGAGGACTGCAAGTGATACTGAATTAGCCCACCTTGGCATTGAAAGAATGCGTGAAGCATTGCGCAATGGAACAACCCATCTTGAAGCAAAATCAGGCTATGGCTTAGATACAGATACTGAATTGCGTTTACTATCCATCGCCGAAGGTTTGAGTGCCATAGAGCGTCTTCCATCCCTCGATTTAACTTGGTTAGGTGCGCATGCAGCACCGGTTGGTGGGACGATTGAATCATATGCCGAAGAGGTACTTTCTGAACAATTACCTGCGATTTTGGAACAGGGTGTTGCGCGTAGCGCTGATGTATTTTGTGAGCCGGGATGGTTTAGCGTCGAACAAAGTGAAGATATTCTGAAAGCAAGCCGGGATGGAGGATTAGATCTAAGAATTCACATTGATGAATTCGTTGATGGAGGAGGCGGTGAACTTGCAGCAGAATTGAAAGTTGCAAGCGCTGACCATGCACATTATACCAATACTGATGCGAGGTCTGCAATGCATGAATCTGGAGTGAATACTGGTTTCCTTCCTGGCACCCCATACTCCATGGGCGAGCAATATCCTCCATTCGCTGAATGTTTAGATAATAATTGGGCTTGGTCTATCGCTTCTGATTTCAATCCAAATTGTAGAACCCTTAGTTTACCATTCCTTGGGTCAATATTAGTTCAGCGTAATGAAATATCGCCAATTGTTGCCCTAGCAGCATGTACTAGGAATTCAGCATTAACTACTCCACATCCCTCCGGATTGGTTCACGGTCAGATCAGAGAAGGCGGTATCGCAAATCTGAATATCATAGATGGGCCATGGTGGCAAGCTTGGTGCTTGCAACCAGGCCATTCTCCTTTCGCGGCTACTATGTTGGAAGGCGAACTGATTTTCCACTAAGGGCATTTGGAGCAAGGATTATTGTGAAATCAAAAAAAACCTATTGGCTTGAGACAGTTGTATGTTCTGCACGCAAAGGTGTAGATGCAAGACTCGAACGAATGCTTGAGGCCAGACAAGAAATGCGTCGGAGGACCGAGGGGTGTATTCGAGCATGGCTCTCAAAGTCTTTCGATGGCCAACCTATGTTTTTAGTACAGGCAATTTATGAAAATCAGGAATCCTGGCATCGTAGCGCAAAGAGAGTTGCAGAAGAGCTTGATTCTAGAGATGGAGGGATCGAATCTTTGCTAGGCGGGCCTCCGTTAGTTGGCATTTTTGCATTAAACCCCGAAAACCTCGGTTTTGATAACCCCTGATTGTCGCATAACATACATTATGCGACAAGGGTTTCAGCATGAAATGTTCTACTGGCTCCCAGTACTACGTTTAGACTAATTAAAATCAAACTTTTGGCATTTTACCCTGCATAAGGGGGGGTGTAAAGGGTGAAAATGCATTTTTTGTAAAATAGCTGAGTTTAGCACAGGATTCATTACCGCGAGATTACACGGCAGTCTGTTCCTTATGGCTGAAGTCAGCGGATTCTGTATGAAATGCAAGACCTACGGTCCTATCAAGGACGGTAAAATGATCGTTATGAGCAATGGTCGCACTAGATGTGCGGGTCTCTGTTCCCAAGATGGATGCACTGGTAAAATTTCTAAGATAGTTTCTTGAGTTTAGCGTACCGATTCGGATATATACCGAATCAAAGTGGACAAGTTGCAAGGGCTCGTGGTCTAGGGGTTATGACGTTGCCTTGACATGGCAAAGATCGCCAGTTCAATTCTGGCCGAGCCCACCTTGCATTCTAATCTCTAATTTATGATTTATCATTAATCGCCGTTTAAAAAGCGATTAATGGGAAATCAGTCCGACTCGATTTCTTCGGATTCCGGAATTTCGATTTTCTTGACACTAACTGGATTATCATCGACAAATGAAAAATCAGTAGAGCCTCCACTCCAATGTTTCACAGTTGCTTCATCACCCTCAAAATCCTCATCTACAATTGCAGAATCAGGGTTAATAGAGTAGTCAAGAGGGTCTATCTCTCGTTCATTTAACCGCTCTTCAGGGGTGGGTGCTTCGCGGTCTTCCAGATGCACTCCTGAATGAAAAGTTCCACATTCGGGACACCTAGCACTACCTTTTTGAGATATGGTGCCACAAACGGGGCATGCTTCTTTCCCAACCAGAATATCTAACCTGTCCGACATAATATCACTCGTCGTCGTCTTCTTCAACGAGGAACATATCGTCTTGTTCACCAGTAATTTCATCACCATCTTCTGTTTCTATGGTTACTGTACTTTCATCATCATCGAATTCAATAATTTCACCAAAGATTTCCTTACCGTCAATTTCGATTCCAACCCAGTCGCCAACGTCGATTTCATCATCTTCATCTTCATCTTCATCTTCATCTTCATCTTCATCTTCATCTTCATCTTCATCTTCATCTTCATCTTCATCTTCATCTTCATCTTCATCCAAATCTTCTTCATCGTCTTCATCCGTGGAGTCGGTATTATCAGAGGATATGTCAAGTTCTAAAGATTCGATGGCACGGACTAATTCCATTGGATCTATGCGGCCATCTGAATCTTCATCAAGCGTTTTTAACAATTCCATAACTTCCGAAGGAGATAGCATATCTCCTGATATTTCTTCTATTCCTTTCTGCAATTCCGGTCCATCAATTCGACCATCGTCATTACTATCCATTGCCTCAAATATGTCTCTAATCGACATGTCATTACTTAAAGCGGCCATGCCAAGTTTGTAGAGAGGTGATTCAGATTGATCTTCCTCATCACTAGTACCATCAGATTCACCCTTTACTTTGTTGCGAAGAGATGGTGCATAAATTAGATGCAAATATGCGATAGCTGCTAGTCCAATAATTCCTATAATAATCATTATAACACCATCTGTATAGAAACCAGAGGGCATACTTGAAGCCCCATCATCTCCACTAAATATTGTCAGAGAGTTAGCACATTTTCCTGGATCTATTGCAGGGTCGCAGGGATATGTTTCACCCTTTAATACCATACCAAAACATGGGTCGGGTATATTTTCAAGTCCGGATTCACAAATATTCCAATTAGCGTAATCTACTTCACCCGATGAATCACTGTGCCCTTCGTAAACAATAGTTCCACCAGTGCCATCTACTATCAATCCTGTACCGTTTACGACCCAGATTCCAATAAATGTAACCATCAAAAAGTAAGCAATTGGATAATATATGTCATTTGCCGACTTACCCATTAGGAATTTTTGAACGACAGATGGAAACTCCTTTTCCTTTTTCA
>Ga0315324_10000503_pt1 | contig 13665 bp, 21 predicted proteins | sample M150021515metaG_FD_203919 | JGI IMG/M metagenome (GOLD analysis project Ga0315324, IMG submission 203919) | Ammonia-oxidizing marine archaeal communities from Monterey Bay, California, United States - M1 500m 21515 | ecosystem: Environmental > Aquatic > Marine > Intertidal zone | place: USA...
AAAAGGCACCTGAAAAGAAGATGCCTTCTACACACGCAAAAGCAACAAGACGCGTGGCAAAAGAAGACCGCTTATCATTGATCCACTTAATTGACCAATCCGCCTTCTTTTTAATACACGGGAAATGGTTTAATGCCTGGAATAACTGTAGTTTTTCTTGTGGTTTTTTTACATACGTATCTATTAATAGACTATATACCTCCGAATGTATATTCTCCATTGCAATTTGGAACCCATAAAAGGCACGAGCCTCTGATAATTGTATTTCTGACATGAAACGCATGCCGAGATTCTCCACTACAATACCATCGGAAGCAGCAAAAAAAGCCAAGATAACTTTTATAAAATGCTGCTCTTCAGAGGTAAGTGTTTTCCATGAAGATAAATCTTTAGAGAGATCTATCTCTTCTGCCCTCCAAAAACAATCTACCGATTTTTTATACATCGACCAGATTGCTTTGTCCTCAATGGGAAACATTACATACCGATTCTCATTTTCGGCCAGAAGGGGTTCCAAACACGTCTTTGACATACTAATTAGTATAAACCGATATTTTTATATTTATTGAACATACTATTTTTCTAAAAATTGAAATGAATAATAGTATACTATTCATACTATACACACCATGTTTCGTCCTATTACTTCACAAATGTCCAAAGCCATCAAGCATTTTCCTAAAATGTCTTCTAACTGTTGGCATGACCCGAATATGTCCAATGTTCCATTGATATCATGGTCCCAAACACCATATAACCCGCATAAGCTTACAACCCCTATATCATCATCATCCGATACAATCCTTTCTCCTCCTCCTTCATCCCCTCCTATACCTATCAATCCTTCAACAAATAAATCACGTATAGAATCTTACGATCAATGGTTTGAACGCAGATTAAACGATAAAACGGATGATATGTTTTTATTATAAATATATCTTCTATATATATATATATAAGCGAATGTCTATCCAAAAATACCAGCAATTATGTATAGATTTTAATACGAACGAATATTTAGCAGATGTACTTGATGAATACAAAATACATTTTAAACATCGGTTAAAAGAAGATGAAGCCTTAATTGTCGCCTTTAATAATGTTTTTTCTCATTTAAACAAACTAGACCCAATATTAATAGAACATAAATCACATATAAATAAGGAATTAAAGTCCGTACAAGCCCAATTAGAGCGGTTAACAAAAGAAGTAAAGGATATTCGTCAAATAATATAATAATCTAAACTAATAGTATAATGGCTTCTCTCCGAAAATACAAACGGCGCTCTATGCGTTATACCAAAGGTAGCAAAGCACGCAATTCTTACCGTAAACGCGCGCACTCCATGAGTCGTCGTCGCAGCAAACGACGACGTACAAGACGGCGCAAATCCCGTAAAATGAGAGGCGGTGGATGGGCTCAATTCCAAAACAACTCCCCTCGTTCTTCTGGATACTCTCTAGGCGGCGTATTAGATCCGGGTCTCTCTGCTTTAGCCAGTCCGACTCCTTTCTTTGCATACAAGAAATGCTCTTAGAGTTTTAACACGCATTTACCGCCAAACTGTTTTGCGCCCCCCTTTTTTTTACTCTTTATCACCTCACCATCCTTTACTATCTGATATCCTTGCTTCTTATAATACGTGACCCTCTTAGCCGCCTGTCTTTGAAATACTGTATGCACATCTACCACATCGATTACTAATGGTTGACTATGTTTCGCTCTCAAAATTCTACCAATGGATTGTTCTACATCCGTTTTAGGAGTGGCCATAATCAATGTAGTAAGCGTCTTAATATCTAAAGCCTCTGCCGCCATGGAATAAGTAGCAATGATTATTTTTTTACCCTCACTCTCCTTTAATGCGTCCTTTTTCATTCCACCAACATAATATCCCACGCTACCCAGTCCTCTAAATTCTATTCCTTTATATAAATAGGTAAGTAGCGCCTTATAATGTCCCAGAATCATAATGTGTTGGTTGGGGTTCTTTTCCAGTGTTTCTTTAACTAACTGTATGATAAACTCGCTTCGGAAACTAAAGGTACATAATTTAGACATCATTGGAGCATACGCAGTATTACCTTTATAATCGTAAATAACATTATTAAATTCGGGGTCTGCTGTATGAAAGGTTCGTATGTCTACCATGACCGATTCATTCTTTTCGGCCTTTTCTTTATAAATTACGGGACCGAGAAACATTTTAAATACATTAGATAGACCATCTTTGCGGTTCATAGTTGCGCTAAGTCCCAAGGTATATTTTGTTACCACTGTAAATAGCGAGCGGACAAATACTTCGGCCGCAATATGATGAACTTCATCTACAATCAGTAGACCAAACTCATCAAAGAGTGATTCGGGATATTCTTTCATGGAGAGGGATTGTAGCATACCAATAACAATATCTTTATCTTCAATATCAATAATTTGTCCCTGAATTCGGCCAACCCGTGCATTAGGTAGGAATTGTTGAATTCTCTCAACCCATTGATCTAAAAGAAAGCCTTTATGAACAATAATAAGCGTTTTTACCTTTAAGAGGGAGAGAATCTTTAACGCCATTACGGTTTTACCCCGCCCACACGGAATTTCTAACAATCCTCCATCATTTCCTTGGATAATATTATTCATATAAGCAGAAATAATATTATCTTGATATTCTCTCAAATCACCCTGGAACGTGAGATCTATAGCAGTAGGATTTGCTATGCGGGATTCTTCCGGAGCACCAAAATGCTCCATTCCAAAATACCTAGGCATATATAATTTTTGGTGTGATTCGCGATAAATGGGAAAGGATACTGTTTTTATTTGAATGCCTTTAGGAACAATCGGCGAGGCTTTTAATGTATCTCTGATAAAATGTTGATCTTCTAATGTAATATCCGATTTATAAATAGAATATCCTTTTTTTCCTAAATAGGCCATATTATTATTTATTAAATTGTTTTAATATCAATTTTAAGGAAAAGAAAAATATTATGATAAAATATAAGATGAACGTTAAAATATTAAAACAACATGAAATGGTTCTAGGCGGTTTGTTTGTCTTTTTTATCCTATTTGATATTCCTATTCCGAGCCTATTGGCTGAAGGCCTTAATTCTCTAATCGGTAATATTATTGTACTTGTATGTGCCTTATATTTATTTGTCCATGTGCACCCTGCGGTGGGTATCTTAGGACTATACACCGCATACGAATTAATACATCGGTCAAATCCAGGTCTCTCTCCAATACCAAATAATGCCCGGTTAGAAACCCGCAAGGATTTTGATAAGTTGGCCGTAAACCAGTTTCCAGTTACATTAGAAGAAGAAGTCGTTAAACAACGCGTCCCCGAAGTCAATACTAGCACTCATACTAGCGGAGCATCTTATAAACCAGTATTAGACGATTCTCATCAATCCTCTTTTATTTAGCGCAATATTTTTGACAAGGCAACTATGATAAGTATTCCACTTATCGCTCCAACAATAATATGTTCAGTTGGAATATCTAATTTAATGCCGGTTAATTGGTCTAAATCAGGTAAGGCATGTTCAGTTGGTACGGCTATTTCTTTACCTGAATGGTCGGTAGGTTGACATTCGATATATATTTCGTCGCTAGAAGTCCCATCAGTTGCTCCTGTTTTATTATAGTATACGGTCGGACAATTCGTAGTACATATTGTTATATTATGTGGGGATAATATATTTCGGAGGGCAGATATGGTGGTGGAGGATACAATGATAGGTTCGGTGTATACAATATAATCGCATTCCTCGCAATTATTAAAAAATAGAGATGAACTATATGAAAAAAAAGGAACACGAACTTTTATAGAATCTGCTAAATTGTATTCTAACCCATCCAGGAGAGTATTCTCATTTTTCAATAGAATTTTGTCTAAACTATGCACACTTAATACCGTAGAAAGAGAGGTATTGGATGAACCTAATCCATTTATAGGAATACATACAACCATCATTTTACCATTACCTTTATGTACGACGATTAATTCTGCGTCGTGGGGTGTACCATTATACGTATGTACGGAGGGTGAAAAGACGTAAGGGTTAATATGGTCATCTACTTTCCTATTATTATAAATAACCTTATCGGAGTTATTACTATTGTAATCTCCTAAACTAAGATACGTACCTTTATTACTTAATACAACCTGAGAAGGACTATATTTAAACTGGTAGGTGCATTTAAGGTCGCAATGGCTTTTGGTGTGTGAGCTATTAATATCAATTGGAGCTCTATTGTGTTTACACGCCATTTCTATATAAATAAAAAATATATTTTATTTATATGGAACTACAGAATAAAATAGATAAAAATAAAGAAATAATTTATCAACTTGCTGTAGATATTCAAAACAATGTCGGTCAACCTGATATAGAACTGGATGAAATTATAACTATCCTTTTAATTATCATCTTAATGAATTTCCCAACCATTAAAACTCCTAAAGATATGAATACTATGTTAATCCGAATATTTAATAAAGATAAAAAGCAAAATGATGTGTTTAAAATCCCCAATTTACCTTATAATGTTATGGTTGAACCGCCAGTAATGAGTTTAGAAAACTATTTTCGTCTCATGAAAGAACAATTAGAAAATATCCACGGTCCAAAGATTATAGCGATTGATTCCGAGGCATTTCTGTCCGATTTATCTCAATAGATATATATATGGAACTTACGCCATCCGCTCCACTACTAGCCCACTATTCAGAATATTCCCTCCCTGCTAGCATATCCTCTCCTGTTCTCCCTATAGCCACACCCATTGCCGGCTCCAATCTCGATCAAATGCCATCGCTAAATATACCACCCCTTCATACCTGTAACTCTTGTAACTCCTCTTTTAATAGAAAAGAAAAAGATAAAGGTTCGTCCGCATATTTTAGGTGCTTATCATGTCAACAAAAAATGTTACAAATGTCTATTATACAGAACTGCATAATACATTAACGATTCTTTTTTTCCAAATTATTATACTTGTTTTTAAATTGTGTAAAACTATAGATAATTGGATTTAATGAGATATTTATATTAGGAGGATATTCCTCATAATAACTTTTTAATAATACCATACCTGGCAATATACTATTTATAAACTGTATATTCTTATCTATCATGTCTATTATACTGATATATTTAACATGTGTTTTGGGTACTATCTTTTCATACTTTTGTATCTTATCTAATAGAGCAATATACCCTAGTTTCATTTCTTTACTCATATATTCTTGGATTATATAACGACTCTGTCCAAACATCGGACGAGTTATCGGTCGCAGCCATTCAGGCTTATCATCTATATATATCTTATAATCCCATATACATAACTGATCCCCTTTTGTCATGTACCGTAACTCTATAAACTTATTTTTATAAAAAGTATACTCTAATAATAATTCCGTTAAATCTATCTCTATAATGGAACTATTCAAAATTACCGAATGCATCATTATAGTAAAAAATTGAAAACTATTTTCTAATATTATTTAGAGATAACTATGACCAGCCCTATCACCTCCCCTATGTCCTCTCCTATCGATATCCCAAGGTCCGTTCAGGCAGAACTACCGGTTGATGCAGGGGAGGATTTTGCCGGGCGCGCACCGACAGTAACAACCACCAGTGCGTTGAATCAGTTAGGCTCGGGTCAAGACTTTGTCACACATGGCCGGCTAGAGGATGAGTTTGATTATTTGGTTGTGGCAGATGGGCATGGTAGAGGTAAAATTACAGAACTTCTCTCTAGCCCATCCTTTGATTGGGAGAGTATCGTCATGAATGAGTCAGGTGAAACCATCTTATCGGCTATTAATAAAGAGATTGAGTTAAAGGTTGTGGACACCTATAGGGATGGTTCTACTATTACTATTGCTAAAATATACCCCACGGAAATAAAGGTGTATAGTATGGGAGACTCTCAAGCGCAGATTAAAATTAATGATGTATATTATAAAACAAAGAATGATAATATAGCATCGGTTGCAACCGAAATTAAAGAAGGGGAAATTGAGGTTGCAAACCCTCACTGGTCCCAGAGAATTTTAAACGATACGGATATTACTGTTACAGAAGGACGGTATTTTATATTAACGAATGGTGAAAAATTAGCAATGATACGTGCCTTGGGACACGAACTTAGCACGGTTCAAAAAATGAATGAATTATCCTTACCTATTGCGCTAGACGATGAGGTTCGAATTTTGGTGGCATCCGATGGATTATGGGATGTGGTCTATGAACCTGAGTTGCTTAGCCAGTTTCCGGAGTATGATGCGACGGATTTTGTTAAACTGGCATCTGATAGATGGGAACAGGAGTGGAATTATATTGTTCCATCTATATTTACTGATGCTAGTGGTAACGCATTTCCTACTGAAAAAATGAAAATAGATAGCGCGGATGATGTAGGAGTGGTGGTGTATAAACGGGTTAACCAATCGTATTAAAGGCTATATAATCTAGTCAGTAGTTTTAATCATATTTTTTAGAGATAAGGAATATACCGAATATTATTGTTCTCATATACGGTGGCTTTAAATGCATCATTATATCCTTCTACATACACGGTATCTCCATTATAAATATTATCACAGCCGTATTCATTCGTGCAACTTTTACCTCGGTTAGATACGGGTAGTTTAACACTATTATTAGTGTCGCTCATTGTATAAAACTGCCATTTATCGCGGTTAGCAATGAGAGATCTCCCCATCAGTGGCAATATCATTTCTTTACCGTTTAGCCTCGTAAGAATGCCTATTTGCTTATACGATGTATTTTCACCTTGTGTGGCTACATTAACGGGAATTCCTAAAGCATCTTGCTGTAGATATTGATTTGGTCGCACTGGCGGCATAAACGGATTTAATAAAACGGAATCCTGATAGCGGGAGCGTTGATGTTCATGTCGGACAGGTTGTTGTGATGTAGGTTCCTGACTGCGTGAATTATAATTCATGGAGGGGGTGATAACCTTAGAGAGAATCGAATTATAAAAATATAGAAAAAAGGCAAGTAGTAAAATAACAAACAAACAAATATTTACATTATCAATACAAATTACTCCCGGAGGACAGTTTTTTACCATATACATTAATAGAAGGTTAAAATTATGTTCCTATAAAGATAAGATGCTTTCGCTACCGAATAATCCTCCTTCCTTCTTCCCCTTATTACTACTGGTAACCTTGCTGTCATTACAGAACATTACCGAATAATCCTCCTTCCTTCTTACTACTGGTAACATTGCTGGCATTACCGAACATTCCTGACTTCTCCCCCTTAGCATTATCACTATCGCCACTGCCGAACATACCGCCACTGTTGGTTTCAAACAAATCCTTTGAGTCGGACATAGCATGTAATGCGCTGCATATTATCAGCAACTGCTGATTCTCAGGTTTCTGTAATATTTCCTTTGTTGCCTTGTAGTGTTCCATGTTATCCAGATTATCTAGGTCTTTCGGGTCGGCACCGTTATAGCCACTTAACATTGTCACTATGTCCATATCAATATACCTCGTGAATGAATTTTTTATGTTGTCATAGCTCTTCGCTAGTTCCGTGAGGTTTGGGAGCTTCTTAAACTTATTCTTGGATGTTTCTTCATAAGATTTGGATAAATTATTTTGTCTATTAGAAAACTCCGTAATTTGCTCCTTAATTGTTGCATCAGGATCTTGATCAGCCAGCCCTTCCAATATATTACTATACCAAAAAGTGGATACAATAATAATTAAAAATATTATTCCTAAAGTAATATTTTTGTTCATATATATATATATCATATTTTGTTAAGGGGTAATATAGTTAATAACCCCAAATTCATAAAATATATTATAGCAGGTTATCTAAATCCATGCTGGACATCGGTAGTAATTTTATTCAGACTTTTTAAAGGATGATGTCACTGTTCCAGCCATGTCCATCATTTTTTTCATTGCATCGGTATCAATATTAGCAAGAATGTTTTGGGCTTGGTCCATCATAGGCATCATTTTGGTCATTGTATTGCGTAGATTTTGTTGGTTTTTTGCTAAATCTTCTGTTCGCTTCGTCATTTCATGAATTCCTAAATCATCTACGTCTTCTGGTAAATTTTTATAAAAATCTTTCTTGGTCTTTTCATCGTCCTTGATCCATTTGGGGTGTAGGGTGGTCATGCCGATTTTATTAATACATTTTTTGTCTTTCCACTCACAACCTTCTAGGGCATTACACGGCGTTTCTTTTTTTCTACTACATACATCAGAAGACGAAGTAGCATCATCAGAAGCATCATCAGAAGCATCATCAGAAGCCTCCTCAGGATTACCCACCCCTTCCCTCACATTCTGTCGCAAAAGAGTAAATACCGCAGTAAATACAATAGGAACTAATAGTATAATTATCATATTTTTACTAAAGGATTGGGTTAAAAAGCCTACTAGCGCAAATATAATTACGGCTTCGTAATTATGATGGCTCATGTATCCTAATATATTTGTTAGAGCTACAAATAATACACCATACAACACATAGGTATTTTTTAACATATTTTTAAAAATCGGGGTTCCCTTCATATGAATATAGAGAAGAAAAAAATATGATAAAGGCTAAACATTAAATAACATATATATATGTTATCGGAAGATGAACTGGAACCAAACGAATATATAATCGGCGTAGCAACCTTATGGAATAAACATATATATGGAGATACAGAGAGAAATAATACTATTCTAGAAACTAGCTGGTTTTTATATGATGCATTAACGCTAGATGAATTATATGAGACCGAGTTTGATTGGTTAGCGTATTATACCACCATTATGATTGAATACGTAGCATTATTTAATTGCCATTTATACTCTGTGTTAAGAAATTATAGCACCATCATCTCTAACCCTCAATTAGATATTCTAAAAATAGAATATTTAAATAGTCATCATATTATAGTTACAAAAAAAACCATATGGTTAAAAATAATACAGAGACGATGGAAAAAACGATATAAAAAACGTATGCAAATGAAAAATATTCATACCATATTGCGCCGTCAATTAATAGGAAAATGACCTACGAGAAAGTTTTCTCAGTCGTTTTAACAGTTTGGACTGTTGTTTTCTACTTTGTGATTTTCGTAATTTCCGGGATTTTTGGGTGCGTTTCTGAGTGCGATTGCGGGATAATCTTTTCTTATAGACATAGCCACCTTTCATTATAATAACTACTCAGATTTTATTTTTTCTATAGGCATCCATTTCTTAAACTTGGTATTGTACGTGCATTTCATTACTACTTGTTTACTCGTATCTACATATTTATCCTCATCTATAATTTCGAATTCATCATCGCTTTCTTGTAATGTATCTAAATTCCGATTCTCTCTAATATTTCTAAAAAGAGAGTTTAAATATACGCTAGTCTTATATGATTGCACAAGAGCAGTATCATGATACGCCAAGTTATTATCTTCCATACGAAACAAATAATATATATCACTCTGAATATCTGCCTTTACTATAAATTGACAATAGTTTGTTTTATTATATTTCATAATAACACTGTGCTTATTATTAAATTTACTTAGTCCGATACCATACACCTTATATGGTATCTTTTTCGCGATTAAATCATTGTAGTTATATGATAACATCGGCATACAAATTATTTTATGACCCTTGTTATACGATAGTTGTTTTATTTGACTGAATACTTTTAGTAAAAGTGCCAGTTTTTCCCGATTACTTTTATAAGATATATTATCATGTTTATAATAATATATATTTTCAGTTACAAAAAATTTATTAGAAACCATCGTCCCGTGTAAAATCGTACCATATAACTGCTCGTCAAAACATACTATTTCCTTTCTTGTAGTGGTTATTTTACGATTATTGACTTCCAAAAATAAACAGACATAATCTCCCTCTTCATAGGTAAACCATACATAATATTTCGGTCCATACGGTATAGCATAATAATAATCGGATAAGATATGCGTATTAGTCATGTGATATTGCACTTTTATCGGTGGAAAGGATTTCATATATATGCTCGTTTTATATATTTAAGTGTTATTCACCATGAAATCCTTTAAGGACTCTTCCATATTTTGTTCCTCATAAACGGGTAAATTAACTATACTAGTTGTATCAGATGACACCTGTTGCACGGATTGAGTAGGCATAGGTATTAATGGAGGGACAGAAGGACCCTGCGGGACTATTTGCGGGGATACCTGGACCAGCGGAATCGTTTCCGTTTGGGATTGCTCTAATACATTCAATATCTTTTTATACGACTTGTCATATTGATGTATCTTTGGTTGGTTGGTTTGCTCATTAAAATGTTCCCATAAAAAATGCCCTAAAGTAATTACTAATGCTGATAATATAAATACTTTTATACACCATAACAACATAATTACTATTATTATTATTTATTAATATATATTAACGTATCTCTAATGGTATATTCATAAGCAATATAGTATGAAATCCGACAGATGTTAATGGAAATCCGGTATGCCATAACGTATGATATATGTAAAAAGAGTCTATATTTCGTAATTTGATTGAGTTATAAAAACACGTAAATGAATAACTTAACCCAACTATTAATTCGTAGGTTAATAGTTGGTTGGATTTATTAGAGTAACATAGGAGTTGATATCTCTCATAACAACATACTATTCCAGAAATAGTGAGGTATTTTCTAACTAATAAATAGGTTACTACTATGGATGAATACCTGTCTACTGGGTGGAAAATACTTACCTTACCCAAATAATAGGCATCGGACAGATAAGATATTATCCCTTGCCATATCCATATAAATGCTTCGATTCTCTCAAATAGATCTGGATATAAAAGATGTAAATACAGTATTAATATACCATTAAAACTATATAGTAATGAACTTAGTGAATAGACGCTAATTAGGGAATGATTGGTGGTCCATAGTGTTGGTACCATACAATTACTATTAGAGAAATAACGATACATACTATTTAATCTTGTCTATTTATTAATATATAGTAAGGTATCTTTTATTAGAGATACTTCATTATCTATATTGTCGCTTTCAAAATAGATATTATATATAGTATCATCACTATAAATAATGACTAATTTTAATCGGTCTGATATCAAATAGGTGCATCTTTTTTGTTCTAATTTCATATGATCAAATGGAATACGATATACCTTTGTTTTAGTATACGAACTAGTATCTTGTATAAATAGCTCATCATTAATCGTATATTCCTCTATATCGCCATCAGACACCTTCCACTTATAATCTGACTCATATATCCCAGTAGGCGAATATAATATGATACTATTAGTGATATGTGGCTTGGGAAGCAATGCGGTTTTAATATTGTTAGGTATCGTTTTAAAATATAATCTCATATATATATTTATTAAAACCATTTAAACCATTTGTATTAATTTATACCAATGGTCAAGGTCGTACTAGTAAACAAAACAGGGGAACTTACTAGTGCGAATATCACCGCATTGGATATGCTATATAAGAAAGCGGGGTTTAAAAAGTCGGAAGGGTTTGAAGAGAGGCATTCATGGTCGGTAAAGGTTAATGATGAGGATTGTTCGGTTACGGTATATGCGAGAAATACGGGTAGGGCAGGAATGGAAAACAAATATGAGATGCCGCCACCAATAGACAATGATTTATATTTTGGAAAGATTGGTATTGTATTAAAGAGTAAAGACCAATTGGAGGATTTAAGCGTGGCAGAATGGGAAGAAATATACAAGAAATTATATGGTGGATTTGAGGATTTGAGTAAATTAGCCATGGCAGATGACGAGGAAAGCGATGAATTAGATGAATATCCGGATGAGATGAAAACGACAGATGGGTATTTAAAGGATGATTTTGTAGTGAGTGATGATGAATTGGAGGAGGAGGCGTATACGTTTTCGGAGGAAGAAGACTAGCGCGCGAAACAATAAGGCTAAGACACAGATGTTTATTTTAAATAATTGATATAAAATTATAATTATATAACTAGTTAAATGGTGCCTCAGAGAGAAAATGTTACGGCTCTTATTGAGGAAATTGTACAACAAGGGTCTTTAACGGCTAATATAGAAAAAAGTATATATAATTATAGCATAAAAGAGGCCAAGAGAAATAAAATCTCGCCTATTTGGGAAAATAAATATTTTGAGCAGATATATAAGAATCGAGCGAGAACGATCTGGACCAATTTAAAGACAAATAGTACCTTTTTGGAGCAAATCAAGGAAAAGACTATTACGATACCTCATCTAGAACAAATAACCCATCAAGAGATAAATCCGGTGTTGTGGGATACATTGCTAGAGGAAAAGAAGAAGAGAGATATAAATAAATATGAGAATAGGGATAAAATAGATAGTGAATTTAAGTGTCGTAAATGTAAATCCAATAATTGTACCCATTATCAGTTGCAAACGAGGAGTGCAGATGAACCAATGACAACCTTTGTCACATGTATGGATTGTGGTAATCGTTGGCGGTTTTAATTATATAAATAAATATCAGTAGTTATTATTTATGGGTAATATAAACTCTATACGAAAATATAATTTTGAACAAATGCAATGTATTTCAAATACTACTATTATAAATACATTGCCAAATATAAATCAGAACTGTTTGATTATGAATACGGTTCAACATATTGATGAAGAAGATATCATTAATCACTTATTAAAAACGAATAAAAAAGCGGCAATTATCGTATATGGAATGAATTGTAATGATGAAAGCATTTATAAAAAATATAATCAATTGCAGGATTTAGGGTTTGTAAATATAGGTGTTTATGTGGGAGGAATGTTTGAATGGCTCTTGTTACAGGATGTATATGGGGAGGAGTTATTTCCGACAACGTCTAAGGAACTGGATATATTGAAATTTAATCGGTCCGCCCGATTATTGTTGAAATAAACTCGCTCATATGGGTATAGTCAGGAGTGAGGTTATTACAATCTATAGGGTTGGTAGGTATTTGGGTATTTTCTATCCACTGCTGATGATATTGATGGCATCTCTCTAAATATTCTAGGGGAATTGTCTCCCCTACTCGTGATCTTTTTATCACTCGCTCATTTGCTATAGATGGCTCACACTTTAAATATATAATCCCTGATAATGGAACATCTTTTAGGAAATGGTCAAACCATTTATTATATATACGATACTCAATGCTACTGATTTTTTTATCATCAAAAAGCATTTTAGCAAAGATGTGTTTATCGGTATAAACGGACCGTTCGGTAATAATAATGGCATCAGGGTGCTCTGTCATGGCATCTTTAAGCGCAGTGAGACGGGATATATATGCCATCATTTGAAAAGAGAACGCATATGCTTGTTGATCGGAGTAAAAGAGTTCAATAATATTTTTGCCGGCATCGTCTTTTATGGACTCCCAGATGGCGACGGGTTCTTCTAAAAAGATGACTTTACGCCCATTTATTTCGGGTGTGTGGCGTAAGGTATTTATAAGAGTGGTTTTACCTACTCCAATATTGCCTTCGATAGTGAATAGGAGTGGCATGGTTATATATTTTCAAGACGCATAATAATGATTCAATTTTATCTAATTATACAAAATTGAATAGGTAACGATTTAAATAT
>Ga0315324_10000504_pt1 | contig 13640 bp, 9 predicted proteins | sample M150021515metaG_FD_203919 | JGI IMG/M metagenome (GOLD analysis project Ga0315324, IMG submission 203919) | Ammonia-oxidizing marine archaeal communities from Monterey Bay, California, United States - M1 500m 21515 | ecosystem: Environmental > Aquatic > Marine > Intertidal zone | place: USA...
TTGTCGTCGTGGTGAGTTTCGGCGGCCGCCGCCATGGCCCGGCCTACGCCGATGCCGTAAGAACCCATGGTTACGGTTTGGGTGACCCCGTCGGTATCGAGCACCTTGGCGCCCATCGCTTCGGCATATTTGCGGCCCAATTTAAAAATGTGGCCCGCCTCGATGCAGCGCACAATGCTCAACGGTTCGCCACAAGAGATACATGCTTCGCCTTCGAGGATTCCCCGAAGGTCTACCCAGTGGTCAACCTTGATGTCGCGTTCTACATCTACGCCGGTGATGTGAACGTCGTCGATGTTGGCCCCGGTGGTCATGCCCGAGCGGCCCTGCAAAGCCAAGTCGGCATAAATAGGAAGGTCGGTTACACCTACTGGACCCAAACTGCCTGGGGAGGCCCCCAAAGCGGATCGAATGTCGTCGGCTTCCGCCGGTTCAATATTGGTGGCCCCGGTGTAGTCAATGAATTTTTGTTCCAACAACGGGTGGTCGCCGCGCAGCAACAAGACGGTGAGTTGCCCATTGACGTTATAAAGCAAGCTTTTAATTTGGTGTTCGGCAGGGTGGCCGGCTTCGGCCAGAGCGGCGATGGTGCGTATGCCGGGAGTATTGAAAGACTCTGGAGCATCGCTTCCCGGCCGGTTTTCTACCGGGTCGAGGGCCGCCGAGGCACGTTCAACATTGGCGGCGTAACCGCAACCTCCGCAGCGAGCAACGTCGTCTTCGCCGGCTGGGGAAGCCACCATGAACTCCACCGAAGCGCTTCCGCCCATGGCACCTGAAGAGGCCTGCACCGGAAAAGCATCAAGGCCCAAGCGAGCAAAAATACGGGTGTAAGCAGCGTGGTGAGCATCAAAAGCAGTGTCCAAGCCAGCGTCATCGAGGTCAAACGAGTAAGAGTCTTTCATGGCGAACTCGCGAACCCGTAGCAAACCAGACTTCGGACGAGGCTCGTCACGAAACTTGGTTTGGATTTGATACCAGATTTGCGGCAATATTTTATACGACGTTATTTCAGCCGCCAAAGTGGCGAAAACTTCTTCGTGGGTCATACCTAAGGCCAACTCGGCCCCTTTGCGGTCAGTGAGGCGAAACATCTCGTCGCCCATGGTTTCCCACCGCCCAGATTTTTGCCACAAACTGGCCGGGTGCATAGCCGGCAACAAGAATTCTTGCCCGCCGATGGCATCCATTTCTTGGCGAATAATGGTCGACACTTTTTGATGAACCCGCCAACCCAACGGCAACATGGAGTAGTGGCCTGATTGCAGTTGTCGTATGAACCCGCCACGCACCAGCAAACGGTGGCTGGCCGCTTCGGCCTCTGCCGGAGCATCACGCAATGTAGGGATAAAAAGGGAGGACCAGCGCACAGCGGGCCTTTCTATGAGATGAGAACCTAAAGACTGTGTTCACCCTAGCGACTGCTTGTCGCTGGGTGGTTACTTGTTGCGCCCGCTTGTTGTTTTGTGCCGTTGAGGTGCCAGACTCACCCCATGAGCGACGCAACAGCAAACGATGTACAAGAAGAACTTTCCGCCTGGTTGGAAGAAAACTGGGACCCAGAATTGACGGTTGGCCAATGGTGGCAACGTCTCAACGAGGGGAAATGGTGTCACCCCTCTTTGCCTGAAGAAGCAGGAGGACGGGGCTACAACCGGGAGTTAACCCAGGCGGTAGCTGCCGGGTTGGCGGAGGCCAACGTGGTTGGACCACCTAGCGGGTTGGGCTTAATGTTGGCTGCTCCCACTATTGCTGTCCATGGTTCCCAAGAACAGATCGATCGTTTTGTTCCGAAAATTCTTGACGGCACCGAGGCTTGGTGTCAGTTATTTTCTGAACCTAACGCCGGGTCCGACCTTGCCGGGCTACAAGCCAAAGCGGTGCGCGACGGAGACGAATGGATTATCTCTGGTCAAAAAGTGTGGACCTCCGGCGGACACATGGCCAAAATGGGCATGCTCATAGCGCGTACCGACCCGGACGCTCCAAAACATCAGGGCATCACCTATTTCGCTATAGATATGGAACAACCCGGTATCGAAGTGCGTCCGTTGCGTGAAATGACTGGCCAGGCTTTGTTTAACGAAGTGTTTCTTGATGAAGCTCGGGTTCCTCACGCCAACGTGCTTGGTGGGCTGGGGGCTGGCTGGGCGGTAGCGAACAGCACGCTGGCTTTTGAGCGAGCCAGTTTAGGTGGCGGCGGTCGTCAACCCGTATCTGTGCCGCCGGGAGCAATAGCTGGCCGCCTTGAACGTAAAGCGGGGAGCTTTTTGGATCGGGTAAGTCGCGGCCCTGAAGGCGGCGGTGGGCGTGGTATTTCAAGCCAAGCGCTTATGGATTTTGCCAAGGCGGCGGGCAACGAAACCGATCCAGTGATTCGTCAAGAAATAATGAAAGTCCACATTTTGGGGCAAGTGAATCGTCTCAATATGTTGCGGGCGAAATCTGGAGGCCGTCGCACCGGGGCCGAAGGCAACTTAGCCAAGTTGGCCATGAGCGAAATGGTTCGGCGAGGGCGTGAGGTCGGAAACATGATTATTGGCGCCGACGGCATGCTGGCCAGCAGCGACTGTCGCACCGGTGGCTTAGTGCAAGAAGCCACCTTGTTCTCTCCTGCGCCTTCTATCTACGGCGGAACCGACGAAATCCAGCGCAACATTATTGGTGAGCGAGTGTTGGGCTTGCCAAAAGAACCAGGCCCCGCCAAAGGCACGCCGTTTCGAGAGTTGGTGCAGAACTAAACCATTTGGTTGAGGTGCGCAAGCAAGCCTTGACGGATTTCGTTGGGTTTTTCCATCATCATCATGTGGCCGCAGTCGGCTATTTCGTTGACTGCCGGGTTAGTAACAAACGAGTCAATAAGTGGTTGGGCGGCTCGACGCGGGGTCATCTTGTCGCCACTCCCTAAAAACATGGTCACCGGGCATTGCGTGTTTTCGGCTGCCATGACTGCTTGGTCGTAAACCGAACAGGCGGCGAGATCAGTGGCCAGCACCCCTGGTGGGCTGGATTCAATGAGTGCTTGAACGCCACCCACCATAGAAAGCCCGGGGGTGGGGTTTTCCCCGACGTGTTGAAGCGACCCGAGGCCCCACGAGGCCATCAAAGCAGCCGCCTTTGGGTCATTGTCTTGGGCAGCGGCTAAGAGTTCGGGATGCACCGGCATAGCGACTGCTACTCCAAGCAGGCCAAGGGAGGCTACGGATTCTTGATGGTGGCCAGCAGCGTGAAGCGCAATTAAGGCACCCATAGAGTGACCTACGAGGTGAAGCGGTTGGTCAAAGTATTCGGCCAGCGCAGCCACCCAAAGGGCAAGGTCTTCAATACTGGTAAGGGGAGGACCATCAGAACGGCCGTGCCCGGGGAGGTCCACCGCTAGGGCGCGAAAACCGTGGTGAGCTAAAAAACGCGTCTGGTGCGACCAAACAGAACGGTCCATGCCGGCGCCATGTAAAAGAACCACCAACGGGTCGCGGCGGTCGGCCAGAGGCACCGCCCCGGTGGCTGCATGAATGGTCTGATCATTCAGAGTAAGGAACATCAGGGTTACCGTTGCGATGCCTTCAAGGCTCGGTCAAGGTCGGTGCAAATATCTTTGGCATCTTCGAGCCCTACTGAGAGGCGAATCAAATTATCGCTGATGCCGGCTGCTTCGAGGTCTTGGTCGCTCATTTGTTGGTGAGTAGTTGACCCAGGGTGAATAACCAAGGTTTTGGCATCACCAATGTTGGCCAGGTGCGAAGCCAACGACACCCCTTCGATAAATTTGCGTCCTGCGGAACGGCCACCTTTTACGCCGAAACTCAAGATTGCTCCGGCCCCTTTGGGGTAAAGACGTTTGGCCAACTCAAAGTCGGGGTGGCTGGGGTGCTCGGGGTGTTTGATCCATTCCACTGCCGGGTGCGCATCAAGGAGGTCCAGTACTTTTCGGGTGTTTTCAACGTGGCGATCCATACGCAACGGAAGGGTTTCTATGCCCTGCAAAAGGTAAAAAGCATTTGCGGGGCTCAGGCAAGCACCAAAGTCTCTGAGACCTTCGGCGCGGGCCCGCATAGAAAGCGCTTGGGGGCCAAATTCTTCGGTAAATGTTATGCCGTGGTACCCGTCGTAGGGTTCGGTCAACGTGGGGAATTTGCCGCTGGCTTCCCAATCGAAACGCCCGCCGTCAACTATTGCTCCTCCAATGGCTACTCCGTGGCCGCCTAAAAACTTGGTTACCGAATGCATGACGATGTCGGCGCCGTGTTCAATGGGCCGCACCAGGTACGGGGTGGCAAAGGTGGAATCCACACAAAGCGGTAAACCAGCGGCGTGGGCTACGTCAGCAACCGCTGCGATATCGAGCACTTCAATGCCGGGGTTGCCGAGGGTTTCGGCGAAGACCAGTCGAGTCTCGGGGCGAATGGCTTCGGCAAAAGCTTGAGGGTCTCGTGGGTCGACAAACGTGGTGGTGATGCCAAAACGGGGCAAGGTGAGGTTCATCATGTTGTGGGTGCCGCCGTAGATGTTTCGGCTGGACACAATGTGGTCTCCGGCGCTAAGGAGGGTGCTTACCGCAAGGTGCAGGGCGGCTTGACCGCTGGCGGTACAGACCGCTCCGACCCCGCCTTCTAGCGAGGCGATGCGTTCTTCAAGAACCGAGACCGTGGGGTTTGACAGTCGGCTATAAAGGTGCCCGCTTACTTCTAGGTTGAAGAGTCCGGCGGCGTGGTCAACCGAGTCAAAGACGTAAGAAGTGGTCTGATGGATGGGCACGGCTCGCGACCCGGTGGTGGGGTCGGGTTGTTGGCCGGCGTGTAAGGCTCGGGTGTCAAAACCAAGAAAGTTAGGATCTACCATGTCAGCAACCTACGAGTTCTTCGAGTTGGTCCAAACTTACCGCTGAGCCTATGGCGACTAAAATGTCACCCGCTTCAAAGGGCCGCCCCCCAAGATCGTCGGTATGAAAATGACTAGAGGAGTCTCGTACGGTGAGCACGATGGCGCCGGTGGATTTTCTCAGATCAAGGGTGTCGAGAGTCTTACCGGCTAACACGCAGCCATCGGGAATGTTAATTTCACGCATGCCCGCTTCGAACGTTCCGTCGTGAACCACCACATCGATAAAATCGGCCACCGTGGGTTGGGTGGCCAAACTGGCCATGCGGAAACCGCCTATCTCGTAAGGATTAACTACCCGGTCGGCGCCTACTTGATGCAGTTTGGCGATGCTTTCAGACTCGTCGGCGCGAGACACAATAAAAAGCGCAGGGTTCAGGTCGCGAGCACTCAGGGTGACGTAAAGGTTGTCGACACTGGACCCTAAAGCAATAACTAAGGTGGAGGCTTTGTCTATGCCGGCTAAGCGCAGCACGTCATCGTTGGTGGCGTCGCCAGAAACGTAAAGCCCGCCGTGAGTCATAAGTCGTCCTTCGTCAATGTCGATGGCCACTACTTCTTGGCCCACGGATTGCACGAACGAGGTGATGGCTCGACCGACGCGACCCATGCCACAAACGATGAGGTGACCTTCAAGAGCGTCAATATTTTTTTGCATGCGATACCTCCGATATTGGCCGCTGATGCGGCCCTCAACAACGCTTTCAATTACTGCGGTTGCCCCGTAGAGCATGGTTCCGGTGCCTAAAAGAATGAGCACCGAAGTGAATATTTTCCAAGTACTGCTGGGCTCGCCAACGGTTATTTCACGAAAACCCACCGTGGAAATGGTGGTGATGGTTTGGTAGACGGCGTCAATGGTGCTGAGGCCCAGCAGTATGTAGCCCGCTGAACCGGCGGCGATAACGGCCACCAATAGTCCGGCTGCGTTACCTACTCGCCCTCGTGGGGTGGGGCGTAATCTTCCAAACATGTTTGCAGGATACGCCGGGAGTTCACCAGGTAGCGAGGCAAGCACTAGGGTGCGCTGAAATAATGCAAAAAGGAGGGCTTATGAAGGTTGGGTTTATTGGTTTAGGAAACGTGGGTGCCAAACTTTCAGGCAGTTTGTTGCGGAACGGTTTTGAGGTAGTGGTCCGAGATTTAAACAACGAAGCCGTGGAGTCTTTGGTGTCTCTTGGTGCGCAAGGGGCGGATTCGCCAAAAGAGGTGGCGCAAGAATGTCAGGTGGTTGTTACGTGTTTGCCATCCCCGGTGATTTGTGCCGAGGTAATGGAAGGCGCTGATGGCGTACTGGCCGGCCTTTCCTCGGGAAAACTTTGGCTGGAGATGTCCACCACCGACGAGGCAGAAGTACGCCGCCTCGGTGCGCTTGTTGAGCAGCAAGGAGCGTTGGCTCTGGACTGTCCGGTTTCTGGCGGGTGCCACCGGGCGGCTACCGGCAATATCGCTATTTTGGCGGGAGGCAACCGTGAAGCCTTTGAACAAGCGTTGCCGGTGTTGTCGGCCATGGGTCGACAAATTCTTCACACCGGAGACTTGGGGAGCGCCTCGTTGTTGAAGGTCATGACAAACTTTTTGGCTACCGCAAATTTGGTGAGTTTGAGTGAGGCTCTGGTTACTTCGGCGGCCGCCGGGCTGGACCTCAATGTGACTTATGAGGCGATTCGAATTTCTTCGGGTAATTCTTTTGTCCATGAAACAGAAAGCCAGGTCATGCTCAACGGAAGCCGAGATATCAACTTCACTATGGGTTTGGTGGCGAAAGACATTGGGCTTTTTGACCAAATAGCCCAAAAACATGAGGTGCCGTTAGAGCTTTCACCACTGCTGGTACAAATCTTTGATGATGGGCGGCAGCGTTACGGTGACCACGAATGGTCGCCAAACATTGTGCGCCGTTTAGAAGATGCCACCGAGGTAGAGGTACGTGCGCCGGGGTTCCCGGCCCAAATAACTGATGATGAGCCTGAAGCTCCGGGGGTTGAGATTCGAGTGCCGAACCGTCCTTAGAGGATCGGGTCGACTGGGTCTCGGTCGTGCAACGGGGCAAAAAAACGCAGGTTGTTTTCTAAAAGGTCAAACACTGTGGCGTCGGTGGGGGGGAGCTCTCCTTGGTGTGTCCCGACGGGCGTAGTGCGTTCACCCCAACGCATGATCAAAGTACCCCAGGTGATGCCACCGCCAAAGGCCGGCATCACAACGACGTCTCCGGGGTGAAGACGGCCGGCCGCTAGGGCGTCTGAAATGGCCATGGGAATAGAGGCTGCGGCGGTGTTGCCGAGGTTTTCGATGTTGGTGAATACTTTTTCTGGAGGAATGCCCATGCGTCGCGCCGCGGCGTCGATGATGCGAGCGTTGGCTTGATGGGGGATAACGAGGTCAATGTCGTCTACCGTCAGTTTGGCGCGTTCCAGCGCAAGAGCAGTTGAAGCGGCCATGCCCTTTACGGCCATTTTGAATACTGCTTGTCCTTCAAAGTAGAGACGCACGTTTTCTGGCGAGTAGGGCTCGTAAGGCTCGCCGCGCGACCCCAGGGTAGGGAACACCATGGTGTAGCCCATGCTGCCGTCGGCCCCGAGGTCAACGGCGAGCACCCCGGCGTCGCCTTCGGTGGCTTCATAAATGGCGGCTCCGGCGCCGTCGCCAAACAAGATGGCCGTGGAGCGGTCGCGATAGTCCATGGCGATGTGAAGTTTTTCGGCTCCGATGACCAAAACTTTTTTAACGAAACCAGATTCGATCATCCCGGTGATGTTGGCCGTGGCGTAAACAAACCCGCTGCAAGCAGCGTTGAGGTCGAAAGTGCCGGCGTTGACGGCGCCCAGGCGATCTTGGATCATGGCGGCCACGCTGGGGCATAAAAGCTCCGGGGTGGTAGAGGCCACCACAATGAGGTCGAGGTCTTCGGGCTGTAGTCCGGCGCAAGCCAGCGCTCGCTGAGCCGCTAACTCAGCAAGGTCGGTGCCTTCGACGTGTGAGATGCGGCGGCTTTTGATACCGGTGCGTTCAAAGATCCATTGGTCACTGGTGTCCATGACCTTTTCGAGGTCCTGATTGGTGAGCTCTACGGGGGGAACACATTTGCCCCATCCGGTTATGACTGCTTTTGGCGACACGTTGAGGTTCCCTCCAGGAAAGTGATGGCTCTTTTTTAGCAGATTATGAGGGCAAGGGGTTAATCCTGCAGGTTTACTCTTTCAACTCCGATGCTGGTGGAGTCACCGTGCCCGGTATGAACGGTTGTTTGGGGGTGCAGTACAAAGAGTTTCGTTTGGATGCTTTCGACGAGCAGATCCAAACTGGAAAACGATCGTCCGGTAGCACCAGGACCACCATTAAATAAAGTGTCGCCCGAGAAAAGGGTTTGCAAAGTTGGTACGTGAATGCAGCAACCACCGGGGGAATGTCCGGGAGTATGAAGTATTTCTAGTTCGTCGTCGCCGAGAGAAATTTTTAGCCCTTGTTGCAACGGGTCATCAATGCGGCGGTCGGGGTGGACGACGTCCCATAACATGGCGTCGTCAGGGTGAAGCCAAATGGGGGCGCTGGTGGCTTCGGCTAACTCCACGGCGGCGTTTATGTGGTCGTTGTGGCCGTGGGTGCAGAGCACTCCGAGGGTGCGTCGCCCGCCGATGGCTTCAACTATGGGCCGATGGTCGTGCGCAGCGTCAATGACTACGACCTCTTCATCGTTGCCGATGAGCCAAATGTTGTTATCTACGTCAAAGTCTTGGCCGTCTAGTGAAAAAATGCCACTGGTTACGACGTGGTCTATGTGGAGGCCCATAACTATTTGTCCATGACCACAACAGAACGCAGTACTTCGCCTCGTTCCATAGCGTGGAAGGCTTCTTCGACGTCTTCTAAGGCAATGGTTTCGGAGACAAAACGGTCCAGATCAAGGCGACCTTGGAGGTAAAGGTCAACCAGCATGGGAAAATCTCTACTGGGTAAGCAGTCGCCGTACCAAGAAGATTTCAAGGTGCCGCCCCGGCCAAAGACTTCAATGAGGGGGAGTTCGATTTTCATTTCGGGGTTGGGGACACCTACCAAAACGACCGTGCCGGCCAGGTCGCGGGCATAGAAGGCTTGTTCGTAGGTCACGGGAAGCCCCACTGCTTCGATAGCTACGTCTACGCCGTTGCCGCCGGTTAGGGCCCGAATGGCTTCGACGGGGTCTTGGTCGCTGGAGTTAATGGTGTGGGTGGCGCCAAATTCTTTAGCGAGTTCAAGTTTTCGGTCGTCAAGATCTACGGCGATGATGGTGTGGGCGCCCGCTAGGTGGGCGCCGGCGATGGCCGCATCGCCTACTCCGCCGCAACCAAAGACCGCTACCGAGTCGCCGCGCCCGACTTGGCCGGTATTCATGGCAGCGCCCAGCCCAGCCATGATGCCGCAGCCGATGAGGCCGGCCACTTCTGGGCGGGCCGCTGGGTTTACTTTGGTGGCTTGACCGGCGGCCACTAACGTTTTTTCGGCGAAAGCACCGATACCTAAGGCGGGGGAGAGTTCTTGACCATTGAGGGTCATTTTTTGGGTGGCGTTGGCTGTGTTGAAGCAATGCCAAGGCCGGCCGCGTTCGCATGACCGGCACTGGCCACAGACCGCTCGCCAGTTCAAAATAACGAAATCGCCGGGGGCCACGTTGGTGACGCCTTCGCCGATTTCTTCTACGAATCCGGCGGCTTCGTGGCCTAAGAGAAACGGAAACTCGTCGTTTATGGCGCCTTCTCGGTAGTGCAGGTCGGTGTGGCATACCCCGCAGGCTTTAACGTCGATGAGTACTTCGCCGGGCCCCGGGTCGGGGACTTCGATGGTTTCGATGGTGACCGGTTGCCCTTTGGCCAGGGCCACTACGGCTTTAACGGAGTGGGGCATGTTGGTTCTTTCTGAGGTAGGCGGCTCAGGCTGGCTGATTGGCTCACACCGTAGTCGGTTAGGGTTGGGCAATGTTAAAGATCCTCATTACCGGCAGCAACAGTGGTTTCGGAAAATTGGCGGCGCTTTCTTTGGCCCGGTTGGGTCATCAAGTGGTGGCAAGCATGCGTGACTTGGCCAAAGGCGACGAACTGCGCCAGGTGGCCGCTCAAGAGGGTTTAGCTATTGAACTGTGCCAACTTGATGTAAACGATTTGGCTTCGGTGGAAGCTGCTCTTGTTGACCCGTTGGCTTTTGATGTGTTGATAAACAATGCGGGCTTTGAAGTAGAAGCGGCCATTGAACAGGTCAGCGACGAGTTGATGTGGCAACAATTGGACACCAATGTTTTGGGGCCTTTGCGGACTATGCGTGCGGTGTTGCCTGCTTGGAAAGACCGAGGGAGTGGGGTCGTTATTAATGTGAGTAGCATTGCCGGTCGGGTTGGGGTGCCTTATACCGGTGCTTATTCGGCTTCCAAGTTTGCTTTGGAAGCTTTGAGTGAGTCCTTGAAACTAGAGGTTGGCCAGTTGGGTATTCGGGTTCATTTGATTGAACCGGGGCGTTTTGCTACTGATTTTGGTGAAAACAAAATACGTCCTGATTCTTGGGAGGGCTCCCCGCAGCAGCATCGAGCTTTGGCTTTTCGCGAGGCTTCCCATGGAATGGGTGGCACCGGAACCCCGCCGGACCCTCAAGAGGTGGCGGACGTTATTGTGCGAGCGGCAACCGACCCGTCGGCTCCTTTTCGGATGCTGGTCGGTGATGATGCGCTCATGATCGATGAGCTAAAGTCGTCGATGAGTTTCGAAGAGTTTGAGGCCACCATTCGCACCGCATTGAATTGGCACGACTGAGCAGTAGCAGATTTCACGTGGTGGAGCTGGGGGGAATCGAACCCCCGTCCGTCGAAAGGTGACCGTACGCGTTACGACCGTTCCCGAGATTTTGGCTTACGGCAGCCATCCCGCCGGGTCAGTCGGGCCCGAAAGCCCAGCCGCCAGGTCTTTCCCTAAGGTCAGTGGTCTTTCTCACCGTCAGCGGTCTGTCCCTGCTGTCTCCAACGCTTCTGTTGCCGGGTTGCGCTGGACCGACCCCGCGTGCCGTCACCGGTCGCAGTGACTCTCTGCTACCTAACTAGTTAGGCGGCGAGAGCGAGATCGTCCGTAGTGGCGTCTCTTTTGGTGCCCTGTTTTAAGAGTCTGAGCAACTCTGGTCGCACGAAACGTCCACTGCAGCCGGCGTCGAAACCGATCAGCCCCGTGAAAACGAGTCAATACGTGAAATCTGCTGAAGTTGTCAAAGACCCGAGGATTAAGGGTACCGGTTCGCTGTGACAGTGCCATCATCAATGTTTTAGGGGGCGCGTACAAAAAATCAATTGTTTCGTTTATGGTTATCGGTGCTGGCTCAAAGCGGAGCAGCGGAGACATCCACTTGGGAGAAAAATGCGGGGAAAGCGAAGAGGCTTGAGTGTCTTTTTGACCCTCATGGTTTTGGCAACGGTAAGTGCGGTGCCGGTGGCTGCTCAAGAAGCAGAGCCCGACACCCCAGTGGTTGAACTTGCCCTTTCTGCGCAAGGCGCTGAACTGTCTGAAGCGGGCTACCAACCGGGAGCAGCCGCTACTGACCTGGCTAAAGAAAAACTTTTAAACGACCCGACAATGACCCGCAATCCGTTTGGGTTGTTGGTGCGTTTTGCTCAGACGGCCAGCGTGGTTGATGTAGATCAAACGCTGCTAACTGTGGGGGGCACCGTGGTGGGTGGGGCGCTTGATGGCCAGTCTTTGTACCTGGTGGAAACCCTTTCTGATCTTGATGAGGCAGCCGGATTGTTGCGCAGCATGCCCGGTGTGGCTTGGGTGGGCTTTGACGATGTGGTGCAAGCCACCGTGTTGCCGTCGGACCCTGACCTTGACCAATTGTGGGGCATGAACGGCACGTACGGCATTGATGCTCCGGGTGCATGGGCGCAAACGCTCGGCGACCCTTCGGTAGTGGTGGCCATTATCGACACCGGGGTTGACTTAGATCACCCCGACCTGGCCGCCAACATTTGGACCAACTCGGGTGAAATCGCCGGCAACGGCCTTGACGACGATGGCAACGGTTATATCGATGATCTTCACGGTTGGGACTTTGTTAACAACGATGGCGACCCCAACGATGACAACAATCACGGCACGCATGTGGCCGGCACCATTGCTGCGGTTTCCGACAATGTAGGTGTGGTGGGTGTAGCGCCAAATACTCAAGTTATGGCCTTGAAGTTCTTAGATGCCAACGGCTCGGGCTACACCTCAAATGCGGTCACCGCTTTGACCTACGCCGTTAACAATGGAGCACAAATTTCTAACAACTCTTGGGGCGGGGGCGGATCAAGCTCTTCCATGTCTTCCATGTTGGACATCGCCGCAACGGCCAACCATTTGTTTGTGGCGGCCGCCGGCAACTCGTCGAACAACAACGACAGTAGCCCTTCGTATCCGGCTTCGTATAGCCAAAACAATGTGTTAGCGGTCGCCGCCAACCAAAGCGATGGAGCGCCATCAGGTTTTACCAGTTATGGCGCTACCTCGGTAGATGTGGTGGCGCCTGGCTCGGGCATTTTGTCTTCGGTAGTGGGAGGCGGCTACGCCACCTTTAGCGGTACCTCAATGGCTACCCCCCATGTGGCTGGCGTGGCGGCTTTGATGCGAGCGGTGAACCCAAACATTTCTTTTGCCGACATCAAACAAATATTGATTGATACCTCTACGGCGGATTCCCGCCTCGATGGCTACGCCGTTTCGGGCGGGGTAGTCAATGCCGCTGACGCAGTGACGGCAGCAGCCGGTGGCGGCCCTGGTTTAAGCATCGTGGCTTCGGCTACCTCGGTCACTGAAGGCGATGTAGTGACCTACACGGCCACTGCTGTTGACCAAAACGGCACAGATATTTCGAGTCAAACCACTTGGAGCATTGATGGTGCTTCATTGGGAACAGGAGCGGTGTTGTCTTATGTCGCCGACACGGTAGGCACCATGCGTATCCGAGCCGAAGCAGCAGCCAATGGGATGTCTACTTCGCACACCAGCACACTTTATGTGGCAGAAATAGAGCGCTCAGTCACCGTGGTCAACCCCAACGGGGGAGAGACCTACGCCGTGGGTGATGTGGTGCCCATTAATTGGACTTCGGTAGGGCCGGTAGGAAACGTAGATATCTCTGTTTCTGATCAAAGCTCGGGTCAGGTTGAATACGCCGGAAGTACCGGGTTGCCCATTGTTGACCACCAAACCACTTCGGTATCGATCAGCGTGCCAGGTTCGGTGGACATTGCCAGCATGATCGTGGGCCTACGGCTTGACCACACCTACGACGGTGACTTGAAAATTGTTTTAACCCACCCCACGGGGCCTTCAGTTGTTTTGGCCAACTATGCCGGTGGTTGGGGCAATAATTACGGTACGGGCTCGCAGGATTGTTCGGGCTCGCTCACCGTGTTTTCCGATAGCGCATCCACCAGCATTTCGTCTGGTTCGGCGCCTTTTGAGGGTTCATATGTGCCTTATCAGGCGCTCTCAACTTTTGCCGGCTTAGATGCTGGGGGGCAATGGACGCTGGCCATTACCGATTCAGCGGGGCTAGACACCGGTACGTTCTTTTGCGCCGAACTTGATTTTGGGGGCACCAGCACGGTGGTAGCTACCGGGGTCGATGTTGCCGACGGAACAACTGCTTGGACAGTCCCAGAGTCTTTGGGAGGCATGGAATTGTTGGCCACAGTCGGCAACAGTTTGGCAGCAGACTCCTCAGACGATTTCTTTAGCGTGACCAGCGTGCCGCCGACTACGACGACG
>Ga0315324_10000505_pt1 | contig 13637 bp, 10 predicted proteins | sample M150021515metaG_FD_203919 | JGI IMG/M metagenome (GOLD analysis project Ga0315324, IMG submission 203919) | Ammonia-oxidizing marine archaeal communities from Monterey Bay, California, United States - M1 500m 21515 | ecosystem: Environmental > Aquatic > Marine > Intertidal zone | place: USA...
AACGTGGGAAGCTGTTCTCCATTCAATACACTGGTTTGGTCTGATGAGTTTGATGGTAACGGAGCCATAGATAACTCGAAATGGTTCCATCAGACCTTTATACCAAATGGATGGGGCTGGTACAATGGAGAGGTTCAACACTACACGGATCGTGAGGACAATTCATATGTCCAAAATGGATACATGCATATTGTGGCTAAACAGGAGACCTATACTGATCCCGTTCAGGGGATAACAAAGGATTATACCTCGGCAAGACTCAATTCAAAATTTGCCTTTACCTATGGACGCGTGGAAGCACGCGCCAAATTGCCCAATGGCGTTGGGACCTGGCCAGCCATCTGGATGCTGGGTAAAAACATTAATGAAACAGGGGCCTACTGGCAAACTCAAGGTTTTGGTACGACCGGCTGGCCTGAATGTGGCGAAATAGATATTATGGAGCACTGGGGATCTAATCAGAACTTTGTACAAAGTGCCCTGCACACCCCTTCATCTTTTGGAGCAACGGTAAATCATGGAGGGCTCATGGTAAATGATGTCTCCAATACCTTTCACACCTATGCGATGGAATGGTCGGCTACTGAAATAGTTTTCAGTATTGATGGACTGGAGTATTACACTTATTCTCCGAACCCTCAAAATATGAATACCTGGCCTTATATTGCGGATCAGTATATTCTTTTAAATATTGCAATTGAAAACTCTATAGACCCTTCTTTTACACAGAGCGATATGGTTTTTGATTATATAAGAGTGTATCAGCAGGGGACAGGGTCAACAACCATAGATACACAAGCTGCCTGCGATTCCTATACCTGGATAGATGGAAACAATTACACGTCAAGTAACAATTCAGCGACGTTTACATTGCAAAATGCCCAGGGATGCGATTCTACAGTTCTGCTTGATCTGACTATTTTCAATTCAAGCACGGGTGTAGATACGCAAGTTGCATGTGACTCATATACCTGGATTGATGGGAATGCCTATACCTCAAGTAACAATTCAGCGACGTATACACTGCAAAATACAAATGGATGCGATTCTACAGTTGTGCTTAATTTGACTATTTTCAATTCAAGTACTGGTGTAGATACGCAAGTTGCCTGTGATTCCTATACCTGGGTTGACGGAAACACCTATACGGCCAACAACAATTCGGCGACGTATACACTGCAAAACACAAATGGATGCGATTCGACCATAAGCTTGAATTTAACTATTAATCAAAGCACCAATTCTGAGCTCACCGAAACCGCCATTGATTCATATACCTTAAATGGAATTACATATGACAGCTCAGGAACGTACATTCAAACAACCACTAATTCTGCAGGATGCGATAGTACGATTACCCTTAATCTCACGATAGAAAACAGTGTCGGGTTTTCGGAACACGAAAACGATCTTTTATTGTTTCCTAATCCAAGCAATGACAAGATTATGGTTCAAGTTCCTTCCTCTTTCATAGGTACAGAGGCAAGGGTGGTTGATGGTTCTGGTAAAGAGGTATATAAATTCATTCAAGACAAATACGCGGTCATTATTGACTGCTCAAGATGGCCTTCGGGCACCTATGTTATTTTATATAAGCGAGGTTCTGACACCCGAGAATCACGTTTTATCAAGCTTTAACTAAAGCAAAGGAATGATTTATTAGCTTGTAGATGATTTCATCGGGAACATCTTGATTGAGATGTACTGAATTCCAGTGTTTTTTATTCATGTGATATCCAGGTTTTATACCTTGATACCGCTCTCTTAATTCAATAGCTTTTTCCGGGTCGCATTTTAAGTTTATAAAGCTAAAATCAAGGGAATCTGCCAAAGCAAATATTTTATTCCTTCTTTTAAACGCGATGGTGTTTTTATCGAAAGGGAATGAGGGCTCAGCCTCGTCCAATTCGACACAGAAGTCATAATAATCAGAAAAGGTCATGCTTAATGAATAGCAGGAGCAATATCCTTATTGCCCAGTTGATGAAGCATTTTAGTGTGCTCTTTTAGAGCTCCAATAAATGTTTTGTACGAATGATATGGTATCTGAAATTCCTCTGCCGTAGACCGTACAATTTTTGATATCTTTCTATAATGTACGTGACATATGTTCGGAAATAAGTGGTGCTCCACCTGATAATTCAAGCCGCCAACATACCAAGAAAACAATCTAGACTTATTAGCGAAATTCGCTGTGTTGTACATTTGACTAATTGCCCAATCTGACTCAATGTTACCCGATTTGTCCGGGAGCGGATAAGTTGACGTTGGTACAACATGAGCTGGCTGAAAGACAATGCCTAAAATAAAACCTGTTATAAACTGCATTAAAATGTAACCGACTAAGGTAATATACCATGGAGCAGGGCTTAGCAAAAAAGGAAGTGTAATAAAAATAGAGGCATAAACAACTTTATTAACGAGAATGTTCCTCAAGTGTTTTTTAAATGTAAGTCCTTGAGATTTCAAGAGATCAAGTTTTTTGTACCGCATTGCTTGGGTGTAATCCTTGCTTACAAGCCACATCATAGTCATTAATCCATAAAAAAAGTAGGCGTAAACATGCTGAAAGCGATGAATTTTATATCTTTTCGTGTGAGGTGAAAACCTCAGAATAAAAGGAGGAGGAGCAATGTCTTCATCCATAGATGATACATTCGTATAAGTATGGTGCAGTATGTTATGTTGAATCCGCCAATTTGCAGGGTTTCCGGCCAATAAAACCAGAATTCTACCAATAAAACTATTTACAGCAGGGTTTTTAGAATACGCACCATGATTGGCGTCATGCATTATGGACAATCCACAACCTGCCATGCCTATACCCATTAACGTCCACAACAGCAGCACAGCCCAGGATTGAATTCCTAAGGTCAGAATAAGAACAAATGGCGTTACGTAAAGAGAAATCATGCATATGGTCTTGAAAATCATGCTGAAATTAGCGTGTCGTGAAACCTTTTCTTTCTTGAAATGTTCATTCACACGCTGCTTTAAAACCTTGTAAAAATCAGCCTTGCTTCCTTTTACATATTTAATAGATGAGAATACCGATTGTGCTTTCATAACGCAAAGGTATGCATAAGAAAACAGTATTCATTAAACTATTCTAGATAATTTTAAACCGTCTGAAGTTCAAATAATCTTTTATATGCCCCGTTTTTTGCAATTAACACCTCGTGAGAGCCTCGTTCAATGACACACCCTTTAGACAAGACCAAAATCATATCAGCGTTTTTAATAGTGCTTAATCTATGAGCAATTATGATACAGGTGCGATTTTCCATAACACGGTCAAGGGCTTGCTGAACAAGCTTTTCGGACTCCGTATCGAGTGCAGATGTTGCTTCATCAAGAATTAATATTTCCGGATTTTTATATACTGCGCGTGCAATGCTGATTCTTTGTTTTTGCCCCCCAGAAAGCTTGTTTCCTCTTTCTCCAATATTTGTTTCATATCCTTTATCGAATTGAGTAATAAATTCATGCGCATTTGCCGTTTTTGCTGCAGAAATTACCTTGTCTATATCGGGATTGAGCTCTCCAAAGGCAATATTGGCCACAATGGTTGTGTTAAATAGGATAGAATCTTGAGAAACAAGGCTAATTAATGATCTTAAATCCTTTAAATATAGAGATGAAATGTTATGGCCATCTATTGTGATTTGACCAGAAGCCACATCATAAAATCGCGGCAATAAATTGATTAAGGTGGTCTTTCCACTTCCAGACTCCCCCACAAGAGCGATGTTTTGTCCCTTATGAACAGAAAAATCGATTTTCTCTAATATGGAGGCATCTTGATATTTGAATGAAACTTGGTCAAATACAATTTCATTTTTAAAAGAGTCTATAGCTATAGGAGAATCACATTCTTTTACAATTTCATCATGGTTTAGTATTTCATTGATGCGGTCTTGAGATGCTCTAGACTTAATCATATTGGAAATATTCTTAGAAATATTAGAAATTGGACGAAGAAGCTGGGAAAAAACAATCACAAAAGTCAGAAATACTTCTCCCGAAAACGAATTCCCTGGGTCATTAATAATTAATTTTCCCCCGAACCAAACTAAGCTAAGCATAACAAATGCACCAATCGTTTCGTTTAATAAAGGAGACAGGTCTTTTTTTCTAAACGTTCGTGTAATGAGTTTTTGATGATGCAGGTTTGTTATGCGGAATTTATTTACAATAAATGCAACGGCATTGAAAGCTTTAATAATTCTAATCCCGTCAATTCCTTCGTCCATGGAAGAATATAGACGACTCGTTTGTTCCTGACTTTTTTTCGCAGTGCGTTTAAGACTTTTTCCAATAACTGTAATAACAAGTGCGGAAACGGGAAGAAGAAAAAGGGAGATTAAAGAAAGCTGAGGGCTAAGATAGATAAGGGTGGCCACATTGATAATTACAGCAAATGGTTCGCGAAACAAGAGCTCCAGCAGACACACCACGGCGATTTCAATTTCATTTACATCGCTATTCATTCGGGCCATAAGATCTCCCTTGCGTTCGTTTGAATAAAATGCCAGTGGAAGAGTCATTGCTTTTTGAAAAAGTTTGTCACGAACATCTCTAACCACAACCATGCGTAGTTCAGATTGAAACCATACTGCACCATAACGGAATAGATTCTTTAAAAAGAAAGCAAGCATTACAGACACACATACAAAAAACAGAGCATCTAGAGGATTGGTTTTTACCATAGATGACATGGTGAAATTGTAATAGTCTTTGATATAAACAAACACCTCAGAAAAGCCCCATTCAAAAGTTGGTTTCGGAGTTAGTTCAATGGTTTCCGGGTTTCTAAAAATTAACTGAAGAACGGGAATGAATAAAATAAGTGACAATAAATTAAATACGACAAATAATAAGTTGCACAACACAACCATTACTGTCAAGAATTTGTACTTGACTGTGTATTGAAATATTTCAATATATGATTTCATATTCTATGCAAAGATACATTTTTACTTTTCGGGTAATGGTAACATACTATTCTTAAATTTGTGGTATGGGATCAATACGTCAAAGTAAAATAGAATCCGTTATACAAACTGAGCTAGGGATTTATTTTCAGAGAAATTCATCAGTTTGTTTAGGTTCTATGGTGACCGTAACTGTTGTACGGGTGACATCGGACCTTTCTTTGGCACGGTGTTATGTGAGTATTTTTGGTTCAAAGGAGAAATCGGAAGTTTTTGATAGCATTCAACAAAACACTAGCCGAATTCGCGGAGTGGTAGGAAAAAGCTTAAAAAATCTTAGAAAAATTCCTGCTTTGCAATTTCATATTGATGATTCTTTGGATTATGCATCCAAAATCGATCAGCTGTTAAAGAAATAATTATCAGGACATCATTCTATATCGCTCTTAAATACCTTCGTTCCCAAAAAAAGCGGAATATCATTACCTTGATTACGCGCATTGCAATAATTGGAATTTGTGTAATTACATGTTCACTGGTTATTCTGCTATCTGCTTTTAATGGCATGGAGAAATTAATTGACAGAATATACAGTGAGTTTGATCCTTCCATAACTATAACTCCGGCAAGCGGCAAAACATTTTTTGAGCAAGATGTAGATTGGGAATCACTGTCCTCGGTTGACGGGATAAAAGTCCTCTCTAAGGGCCATGAGGAGCTCGTTGTTTTAGAGTATAGCATGCCTTTGGAAGAAGAGATGGATTACAGAGTTAAAAGAACAAACGCCAGATTATATGGAGTAGAGGATTCTTTTTTGGAGTTAATACAAGCGAAGACACATTCCAGGGGAGACAAACCGGTTTTACGTGACTCGGAGGGATCTAAAGGGATTATTGGCATCGGTTTAATTCAAAAACTGGAGGCTTCTTTAAATTCTGAATTCACAATTTTCATTCCGAAAAAAAACATTAAAATGAGCTCTGAAAAGCCATTTTTTAAGAAAAAAGTTAAAGTGTCTTCCGTTCTCGTTTATCAAAATAGACTGGTCAATGAAGAAACTTTTCTTTGGCCCTTATCTGAAGTTAGAAAGCTAACCAAGGATACAAGTAATACTTTAACACATATTTATGTTAGAGCAAAGTCTTCAAGCGATTTAGATGATCTAAAGACTCGTATTCAAAAAGTACTAGGAAATGATTTTGTGGTGAAAACGTATTTGCAGAAAAATGAACTTGTGTTTAAAACCAGTAAATCGGAAAAATTAATATTGACATTAATATTGATCTTTGTGTTCATTTTAGCCTGTTTTAATCTGGTGTCTTCAATTACCATGATTTATCTAGAGAAAAAAGAGAATTTCAAAGCACTTAAAAGCATGGGATTAACGAACAAGGGGCTTTTTCGTGTTTTCTATTTTCAAGGCCTTCAAATTTCTTTGATTGGCGTGTTTTTAGGAGGGCTAATAGGCTATACGATCTGTTGGCTTCAGAGCTACTTTGAGTTTTTCTATATGGCTCCTGAACAACCCTATCCGATTGGATTTTCATGGGTAGATTTTCTAACCATTATTACAGCCGTTTCACTTTTAAGTGTATTATTTTCGTATGTGACAGTTAAATTATTGATGAGAAAGGAATTAAAGGCCTAACAAGGGCGAGTATTTTAATAATTTGAGTCGCTATTAATTAAAATAAATGGGTTATATTTGCACCCAAATTCAAACAGGGATATATGTCTAATATTAAAGGAAAAATTGCTCAGGTTATCGGTCCAGTAGTTGACGTTGCTTTTGAGAAAGGAGTTGAGCTACCAAATATATACGATGCTTTAGAGGTGTTCAAATCAGATGGAACAAGAGTGGTTCTTGAGGTTCAGGCTCACGTTGGCGAGAGTGCTGTTCGTACCATTTCTATGGATTCAACAGATGGATTTACTCGAGGAATGGAAGCCGTTTCTACTGGAACTTCAATCAAAATGCCAACAGGTGAAAGTATTAAGGGAAGGTTATTTAATGTTGTTGGCGAGGCGATTGACGGAATTGAGGGGGGGGATCTTGATAGTAAGAATGGTTTGCCTATTCACAGAGACGCTCCGAAGTTTGAAGACCTTACAACAGCTACAGAGATTCTTTTTACGGGAATTAAAGTTATTGACTTAATTGAACCTTATGCAAAAGGGGGTAAAATTGGTTTATTCGGTGGTGCCGGAGTTGGTAAAACCGTATTGATCCAGGAGCTGATTAACAATATTGCTAAAGGACACGGTGGTTTATCTGTTTTTGCTGGTGTTGGTGAGAGAACTCGTGAAGGAAATGACCTATTACGCGAAATGCTCGAATCGGGAATCATCAAATACGGAAAGGATTTTATTGAATCTATGGAAAATGGCGGATGGGATTTGAAGAAAATTGACCTTGAGGAGATGAAAGAATCTAAAGCAACATTCGTTTTTGGGCAGATGAACGAACCTCCCGGAGCAAGAGCTCGTGTAGCCTTGTCTGGATTGACAATTGCTGAATATTTCAGAGATGGTGATGGTGAAGGACAGGGGAAAGACATCCTTTTCTTCGTAGATAATATATTTAGATTTACTCAGGCTGGATCTGAGGTGTCAGCACTTTTAGGAAGAATGCCATCGGCGGTTGGATACCAACCAACACTGGCTACTGAAATGGGGGCAATGCAGGAAAGAATTACATCAACAAAAACCGGTTCAATTACCTCTGTACAAGCTGTATATGTTCCTGCGGATGACCTTACCGACCCTGCTCCGGCAAATACCTTTGCACACCTTGATGCAACAACAGTCCTTTCGAGAAAAATTGCTGAATTAGGGATTTATCCTGCGGTTGATCCATTGGATTCAACTTCACGAATCCTTACTCCTGAAATCGTGGGAGAGGAACATTACAATTGTGCACAACGGGTAAAAGTTACACTTCAACGATACAAAGAATTACAAGACATTATTGCCATTTTGGGGATGGACGAACTTTCTGAGGAAGATAAGATGATTGTTCACCGTGCAAGAAGAGTACAAAGATATTTATCTCAACCTTTCCATGTTGCTGAACAGTTTACTGGTCTGCCGGGAGTTTTGGTTGATATACAGGAAGCAATAACTTCATTTAATGATATTCTTGACGGAAAATACGACAAGTACCCAGAAGCAGCATTTAATTTAAAGGGAGGAATTGAGGATGTAATTGCTGCCGGAGAAAAAATGCTTTCAGAGGTCTAAATGTTATGAAATTAGATATTATAACTCCAGAATCAGAAATTTATAGTGGCGAGGCATCTGCTGTTTCACTGCCCGGGAAGGATGGTGCATTTCAGATTCTAAACAATCACGCACCTATTATTTCTGCGCTTACGAAAGGAGTAGTGTATGTTGATTTGAATGAACCCCTGAATGAAGATCAAAAAAATGACTCAATCGAAATAGATTCCTCGGAGAGAATCTCTATAAAGATTAAAGGCGGCGTTGCGGAATTGACAAACAACAAGCTTATAGTTTTAGCAGAATAAATTTACGAGGCTTGATAGGACAAATAAACAGGAATATCAGACCAAATTTTTTGTTAAGACATGTTAACCCTCGTTTTATTAAGGGCAGGATTACAAGAATGTTTACTTATCTTCGTTAACTCTTATAATGAGTGACTTAAGCCACATAGATATAAATAATATTCCGGAGCATGTTGCAATCATCATGGATGGAAACGGTCGTTGGGCAAAAAGTCAAGGAGAAGACCGTCTTTTCGGCCATTCTAAAGGAGTCGATGCGGTTCGCGAAACCTTGAAAACCGCAAGAGAACTAAAGGTTAAATACTTAACGCTTTATGCTTTTTCCACTGAAAACTGGAATCGACCCAAAGAAGAAGTGGAGGGACTAATGAATTTATTGGTAATGTCCCTTGCTAATGAAATTGATGAAATGAACACCAATGGAGTTAGACTTCAGACTATAGGGGATATTGCTGGTTTACCTCAGGAGTGTCAGAATAGCATTAAGAATGCGATTGATAAGACAAGTGAGAACAAAAAAATCACCCTGGTTTTAGCATTAAATTACAGTTCGAAATGGGAAATTAAGGAAATGGTTAAATCCCTTTCGAATCAGGTTTCAAATAATAATATTAAACCAGAAGACATTACAGATAATCTTATTTCTGATCACCTTACCACTAAAGGAATTCCGGATCCGGAATTGCTTATCAGAACGAGTGGCGAAAGACGGGTGAGTAACTTCTTACTTTGGCAAATTGCATATTCAGAGTTATATTTTATGGATATTTATTGGCCTCAATTTGGCAGAGCTCATTTTATCGAGGCGATATTTGATTATCAGAACAGAGAGCGAAGGTTTGGTATGGTGTCGGAACAAATAAAGACAATTGAATGAGGAGTGTAAACTATTGTATTGTTTGTGTTATACTCTGTTTTTCGTTCTCGTTTTACGGGCAGGATGACCCAAACTCCTTATCTGAACTGGACTTTTCTTACCTTTCTCCTAAAGAATATGAATTGGGACCTATCAAGGTGTATGGCGCAGATAATTATGACCATCAGGCCATAAAGCTCATTGCCGGATTACGACAGGGTCAACCCATTACATTACCCGGTGAAAAGATCAATACGGCAATTAAAAACCTTTGGAGCGAAGGCCTTTTTTCGGATATAGCCATTTATGCTGAAAAAGAAATTTCCGGGGTGGTGTATATGATTATAGACCTCAAGCCCCGTCCAAAGCTTTCCAGGTTTAAATTTGTTGGCATATCAAAAAGAGAGGCGGATAAAATCAGGGAAGAGATTTCTTTATTTTCAGGAAAGACAATTACTGAAAACCTTGTTTTTCAGACAAAAAATCAGATTCGTGGATTTTTCAGAGAGAAAGCATTTTATAATGTAAAAGTAGAAATCGACCGTATTAAAGACACCTTAATTAATAATTCTGAGCTTTTTGTGATAGATGTTTTTAAGGGAGATAAGGTAGGAATCAAAGAAATTAATATTAATGGAGCTACTGAATTGCCTTTGTGGAAGCTAAAAATGGCCATGAAAGACACCAAGAAAAAATCCATAATGCGCATCTTTAAAAGGTCTAAATTTACTGAATCAAGCTTCGAACTTGACAAGAGATTGTTGCTTGAGAAATTCAATGCTGTGGGCTTGCGTGATGCAGAAATCATTTATGATACAGTATATCAAATTGACAATAAAAACATTGTTATAGACATAACAATTAGCGAAGGAGGAAAGTATTATTTTGGTGATATCACCTGGACAGGTAATACAAAGTACAGGTCCTCTTATCTCGATACGATTTTAGGAATTAAAAGGGGTGATTTGTACAATAAAGCATTACTTGATCAACGAATTTTCGGTAATGGTGACGGCAGAGATATTTCATCATTATATATGGACCGGGGCTATCTGTTTTTTCAAATCATTCCTGTTGAAACCAATGTTTCCGATGGACATATCAACTACCAGGTCAGAATGCTCGAAGGAAAAGAAGCGCGAATCGGTAAAGTAAGCGTTAAAGGCAATTCTAAAACGAATGATTATGTCATTTTAAGAGAAATCAGGACAAAGCCTGGAGATCTTTTTAATAAAGGGGATATCATGAGAACTCAGCGAGAGCTCGCACAGCTTGGGTATTTTAACGAGCAGGCATTTCAGGTAAACCCGTTGCCAAATCCCGCGAATGGAACTGTAGATATTGAATATGTGGTAGAAGAAAAATCCTCTGATCAGATTGAACTTTCTGGTGGATATGGAGGGGCAGGACCGACCACCTCAGGAAGAATTATCGGCACATTAGGATTGACCTTTAATAATTTTTCAACCAAAAACTTTTTCAAGAAAGAAGCATGGACACCGCTGCCAGGTGGGGATGGACAAAGGCTTTCTATCCGAGCACAATCTAATGGAAGATATTATCAGGGGTACAATTTTTCATTTACAGAACCCTGGCTCGGCGGAAAGAAACCAAATTCATTGTCTTTCTGGATCAATAATACGGCATTAAGCTCTAATGGTTTATTGAGAACTAATCCAGATTACAATGGTCTTTCAATTACAGGAACTGGGATTGGTTTAGGGCGAAGAAAGAAATGGCCGGATGATTATTTTACTGCATATTATGAGTTGAGCTATCAATACTATGATGTGGTGAATGATTTTAGATTCCCACTCTTCCCCGAAGGATATGCCAATGATATTGCCTTTAAATATGTTTTACAAAGAAGCTCAGTAAGCGCTCCTATATATCCTCAAAGCGGTTCTAATTTTAAGTTTACTGCCAAGGCGACCTTACCCTATTCCTCATTTAACGATATTGATTACACCTCTGTAAGCAATAAAGACAGATATCACTTCCTGGAATACTACAGATTCAGATTTACGGGAGAGTGGTACGTGCCTCTTTCACCGGATAAAAAGCTTGTTCTGATGCCGAGATTTGGTTTTAGCTATATTGGGGCATACAATATGGATAAAGGGCTTACTCCTTTTGATCGTTATTCAATGGGAGGAAGTGGACTGTCTGGTGTAAACCAGCTTGGAGGTCGAGAGATTATTGCTTTAAGAGGATATGAAGATCAATATATTTCTTCTGCCGGTGGAGATCCTATTATTGCGAAGTATACTCTGGAATTGCGCTATCCTATTTCTTTAAACCCATCGGCAACTTTTTATGCTCTTGCCTTTGTGGAAGGGGGGAATACATACCCCACTTTTGATAAATTCAACCCCTTTAATGTGAAGCGTTCCGCTGGAGTAGGAATTCGAGTGTTTTTACCCATGTTTGGAATGCTTGGACTGGATTATGGCCTTGGCTTTGACAAGCTAGACTCATGGGCAGACGGATTTGGGAATGCCACTGATCAGTCAATAGATCAAAAGGGCTTTTATCCGAAGCTTAGCTTTACTATAGGAATGAACCTAGGCGAGCTTTAAAAAAAAGAAGAACTCAGTTTTTTTGTGTTTTGTTTTTGATGTACCTTGCGTTGAGAGAAAACCCCCCCTTGGGGTTTTATTCAGCATTAACATTAATTTAAGAAGATAAATTACGCACAAATGAATCGTATATCCATTCTATTTTTTCACATATTATTTTTAAGCTCTATCGTACAGGGGCAGTATATTGAATCCGCCACTTACATTAATACGACTGCGGCAGTAACCCTTGCGAGTATTGCTGGGCTTCCGGTTGAATACGACGTGGACACGTACAAGGTTGTATATAACACTATAGATGCTTTGGGTCAGCCTACAATTGCCTCAGGCGCACTTTGTGTTCCGGTTACTACAGAATGTAGTGGCTTTCCAATGGCGGTTTATGAGCACGGAACGAGCCTCAGAAAAGTAGATGTTCCATCCTATGATGTACAGGAAACTTATATTGGAAAAATATTCTCAGCCGGAGGATACAATGTGGTTATGCCTGACTATATCGGAATGGGAGAAAGCCCCGGCTTACATCCTTATTGTCATGGAGAATCTGAAGCCACAGCTACACTGGATATGATACGTGCGGTGAGAGAAGCACAATCCTTAGACATGATACCTGGGATGACTACTGACAATGGAGAGCTTTTTATTACAGGATATTCACAGGGAGGTCATGCTGCTATGGCGACGCATAAATATATTGAGGAAAACAATCTCCTTTCTGAATTCAATGTTCTTGCTTCTGCTCCATGTTCTGGACCATATGAAATTACGGGAGCAATGGCTGATACTATTTTAGCCGCATCATATTCTAAACCTGGATACATTGTGTATTTAATGGCAGCTTACCAATCTGTTTATGGAAATCTGTACAATTCGTATTCAGATATTTTAAAGTCTCCGTATGATGGTATTGTTGAACCATATTTCGACGGGAACAATACAACACTTGGAATGGGCAGCCTGAATGATCAATTGCCTCAAATTATACAGGATCTCGTTGTGGATACAGTTCTTCAGAATTTTTTAAATTCAGCAGCGGATTTTTCCCATCCGCTTTGGCAGGCTATGTCTGATAACGACAATCATGACTGGACACCTACCAGACCAGTGCGTATGTATTATTGTACGCAAGATGAGCAGGTTTCATTTCAAAATGCATTGGCCGCAGAGGCGGCAATGCTTGCAAATGGAGCACAAAATGTAGAGGCTGTATTTATGGGAGACGGAACCCATGGAGATTGCGTTCTTCCTTCGTTGTCTGATGTATACTACTGGTTTGACACACTTAGAACGCCATGTGAAACAAATGGACTACATGCATTGACACTGGATGGTATAGAAATATATCCCAATCCGGTTAATGAAGAGCTTCATGTTTTCATTGAACATGAAGGGAAGCACGAGATTTTTCTTTTGGATGGTCTTGGAAGGGAGATTAAACATCTTAATGATGTTGAAAGTTCAAGCTCTATTATGATGTCAGGATTTGATTCAGGATGTTATTTTATAGAGGTTCGTTCAAAAGGCTTTTCTGTCGTACAGAGGGTAATTAAACAATAAGGGGTTCTATTCAAACCCCCTATTAAATTTCTATAAGAATTTCTTTGTCAATTAGTGAACTACAGAAAATTTCTGAGTGACTACGCTTTTGCCCGCGTTAATAGACACAAAATAGAAACCATCAGACAAAGAGGACGCATCAAATGTAACGTATTGATTTCCCTCATTCAATAATACGTCATCT
>Ga0315324_10000507_pt1 | contig 13562 bp, 8 predicted proteins | sample M150021515metaG_FD_203919 | JGI IMG/M metagenome (GOLD analysis project Ga0315324, IMG submission 203919) | Ammonia-oxidizing marine archaeal communities from Monterey Bay, California, United States - M1 500m 21515 | ecosystem: Environmental > Aquatic > Marine > Intertidal zone | place: USA...
CACTGAAAAAATATGATGTCGACGCCGTTGTAGGAATTGCTGGAGGAAGGTTAGACCACCAACTTCAAGCATATACTTCTCTTGTGGAATCCAACTCTGATGCAATTCTATATCTCGATGGATGGAGGGCATGTAGAATCCCAGATGAAGGGCTAAATATCGAGTTGAAAAGTGGCTCCATTTGTGCTCTATTTGCACTTGGGCCCGTTGAATCAGTCACCCTTACCGGTTGTGAATTCGAAATGAGTAATGAGAACTTGAACACCGGAACAAAAGGAGTTGGAAATTCAGCAAAGGGTGGGAATGTGGAAATTTCCCACGCGGCAGGAGATCTGCTCTTTATCTGGTCAGCCTGAACGTGGAGGTAAATGGCGCCTGATGTGAAGGGAATATTCCTCATCCTCATTCCAGTCGCTCGCCTTTTCATCGATACGGCTCGCTATCATGGTTTCTTCAAATCCTCCCCAGTCCTCAATCAGCTTCAATTTCCATGCAGCCTTGCCAGAATGGCCAGGAAGTAATGTGCGCCACATCTTTGGGATTCTTCCGGGAGTAATCAGATTCACCTGATCTACAATCGAGGTGGTGCATGTACTGAAAATTGTGTGATACCACTCTGGGCGCTCTGCGATTTGATTTAGGCGAGTTAGCAAGGCCAATAACAAGGCCTTGTCTTTACCCGGAGGAGTCTGTGCCCTGAATAAGTGAACCTTGTGATTTCTGACATTTGTCCTGAGATGCAAAACATCCCTCTCAGTGGCTACGAGAAGATAGAGTTCGTATGCTCGCCACATTCCATCCCATGGGTGATATCTTTCACCGATTTCTCGTCTAGTCTCAAAGGAGAAGGTGATTACTTGTCCATCTTCGAATTCGAATGAAATCATGGTATGAGCTAACCCTTTGATTTTGTGGAAGTGATCGATGACAAACCACACATCCTTTATTGAATCTGCATTGGCTGAAACCTCTATCCATTTCTCATCAAAATCCCTACTAGTTCGCCATTTGAAATCTCTGACATTTTTGAGGATAATAGCCGAGCCGTCTATCGTTGCTGAACCCAATCCCTTGCAATCTGCAACCCATTCTCTATTGTGTTGTGGAACCTCTGGTCTTACTCGGCTCCACCATATCCAGGATAGCCTTGAAAGGAAAATAATAGCTAATACGCAACCGAGATAAAATGCCCATTTCAAAATTATTTCAAATTCCATTCTACCATCTCGACCACATCATCATTGATGGATCCCACCAATCTACTTCACCGTCTTCATGGCGTCTCCAGAGAACACCCTCATCATCTACGTGAGTTGGTAAGCCCTCAGAATCCGGCTTCCCTTCCGAATCTAGGTTTGAAGACATCAGAATATCTTCGTCCTCAGAATTTCGTGACATCATCATGAATACCGCTATTCCAAGGAATATCGAAAGCAAACCAATACCATACCAGCCTACTGATGAGGTTTGAGTATCCTCGCCACGGGACTGTAATGGTAAAGCATCATCTTGGGGCACATCCTGTACTACTGGTGGTGGAAGACGGACCAACATTACTCCTTCAGTAGCCCTGATGCCCTCGAAATTTGTAACTGTTAGTAGAACCTTGTAAACTCCAGGTGACCAGTCTTTGCAATCGACTCGGCTACTATTGGAATCAAGACCACTTTGTGGAGTAATCGTCCATGTTTTGGTAAAGAGTAGGTGGTCCTCTCCGAGAGCAGGCACATGGTCAATCGAACAAGGTCCTCCGACTGCTACTTCATTTCCTGATACGGCCAATTCAAATGCTGGAGGTGGCTTATTCACGATAACTATCTCCAATTCATCCATCGATGTTTGACCAAGACCATTTTGATAGGTCTCACGAATAATGTACTCACCCGCAGGCCAATCACTACAATCGAGGAAATTCTGGTCATCGAGAACCTTGAATGGAGTTCCACTGATTGAACGAGTTCCATCCATTCCATATCGTGGACCTGTTTCGTCAGTGAATTTTCTCTCGATTTGACAATCATCTCCGGTCTCCATTATTTCCGAACCAGAAAGGCGCAAATCGATAGAAGGAGTCTGTAGTGCAGGTGTCAAGTCAAAACTACCTATGACAATCTGCGATAATAATCGCCCTTCAACATCTGTAATATCGAGATATAGCATATGTTCGCCTTCAGCCCATGAATCGTATGTAATCGATGCATTAGCCTGCATATCAAAGGACATAGTAATTTCATCATCCACAATTCTACCGGCATGTTCTCCGAATAGTGTAAGTGTCAAATCCACCCAAGTATTTGTTGAATTTAGAACGATTACTACCCGAATAGAATCTGTGATACCGTCTTGGTCAACATCCAAACTATCGTTTCTTAGAGCAACGAGTGTCAGTCCAGCTTCTTCGAGTGAATCTACCTCCTCGGCAGATACTGGTTGAACAAAACACGAGGCAATAATTAGCAGAGCAAGGAAGAACTCACGCATCGAGTCCACCCCCTTGTTCTTCCTCAGGTTTGGAAAGTCCTCTTTCAAGTGCATCAGCCGATCTACTCATTTTGGTAAGGTGGGCAATCATCGATGCAAAAACCATCGTGCTTCCAAGAATAAGATATGATAACCAACTCGCTGCTGGGTCTTCACCCATGATTGAAATCGCTGAATTCCAGCCCCCGTATTCATCAGACCACCCATCGCCGTCGCGGTCTGGGCAACCCTGAACATCCCTATACGAAGTACCCGAAATTTCTGGGCAATCGTCTCTTCGAGCACCCATTTGAACATCGCCGAAACCATCTTCATCAAGGTCTTGCCATTGCATTCGGTCAGTAGGGAAAGCATCTGCAGTACCCCAAGGTGATGCGGGCCAATCCTGTGAAGGGTCGGACCAACCATCGCCATCTGAATCACGGCAACCTAAGCGGTCAAAGAATGATTGTCCTCTCTCGCCAGGACAAGCATCGCCCTCGTGTCCATTTGGATCATCGCCGAAACCATCACTATCGCCATCACGCCATTGTGTTGGCTCATGCGGGAAGGAATCTCCGAGGTCTGACCAACCATCACCATCGGTATCGTGGCAACCCCAGCGGTCTCCGCCCTGTATTGGCCCTACTGAGGTTCCAGGTACATCTGGACAAACATCTGCAGTGGTTCCACGTGGATTATCGCCTCTTCCATCACCATCTCTATCGTGCCATTGAGTCGGGTCAGCAGGCCAAGCATCTCCTTGCCCTCCAGGGCTCGCTAGCCAGTGTGGAGTAGGGTCGGAGTAGCCATCGCCATCATTGTCAGGGCAGCCCCAACGGTCCATGGTGGAGTTTCCTTCTGTGGAAACACATCCGTCTCCTCTCCATGCTTCTCGCCAAGTTTCTCCGTCAAAGTATTCGGAATTATCACCATAGCCATCATCATCGGTATCGTGCCATTGACTCTCATCATCTGGGAAGGCATCAGCAAAACCGTCAGGATGCGAAATCCACCAATCATCAGGATTGGAGTATCCATCCATATCTGAGTCGAAACAGCCAAAACGGTCTGCCCAACTTATCCAACCACTCTCAACTTCTTCAACTGTTGAATATGGGCAAACATCGGCTTCGAAACCTGTTAGGTTATCCCCATAACCATCTCCATCCGAATCGAGATGCTGCGAGGGTATGAGTGGGAAATAATCTACTTGAGATGCACCATATGACTGGTTGTCACCCCAGCCATCACCATCGGTATCCAACCATTGGGTCGGATTATCTGGGAAGTCATCAACTTGTTCGGCATCTAGGCTCTGATTATCGCCCCAGCCATCACCGTCACGGTCAGACCACTGGCTTGGAATGGTAGGGAATGCATCTGCTCCATTAGCTGCTGTCCAATTTGCATCTGGGTCTGACCATCCATCAGAATCTTCGTCTGGACAACCGTACCTATCTTGAATTGAATATCCTGTCACGAAAGGACAAGCATCTGGCGTACTGGCATTATCATACCAAACCCCAATTGACCAATTGACTCTGGTATCATTCCACTCAGGGTCAGCCCAATTATCGCCGAAGCCATCCTCATCGGTATCTTGCCATTGGCTGGGATCGAATGGGAAGGAGTCGCCTAAGCCCTCCGGATGCGCATACCATTCGATTACGCCATCTAGGCCGCCAGGGTCTGCATCAGACCAACCATCACCATCTGAATCAAGGCAACCGAAGCGGTCCTCAGCAGAGTATCCACGTCGATATGGGCAATGGTCTCCTTGGAATCCATCCAAATTATCGCCATAACCGTCGTTGTCTGAATCCATCCACTGACTTGGCTCGGATCGGAATGCGTCTGCACCATTATTCGGGCCCCATCCTTCATCGGGGTCCGACCATCCATCTGAATCCTCATCTGGACATCCTTGACGATCATTGGTTGAGGTTCCTGCAATAAGGTCGCAATCATCCTCATTGTCGATGAAACCATCCTCGTCTGTATCTCGGCTATCCTGATTGATGTTTGGAGTTAGAGTATAATCGACTCCATCATTACACCAACTATCTTTGCCCTTGATTTTGGCGTGAACCCATCCCGCATTTGGCATCGTCGTCGACAGAGTTGTCGATGAACCTGCATCGGACATTGCCTGACTTGCAACTTGTGACCCTGTTCCATCGTGTAGAGAAAAATCGGCTTCCCAGCCGTCACCTGGGCACCACCAAGCTCCATTATTCATTGAACCTGAAAATGAAACTTGGACTATGTCGCCCTTGTAAGCATACATTTTCCACCAATCGACTTCATCGTTTGGCGAACAGCCATCATCATAGCAAACATAACCATTTGAGGAGACGCCATTTGTCATTGGATTGGCATTGGTAATATCATCATCAGCAGCGACTGGTGGAAGAAAAGTCACCATGCACGCGGCCAGACAAAACGCCAGCCCTGCTCTCGCGCGCATGTACCTGCATGCGTGGAGGGGGTTTTCAATGGGTCGCCGGCACTTTAGAAGTCGGTTGCAATCAATGGAGAGGTTCTAGTCTCCTCTATTTCCGGCTCGCTTTCGGGTTCTGGAACGTTACTCGTTACATCCCCTCTAACGAATTTAATGTAACGCTGTTCCTCGTATTCCTCGAAAGGATGCTCTCCGATATTCTGCTGATATGCTATTCCCATCCAATCTCCTTCCGGTGAGAGAACTGTCTCAAAGAAATCGTGCAGAGCATGCACGTCTCCTTCGGCTTCCTCATAGGCGGTAACGATGTGTAGTGGAGTAGGATCTGCAATCTTCCATTCAAAGGAATCATTGCCGTGCGGTTGGTATACTGCGCCAGCATACAGATACCACTCATCACCTTGTGAATAAGACTCGTCAGCGCCGTATTCTAAGCCATAAAATGAAACTGAAACAACATCGCTTTCGCTTATGGAAACGAATGGATACATCGTAATTCCACCCGCTTCTCCCCAATATGGTGTAATGGTCCAAGACTCCTCCCAATTTGTTCCATTATCATAGGAAATGGCCATGTAAATGTCCCACGCACCGAGATTGCCACCTGGGCAATCAGCCCATACTACAACGACAGTTCCGCCTTCGTTATTGTTGACCACCGGGTATCCCTCAGGGCAATTACCATTCCTTGGTCCAACACTAACCGGGCTTTCCCAACTTCCATCAGAAGGCCCCGGTCCTGTTCCTCGGCCATAATCATCACTGATTCGGACCTGTACCGAACCTGAATCAGTATCTGCATCCTCTTGAGCAACGAATACGTAAGATCCGTTCTTCTGTGAGGAGATTGTAGACCAACCCCCTGGCATTGAGTAACATTGGGAGAAGGAGTTGCCGCCATTCTCAGAGTGATAGTACCAATATCGGCCAGTATCGGCAGTACATTCTGGAGGGCTCACTCCGGAATTACCGAGGTAGTGGATTATTCCATCACCTTGAGCTGCGACCCATGGCCTATCATCAGCAGCCATGGTATTCATGCGCTGACAGACTGAACCCATCTCGTATGAATCGCCACCGCCAGTAAATCGGTGCCACCAGTTGTCCTCTAGAGTTGTATCAAGATAGTAGATTACATCATTTGCATCAACTGCAATGTCGCCTTCATCTCCTAAGCATTCCGAGCCACCGCCTGTTACCGAGCCGGGTATGGAACTGAGCATGTTACCAGGTGTTGGGTCGAAACCATCACCATGGCCCCATGTTGAGCCATTATCGGTGGAAATCCAGAACCACGAAGCCCAATAATCCCAACTGGTTTGGTCTCCTTCTGAACATGCGTACCACAATCCTGGATCATCAGGGTCAAGGAAAATTGGAATCGGTGCATCTTCTCCACCCCATCTCAAGTCCTTATGAGCAGTAACCTGCATATTTCCCATTGAATCAATCGACAAGGATGGTTCATAGCCAATTCCGTACGCTATGTAATCTTCATCTTGACCATTGCCCGGGTCGATGCACTCCTCGTGACGAGGCATGTAAATTGGCTCTCCCCATTCAAGTTCTACTTGGTCTCCTGGCTGAAGAGGTGGACTGTTTTGATTGCCAATTCCATCAAGCGCTTCGCCCATCATCATAGCAATAAAAAGGAACGCGATACTTATCGCACCTGTGGCTGCCAATAAGCCATTCAGAATACTAGTATCAGAATTCTCGACTAATTCAGCGTCGAAGAAACCCTCTTCCATAGGCATAGGTGAAAGCACCAACATCAAGAGGACTTCGGCTCGGCGTTCTTTTTGCTAATAGCACGCAAAAACACGGATTCATAGGCCTCAGCATTGTGTTCATAAGTGTAATTTGAGAGAACTCTTTCTCGTCCCAAGTTGGCCTTTTCGAGCCTCTGTTCGGAAGACAGCATCTCATTAACAACACGTGCGAGATCGGTTGGATTACCTCTCTTGAACAAGCCTCCTACCGTTTCATCTACCATTTCAGTCAGGGGTTCTTGGTCAACCGTAGCAACTGGTGTACCACTCGCCAATGATTCCAATGGTATCAGACCTTGACCCTCATAATATGAGGGATATACAACGAGGTCAGCTGAACGGAAATGTTGTGCTAATTCATCGAATGACAAACTACTCTTGATGTGTATCGAATTTTCAAGACCGAATTTCTTTGCGGTCTTCTCGAGACTTTTTCGCATATGGCCACGTCCAACAATGACCAATTTTGCACCAGGATTCTCTGCGATAATGGCAGGCATGGCTCTAAGAAGTGTCATGTATCCTTTTCGTGCTACTAATCGCCCAACTGCAAGTAGCATCGGGGTTTCAGTATCGGGAGAATGTGATAATGCGGATTCATCTCCACACTCATATTGAGTACGTATTCTCTCATGCTCCAATTGCTCAGCCTCATCATCGATATTCGGTGGCCTGAACACCTTGTGGTCACATCCCCATAGAATGACTTCACAATCGAAATCAGCAGCGGGCTTGTACCAACGCTTGAATTCCTTTAGGGTAGATTGGGAATTGGATACACAAATACTCGATTCTAACACACCGGCTCTCTCATATCGGGAATACCAACCGCCGGTAGTGAGAATTGCTAGATCGTTTGGGTTTCGCCAAATAGCGGATTCCCCTGCAGCGGCTGCTCTCTTTACGCCCTCTTTCTCTCCAAGCCATGAACCATGTAAACACGAGACAACTGGGGCAATATTCTTTTCGAGATTACGAAATTCTCTTCGTTTCCACGAAACTAGAGGAAGGTGTGCATTAATTACATCAATTGGCTTTCGGGCATGCAGTTTCTTCAACGCTCTTAGTGCACTTTTCCCGTATGATCTAGTGAAAGCCATCGGCAATGGAGCCCATCTCACAGGAATTACTTCTACTCCCTCTTGAGTGGGAGTACTCCCATTATGAGAACGAGTGATAATCGACACCTCATGACCCAGTGAAACCAGATGACCGGCCAGATGGAATACCACCGAGCCTATCCCTCCCCAGCGAGGAGGATATTCACCTGAGACGATGGCTATGTGCATGGTCATTCATGCCCTCCAACTGCTAGTTCTCTAAATAATCGCTGGACAGGTGCCTTCAAGTCAGATTCCTCGGTCCAGCGGTCATGGCGGACAGACTCCCGGTCTCTGTGACGGTGATTCTACCAACTCGCAATGAAGAGGAGGCTCTTGGCCCAACTGTTGATGCGATTCCTCGCGACTGGTGTGATGAATTAGAAATCATGATTGTCGATGGTAATTCGACCGACCGCACCCGTGAAATCGCTTTGGAAAAGGACGTGAGGGTCCATCTTGAGCCACGAAAGGGGTACGGGCGTGCCTACCGAACTGGATTTGTCGTAGCCAAAGGTGATATCATCATCACAATGGATGCTGATTGCACCTACCCTGCCGAATTAGTTCCAGAACTCGTCAAGAGACTTATCGACGATGATTTAGACTTCATCACTTGCGACCGTCTATCACTAGCTGAAGATGGCTCAATGTCTGGACTTCATGGATTCGGAAACTGGATGCTTTCATTCAATGCACGTCTCGCATTCGGATATGGGGTAAAAGATTCTCAGTCCGGAATGTGGGTCTTCCGCAAGTCGATTTTCGAGAATGAAAAGATGCGACCAACAAATGACGGAATGCCACTTTCTGAAGAAATGAAAATCCTTGCTCGGAAAGTACTTGGCAAAAAGAAGGCCATCGAAATCTCAGTTCCATATCGCCCACGCGTTGGAGATGCTGAAATTCATACCTGGGGAGATGGTTGGAAAAATCTTCGATTTATCTGGGCAAAGCGCTTCGGTCTAAACCGTACACGTACACCTTGGGGACCTCTGGACGATAATCCAGACTCCTTGAATGGTGACATTCCTGAGCAAAAGTGAGTCAGAGGAGCAATGGCTTCTCTACTGAAGCCCATTCACTAATTCTCATTACCATTGGTGCGATAGCAAATAGAATAAGCCAAGCATAACCAAGTTCAACTACAAATTGCCCCCATTTGAAATACATATTTCCGTCCATCTGTATGTATGATGGATGATCGGTGCCTGGCGGTTCAGAAATCACCGAATCCAATTCGCTAGAATCTACAAGGCCCAAATCATAACTTCCACTGATAAATGACATATTTACTTCATCGGGAGAATATGATGTTGTTGTTTCAAATGTAGGATGTATTGATGATTCTCCGTCTTCATATGTGGCACCTTCACCTAATCCATCAAATTCAGATAGGTAGCCAAGAGGGGCTCTAAATGCTATTGAGATGAATATCCAGAGCACGAGAAGAGAAATTATCGCACCAAGCCATGCTTTATTCTTAACCTCAAATACCATCATTCCCAATAGAATAACAGAAAGTAAAACAACAAATTGTGAGAGAAATGATACTTCATCCTGCACCTCATTTAATGGGGCGATGTCCAGCGAATATGTTTGATTGGTATCATCTTCAACTGTCGGTACTGTAGTGTCATTTCGTTCATTTTGCCAGGCCATGAATGTGAAATAGCCATCGATTTCAATTGTGCCATGAGGGATTCCACTATCAACTTCTAATTCGATTGCTGCAGATGCTCCTTTCGGTCGCCCCTCGGTCCAATCGGCTTCTATTCCTGCATTGAACCAAGGGTTGTCCTGAATGGCCCCTACAAGGCTAATCAAAATCACAAATTGAAACAGATGCAAAAGCCAACGGCCCTTGCTCTGTGTACCACCCATGGTAAGGCGACACACAACTCTGCTGTCAATCCTTCTTCTCAATCACGACGATTGTAAACACTTGAGACAAGGCCTGCAAGTGCAACAACCAATATTGTCATCATCGGTGAAAGGGCTGGTAAAATACCGTCTCCATCAGCGCCTTCAGCGGTATTGTCTCCTGATGACTCTCCTCCGGCTCCTGTATAGTATGGGCAACCATTACCTGGCAATGTTGGGTCGACCATGTCTGAATTCCAATATTCCCATACTGCACACTCATCAGTAAGATCAGGGAGTTCCTCTTCTATTCCCAATGCCTCATTGATGGCGCTATTGTCGTGTTCTGATAGATCTACTAGATCATCAAGTGTGGTTGATTCATCCATCTCTGCCTCTTGGGCGATTGCTTCGGTACCAGAGAAATATGTTGCTGAGAGAGGAATTGGTGCTGACCCATATGAGTCAGAATCCGGACCAATTAGAGTCCACCAGAAGTTGCTTCCTTCATTGGTGACAACAATCTGGAATCCTACAATCATGTCAGCTTCCTCATCCCATAGGATGAATCCATCACCGTCATCATAGGCAATATCTGCTTCATAACTCTCAAGGCGTTGTTCCATATTTTGGAAAAAGGATTCCATTGCATTCTCTATGGTTGATTCACCAAAAGCCTCGGCAATATCGATAATCAGTTGGCTCGGTTCAGGCTCCTCCACGATGGTGAAGCACTCCATATCGGTTTGCTCAATATCTCCACTTGAAAGATTGGTCAAAGTAACTTCAGCACAATAATCGCCCCAATCTGGGTATTCGAATGAAATCTGATCCCACAAATAATCTTGACCATCAAAGGTGTATGAATTACTTTGAACAGTAACACCATCTGAATCTGTAAGCAATAGGGCTAATTCGTAAGTAGTGTCGTAATCAACACCTTCCCATGCTTCGATATAGAAAAGATCCATATCATCGCAGCCAAGACAAACATCAACATCGAGATAACCATTATTTTCATCATATTCTGGCGATTCTTGTCCAGAAAAAATATCGATTTCAGAAATCTGTTCTTCCACTACATCAGCAAGATTGTCACTATTCTCTGAACCGATAAATGCAGTTGCTAAGAGATAGCCAAGTTGACAAGTCATCGGCATAGGTAGAGGTGAGCCACGGGCTTGGATAACATCAGTAGTAGTACCATCACTATTGGTGATAGTCTGAGCACCAAATTCTTCTGTCCAGATAGCTAATTCACATTCCATCTCATCCTCTTCGAATGTGTCTAAATCAGTTGTGCCATCTGTTACGGATAGGTCCCATTCGCCTTGAGGCATTCCAAGTTCTTCAGTTGGAAGTCCAGTTAAGGAAAATTCGAAATCTGCTGCTGTTTCAAATTCACCCATATAAGAATCGAGTTGACCCATCTCAAAGCCCACTTCATCGCCGGGGCCCATTGCTGCTAATTCATTTTGCAGGTTTGATGGGTTAGAGAGAATAATGCTACTCTTTGTGTCCGATATTTCGTATGAAACCGACATGTCCATTGCAATGTTGATCGGAAGCACTTCACTATCATCACCTTGTATAGAACCATCAATACTGAACTCAAATTCTTGAGATGTTGATGCACTCACACTGGTATCGAATCCGTGAATCATGTTGTTAGAATCACGGTACTCGATATAAGTTGCATCAAGATAAAAGTCACCGACGTTGCTTTGCATTACAGTGATGTCCCAACCTGCGAAAGCATCAGACCACTCTGTGATCATTGCAAAGTCCATAACACCGCCATGGCGGATTGTCAATTCAGTCACATGACGAGACATCTCAACACTACCGCTTGGAGAATCCCATGACTCTGTGCCGTCTTCATATTGGTCAATAATCATGCTCGATGTACCAGTTATTTCTTCAAGAATTAACAAATCTATTCCAGCATTATCTGCTGATTCCATGATATCTGTAAGAATCTCATCAAGGGGTAATCCAGTCATTGCGTCAAAATCCGAGTCGAGGTTAGTCCAGTCATATTCTACCCCAAATGCAGTATGTTCTATTGGGTCAGAACTTGCTGTTGCTGTTGGAATAAATCCAGTGCAAAGTATTGCGGTCAGCAGAAGGGCTAAACATCGTGATTTACGATTGCTCATACCAACGACTTATATCGCGGCGTTATTATTGTTTTGGCGTCTTTCTCACTTCAATTCATCGATGTCCTCTTGGAGGTATTCTTTTGTTTCTGAACCAAAAACACCCCAATTATCAATTAATTCGAGATCCGCAAATTTCTTTCTTCGTCTAATCACGAACATTGCAATGACTAGAGATAGTAAGATGAATACTCCAACGCTACCACCAATAGCAACAATTGACGAAGTATCTTCCACTTGATTTCTAAACTTCAAATCCATGCTTTGTGAGTCGATTACTCCGCCATCATGTGCAGTTACTTTGAGAGCAGCTCTGCCAGCGGAACCGGGCATCACATCCACTGCTCCAATCCAAATTCCGTCCCCGTCATCATCACTTAGATTGAATTCCCATTTTTGCATGTCATGAGAAATTATTCCCGTAACCTGATTCGTGGTTCCATCGGGATCATCCAATTCAACCTCTACTACTAGAGTGGTGAGTTTGTTCACGATTATCGAATCTGAACTAATAGTTAGATTGGACAAATCGGGCGGACTTGAGCCTGCAGTGATATTGATGTGATTTTCGTCCCATCCTCCTCTACGGTCTTCAACAAAGAGCGAGAGATGATGGGCTCCTGGAGATAATGAAATAGTGTGCACTGCATCATTTGACAAGATTGTGGGATATGGTGCGTCGGGAATGTAATGGCGCCACTCGCGATTGGTAATGTCATCATCTGCATCATAGGTACCTTCAGAATCTAGAAGAATTTCTGAGCCTGGGGCGAAATATTGGCCATCATTTGGAGTGAATATGATTGCTATTGGGTCAGATTCTACAACTTCGATGAAAATCTCTTCGTCTCTAGATTCTCCAGTTTCATCGGTCAGTGTGAAGGTTAACGTATGGTCTCCTGCGGGTAAATTGAGTGAATGAAGCGCCATCGGGTCTTCATTTTCTAGGATAGTTTCAGCCATTAAGTCGCTACTCAAACTGAATGTGAACTCATCTCCATCATAGTCAACAGAATCTGAGATATCAAGGGAAATTGTATCACTTGAATGGTACCCCACGCTGAGGTCAGGTGAAACAAGTCCCAATACCGGAGCAGAAGGAGCGACAATAATTTGGATGGTTGAGACAACTGGATTGTTGATTCCATCATCCATTGAGAGGGTGATGTTATGTTGGCCAGAGGTAAGGTGTGTCTCAAAAATTAACCAATCCTGGCCATCCTCTTGCAGAATGCCATCGACATCGCTCACCCACGAATAAACCAGCCATTCCGAACCCGAAGCCGGCTCAACAGGAGCACAATGCCAATCGATTCCAGATGGGAAGGTCGCACAAGCACTATCCCAATCGCCAGAACCACTAGAATTGAATTCGAATAGATAACTTGAATCATAACTTCCATTTGCTTCTGGTTCACTAATTACTGCTCTTGGTGGACTATTTTCTACCACTATGATTTGAGTCTTAATCGATGTCGAATTGACATGTTCCATTCTACCATCGGTCACAGATAAGGAAATCACATGCGAACCTCGAGATAGGTGGCCGGTCCATACACTCTGGTTCCCAAGGTTGCCATCGAGATTACTCGACCACAAATACTCGATTGGGTCGCTCTCAGGATCTAAGGATGTGCTGGTCAATACTACTTCATTTTCTGAGAAATTATCTGCTCTATCAATTGTGAAAGAAGCATTTGGCATCTCATTGAATAACTCTACAGATACGACCCAAGTACTTGGA
>Ga0315324_10000510_pt1 | contig 13515 bp, 8 predicted proteins | sample M150021515metaG_FD_203919 | JGI IMG/M metagenome (GOLD analysis project Ga0315324, IMG submission 203919) | Ammonia-oxidizing marine archaeal communities from Monterey Bay, California, United States - M1 500m 21515 | ecosystem: Environmental > Aquatic > Marine > Intertidal zone | place: USA...
CCTTGAGGCTATTACCATTGAAAACGACCCACCAAATTAGAATACCTGGGACGAGGAAATCATCTAATGTGATCCCTCCAAATAATACAATATTGTCAATAAAGAATACTAGAATCATTGTAATGATAAAACCAATTACTGCTATCGCTTGAAATTTCATATTGGTTAGATTCAAACCATTGTCGAATGGAGGCGTGATTTCGGTCAGAATTGCATCAGATTCTCGGCGTTCGGGTTCGCTCGATTCCTCTTTTGTCACAGATGTCTCTTTCGATTTTGTTGCCTTATCTAGAAGTCCACTCATTCAAATCACCACAGGTGTTACAATATCTCACGTTAAGTGCTGTGTTATCAATACAACCCCTATACGGGTCCTAACTAGCCGTAATTGTAAGTGGATTTTACAGACCGGGAGCGGCTTCACGCCAACCTTCCTCGTCGTCGTCTTCATCCATATTGCGTCTTGCAATTACTGCTGCAGCCATTCCAAGCATAGCTAGTGAAGGGATTATCTCGAAGCCGGGAAGATACACACCACGGACATAGATGGTGACCATCTGCGCCATGGAGTTACATCCACTGGTTTCATATCTGCATGAGAATTCAGAAATTGCTTCGAATTCAAGAGTGAAGTATTCATCAGTCCACCCTTGGTTCTTTGGAGTACGAACCAGCACACGAACCTTTGTTGGTGCAGCCATGCCCTCTATTTCAACAGCAACTAGGGGAATTGAGATCTGGAATCCTTTCTCTTCAAGTTTATCACGTGATTTTTCAGTTACTCCAACTGAGAATTTGTCAGCCCAATTTCCTTGATTGTAAACCTTAAACTCGAAATTGTGGTCGGTCTTAGGCGACAGTTGTAGGAACGGCTCTTCTGCTTCAACCTGTAAGCGGCTAAACTGTAGAATGTTGATAATCATCTGAACTTGAGATTCAGCGATGTTTGGAGGAGGTGCGCCGTTTGCTTCAACCACAGTAGCGGTAACCATCAGGTTACGACCAGACATAGTCATACGCTGATCTGCACGAACGGTGGTTTGGAACTCGGATTCAGCACCTGGGCCCAAAGAAATGGTACCGGGTGCTGCGACTACAAGTCCATCTGCTGACACTTGAATCTGAATTCTTTCAGCATATGCGTTAGGATTAACAACTTTACAGTTAGCAAACCCAGTTAATGCAGCGCCAGGGTAAACTGGAACATCGATTGCACCGCTAGGATTTGGTGACAAACACTGTAAATCGACAGCAGGAACGGAGAGTTGCGCCGCTGCTGGTGTTGCGACGACTAGGATACTCGCCATGTAGACTGCAAGTAGGAACAAAGAACGTTGTAGAGCCTTCATAGAATCACCTGTAATGCGACCCACATTCTTGACACTCATAACCATTTGGGGGACTTGCCTTGACTAAAAGGCAAACTGTGCCGCTTTCATTTGCGGGCACATGTTGATATGCCCACCCCCTATCGACGGTACATCAGAGGGATTTTTATGAGTGACGAAAATATTATTGAAGCAGAAGCACATTGTGATGGACCTTGTGGAGTTTATGACCCCGCAAGTGCACGGATTGCTGGGGAAGCAGTACAATCGATGACCAACAAAATGTTGGCCCTAAGTTGCCCATCTACTGATGATGGCCCAGCCATGGCTGCATACCTTAACACAATGTCTCGCTATGCAGCTATCAAGGAAGATGAAGCGCAGACCTGCAAGGACGAATTACTTGTCCTATGGACTGATTTCTTTAAACCTCAACACCTTGAAGGAAATCCTGGTCTTCATGACACATTCTGGCAAGCAGCAAAACTTTGCTCTGCATGCAAGGTAGAGGTTTCAGCGGTTCACGCTCAAGAACTAATGGATGCTATCGAAGCAATACATTCCATGTTCTGGGGAGTCAAGGGCCGTGAGATTTCATGGATTCGCGCTTCATGAAAGTAGTCGTCAAAGGCGACTCAATGTGGCCAACACTCAATGATGGCGATATGATTCAATGTGAAGAGTACGCAAGTCAGGAAATTAGTATCTCTTGTATTGTGGTCTTCACTCATCCATTCAAGCATGCGGTAACTTGTGTGAAGCGGGTCAAACGTATCGAAGGCGACCGGTTGTTTGTTCAAGGCGACAATCCCGATCCAACAGCCAGTGATGATTCCCACAACTTTGGCTGGATTGCTCGAACTAGTATCCTTGCAATCGAGAGAACAACGGATTAGAAGTGGACCCGGAGGGACTTGAACCCACGACCGCCCGGTTATGAGCCGGGAGCTCCACCAACTAAGCTACAGGTCCGTAGCAATCATCTCAGAAGGAAGACAGACTTGATTGTGACGGTCTAATCACTTCACGTGCAACCTGCTCACATTGGTCTCTCACACCTTCTGGAATGAATATCAAAGCCTGCTCAGATGTTTGAACAAGGCTTTGAATTAGAGGGGAATGCTCGACGACGTCTCTTCCGTCTTCGAGCATTATTCCCTGACTGTAGGGCATGTACCCTTTCTTTCGGATGCTTGCAGTGATAATATCACCACTGGAGAATCCTGCTTCCTCAAGAATGGGAAGGATTTTTGGAATTACAACTGTACTCATTTCAGTCGTCAGTTCTCCAATTCTAATCGACTTGTGGTAGTCCCTTCTAGAGACTAGGCGTTTTGCATATCCCGACAATTCCGAATCTTCATCGTCAGCCCAATCCATTAGCACACCGTTGATGTCTGCATCGGTAAGACGTACATATTGTTGAACGGTAAGGTTTTCATTACAAAGCATATTGTTTAGAGATTTACTCAACGTCAACTTGCCAACGTTTGCTAATTCCTTAGCACGTCCTAGAACTCTGACAAGATATTCCTGTGTAAGTTGGTTTACTTTATGGAAATATACTTGATTGTAGAGATGATATCTAGTGACAAGGTAGGCTTCAATTGCCGGTAGCCCCCAGTCTTTTGCATAGAGATGTCCCGAATCATCTACCCTCAGTGCCCGAATCACACGCGCTGAATCAAAGCCACCGATTTGTGCACCTGAATTCGCTTGATCTCGAATCATGTAATCCATTCTATCGACATCTAGTTGGCTACTTACAATTTCCTTCAGGAACGGAGCAATTGACACCCCGCCAGATTCAGAGTGACCAGAATATAGTGCAAATAACCTACTTGTGCGCTCTTGGCCTAGAACTTCACGAATTGCAATTCCAATTTCTGTATCCTCTGATTCGAGCATCATTCTGCCCCAATCTTCGTGATTGTGATAGTTTGCAAAAACCTTGTCTGATTCTAGTAAATGTGAGAAGGGTGGGTGACCAATGTCGTGAAGCAATGCAGCAATAGATACCAATTCTGAATCGTCGTCCGAGATGATGCCCGGCTGCACTTCTGACAAATGATCGCAAAGTACCCTTGCCAAGTGGTAAGCACCTAGGCTGTGAGAGAAGCGGTTGTGGGTCGCTGCCGGGAAAACATAGTGGCATGTTGCAAGTTGCTGAATGTTACGCAGTCGCTGGAATTCACGGGTATCAATTAGCCTAGCGATACGAGCAGGAACAAAGATGTCGCGATGAATCTCATCACGAATAACACGGTCCCTCATGTTGTTGCCTTTCGCATCTAATATCAAGTCCTTTCCCTGCGCAAGGGATATTGGATTGAATGCTCTGGACAGTGCATGACCGAGAAATATGAAACCCCGCTGAAAGTTTTTGCGATTTCTGCTCTTGCGTTAAGTTTCCTGAACCTTTTCGGGTTCCTCGGGTGGGTAAATTTCCTTTGTAGTTCGGACAACTGCGCCGCTGAAGATACTCGCCTTAACTGGCTTGGTATTTTCAACATAAGCAATGAATTGGGATGGTCTGCCCCTTACCCAGAGATGGGAATTCCGGATTTTGTAGCAATAAGTGCCAGTATTACACTTGTAGTTATTGCCTTCAGGGAAAATTGGATGGGGTATCTGAATCTAAACGAACCAAAGACCACCCCTCCAATCGAGGGAGATTTAGAAGTCGCAATCGAAGTTCCAAAGCAGGAAATCAATTTATCATTCACAGAACTTTACAATGCTAATACAGTTATTCAATTAAAGGCTTTATTAAAAGAAAAAGAACAAAAGGTTTCTGGGAATAAAACTGTACTTCTTGAACGTGCGATTGAATGTGGATGCTTTTTGCCTGAAAAGGCAATTCTGGCATCGACACATCTTGATGTCGATGCTGTATTCGAAGCATATGATGCCAATTCCGATGGGAAAATAGAGCACAGCGAGTATGTTGCGGTGCACGAATCCGAGGTAGAGAAAGGTGGAGTATCAAGATTTATTGATCGATTACTCGACGATAGCCCTGAACTTAGAGGCCAGCGCCTATGGGTAATGTTCGCACTATCTGTCTTACTGGTTGCTGCGATGAATGCTTATGCAATGGTTCGTGAACCTGAACTTGTAAAAATTGAAGATTTGGTTGAGCACAATAACGAAGTTGTTTCAGTTGAAGGAATTGTTATTTCATGGGTTGAAGACCCTTATTCATCGGGTGAAGACCGTGTGAATATAATAATCGAAGATGATACTGGCGTTGCGCAATTACGTTGGTATCGTTATGGCGACATACCTATGCTCGGCACTAAGGTTACTGCTACTGGAGATGTGATTGAATATAATGGAAAGATATGGTTACAGGCATTGGGTGGTGGGGCATTATCTTGGGATGCTGAAGATATTCCTGAAGCACCGGTAATCGGAATTTCGACAATAGCCGCAAATCCAGAAGATTACCTTGGTGAATCGTTCACAATAAGTGGATATCTTTCAAAATCGGTTGACCCTGATGCTACATTTACAGCATTATATCTCGGCGATCACCCTGAGTATGGAAGCAGTGATCATCAAATGAGAATGATAATTCATTCCGCACCTGGACGATGGCTTGAATCAGGTCAGAAGGTCGAAGTAACTGCCATGATACAGTATGAACAAAGGGAACTAAGATGGTCGATTCATGCTGAGGGGCCGGAAGTTCGTAAGGATAATGCACATACCCCATTACCTACCAATATTGGTTGGGCAACCTACGAAACATGGTCATATAGTTCAGGCAATCTTGTACAATTGACTGGAATAATTTCAGATGATGAGATTGTTTCTGAAGATGGTATTCTTGCAGCATGTCTAGTAAACACTGGAGATTTGTCATCTTATGAAGGTGAAAGCGTAGAATTCGGGGGACGGTTGCTTTGGTCTACATCCTATGGAGGATGGTGTATTGATGCATCACTCGAAGGTGGTGCTGATTTGATTGATGTGGATAATGCAGAAAATCTACTAAATATGCTAGCCAGTAATCCTGACGATACGCTAGAATACATTGCAAATAATACTCACTTCCTAATTTCAGGTTACGCATATGGGTCGACATTGATGAGTAATGATGGGGATACATCTATCATCATTGCAGATGGAGTTTATCCAAATATATTGGCAAAAATGGATGCCTATGTACCTGTTGGAAAACATTCAGGATGGATGGAAGATGGTCAGCCGCTAGTTGTCAATGTGACAATAAATTGGAATTCCGCAACAGCAGAATTCCAGCTCTCAGTCCATGTTTTAACTTTGACTGGTGATGCACCAGATGCTACACTATTTGATTTGACGGATGGGGCTCCTGAATGGTATGCACTCAATAAGAGAACGAGTATCACTGGTAATTTAGTAACAATTGATGGCCAAACATACTTGCAAAAAGAAGGTGGAGAACAAAAAATCAAAGTCAATGTTAAATCCAATTCAATCGGTGCAAATTCGGCCCATGAAGGGCTGACGCTAAAGTGGACTGGACGTTTAATAGAAGTTGCCGATGACCTCACACTGGCCCACCATTACGTCCTAGATGAGGCAGATGTTACCGATGAAGATGGGAACGGTATTGCTGATGATGCAGAGGATGCTTAGGAGGGAACATTATGGATGGGTTCTGGCTTGAATTCTGGTGGATGATCGCCGCGTTATTTATCGGCGTATGCATTGGATCTCTAACCGGCCTAATCCCTGGTTTCCACGTTAACAATGTCGCTCTGATCTTGCTAGGCGTATCGCCTGCAATGTTAGCAATTGGTATACCTCTATCTGCAGCAGCGGGAATTATTGTAGCGACAGGAGTTGTTCACACATTCTTGAATTATATTCCTTCGGCATTGATTGGAGCGCCAGGGGCAGATACTGCCCTAGCACTTTTACCCGGCCATCGGATGCTGTTGTCGGGAAATGCACCTAAGGGTGTTGCATATTCGGCAAGAGGCAGTCAACTTGGATTATTTCTTTCACTACCTCTAATCATAGCAGCTAGAATCGCATTTGGTCCAGAATTAGGCCTATATGACTCACTAAGGGGCGCACTACCATTCGTATTACTATCCATATCCTTGCTACTAATAGCAACTGAAACAACTCGGCTTGATTTTCCCGATTGGGTGCAGAAAATCTCGTTTGGTAAACTTGGGCAAGATTCTAGATTCGCAGGTTATATTGCTGCAACAGGATTCTTCCTACTTTCAGGATTGTATGGATGGGGAGTGTTCAATCTTCCAGTGAGGTCTCCTGTCGATATGCCTGGTGCTGGCCTACTATTACCTGCGCTAGCAGGATTATTCGGTATTGCTAATTTGCTAGATGTCTATGCTACAACATCAGAAATACCTCCGCAAAAAGAAGACTGGGAATTACCTCCATCAGGACCGCTGATGATACCTTGTTTCCTATCGTCATGTGCAGGTGCAGCAATGGGGGTACTGCCGGGGATGACTGCAGCACAGGCAACTGTGCTGGTTATGGGTGGACGAAACCTTACCGCAAAAATGCAAGGCAAAGAAGGGGTTGGTCTTGATTGGGAAACAAGACGACTTACACAAATGTCTGACGAAGAATTGCTTGCTCTTGCAAGAGCCGAAGCAGCAGGAGAAGGTGAGAGCCCACACACAAAGCAGGACCTCGAAATCATTGCCCTGTTATCAGCCACCAATACCGCTGTTACAGTGATGGTTCTTGGATTTCTTTACATCATTGGACGGTCGCGTTCTGGAGCGACGCTGGCATTGAAACAAATGTATCCAGTTGATACTTGGAGCGGACTTCACCCAACTACCGATTTCATTCGCTTACTCGCATTGACAGTTGCAGCAGGCCTAATTGCTGTACCATTAATGCGCCACGTTGGAAAGGGAATTCTGCAACTTCACGAGGCTGTTCCTTTGCAGTCAATGGTTTTGGGAGTGATTATATTCGTAGTTGCATTAGTTTGGCTTTCGACAGGATGGATAGGCATTGGAGTACTAATTATTGGTACGATTATGGGGTTGATTCCACCTAGAATTGGAATACGAAGGTCACACGGTATGGGGATAATTATCGTACCGATTATGATTTACACATTCGCGCAGAAATTCGATGCGTTCGGTTTCATTTGATTCGGAAATTATTATTATTCCTCGATAAGAAAGCATCAAGGAGAAGAGGCATAGTCGCTAGACATAGGTGATTGTATGAAAGCGCGTGTAATGTTCCTAACTTGCATCTTGATGTTAGCTCCATTCGTTTCTTTGGCAGAGATTGCAGAAGCAACATCTGGCCGTGCATTGGCTTGTAATGGCGCGGTTTGTCTCAACGAGGCCTTGCCGAATCCTAATGGATTTGATGATGATGTATGGCCTAATGGTGAATGGATGGAAATTTACAATTCGGGAACAACACCTGTAGATGTTCTAAATTGGAAATTAGTTAACAAGGCAAACAAAACTCTGAGTTTTGATTCGAATTCTATCGTTGGGTTTCAATCTGGAAATTCAAGCAGTTGGACTATTCAGCCAGGAGATTACATGGTTATAGCTAGGAATGGCGTTCCAAATTCGCAATTTTACTTGACAAATACATTTGATTACATCACAATGGAAGACTCATTTGGGAATTTCGTGGATGAGGCATCATGGAATTCTTCATCATCAGGAACTAGTCTTGAAGAAGATTCCTCAAATCCAGTAAACGATTGGGTTGCAACCAATTCTCCAACACCAGAAGCAGTAAACAGTGCCTCTACAAGTCCTGTCGCTTCTGATTTGATCATTAATGAAGTGATGGCTAACCCTTGGCCATCAGATGACAATGCATCATGGCCTGGCGGAGAATGGGTCGAAATTTGGAACTCGGGTACTTCAGATATCGATTTGACGGGATGGTCATTGGCAGACAATGCAGGCAATACAATTCCTTTCAATACGAGTCACTTGGTTGGAGCATCGATGATAATTGCTCCGGATGAGTATAGGATTGTTGCTGTGAACTCTTCAAACATGTGGGGTGTCCTGAACAATGGCGCTGAATCATTGCGTCTGCTTTGGCCTAATGGCACACTAGCTCAATCTATTTCGTGGTCCACAACCGTTGCAGGGTTTTCTTTGGTAGAACAACAAGGTGGCCCTTGGACACATGCATCCTACCCGACACCAGAGGCTGTCAATCCAATGCCTTGGGAAATGATTGTAGCAGGACCTTCTCTGATAAAAATCACTGAAGTGTTGCCAAACTCAACGATAGATGGAGCGCCACTTCCCGATGGTGAATGGTTGGAGTTACACAACACAGGTTCACAGAATTTTGATTTGCTTGATTGGGAAATTATGGATGGTATGGGTAATACTACGAGAATCGATATGTCAAATCTTGAGATTAACGTGAGCCAGCCCGGAACTGTGATTTCAGCAGATGGCCGCAGGTTGGTTCAATTCACTGACCAAACCCACCTATGGAATAATTACAACCACTTGATGTTAATCGACCAGTTCGATACAATAGTTCACAAAGCATGGTGGACAAATGACCCTGGGCTCAATGTGTCATTGCTCGAGCCTCAAGACCCTCTACTTCCATGGACCCCTGCTAGTTGGCCCACACCGGGACAACCAGAGCCGGGAAGTACTGCCGTTGTTGGGAACATAGGTTTCAATGAGATATTTGCAAATGCAGTAGGTAATGACACCGCAAGTTGGCCTGATGGCGAATGGATTGAATTGATCAATAATGGAAATCAATCTATTGATATTGCAAATTGGCATTTCACAGCAGGTTCAAGAAATTTCAATATCAATGCTCAGCAACTGCCATTGAAGATAGACACAATCATTCATCCAGGTGAAGTATCCCTCGTAGCGATTAATGGAAGTCAGGGATTCTATCTTAAGAATTCAAATTCAGACACGATAGAATTACGTGATTCTGCAAACCAAATCATATCTACCGTAACCTACGAATCAAGCACAGAAGGGGAATCTCATTGGTTCTGGAACGGTAACTGGTCGCAAGCACCTTGGATAACTCCTGGCCTAGATAATCCTCAAACTTCACCATACACTGGTAGCCACACTATCGAGGTTACTGAGATTCTTGCTCACTGCTCAGATGGCAGCATCACCCCAAGTGATGACTGGGTTGAAGTGTTAAACAATGGAACCGAGATGATCGACTTGAGCGCTTGGAGAATGTTATCTGATGATGGAGACCTATTCCACATGCGCACAGACCGGCTTTGGAATACATCCAGTATGATTGCCGCCCCGGGTGAAAGGGTTGTATTTAGCACACCAAATTGGTTCATTAGTGGCCTAGGTGGTTCCTTAACAATAGAGGACCCAGATGGAGTGCAAGTTGATTTCGTATCATGGAGCATTACTACTGATTGTAAGACCATGAGTGGATTAGGTGAAGTTCTTCCTTGGCCAACACCTGGCCAACCTGAACCGGACACCACAAACTCTGCAGGACCTGAGGATCTATTGTTCAGCAGATTTATGTTTGAGGAAAAGAGTTCGACTACTAATGATGAATTCTTTGAAATTAGTAATATTGGTGACATCACCGCTTCATTGACTGGATGGTCAATTCGAAAGACAACTACGGGCGGAGTCAGTTTCAATAGTTCGTTTACATCAGGAAGTATTTTTGCTGGCTCTTCGGTAATTATCAGTCCAGATGCTAGTTCTGTTAAGGCGATGGGTGCAACTATGATTCTAGAGGCTGATGAAGTCATGGACTATCCTGTTTGGATGCCAAATAGTGGTGCAACAATGCAATTGATATCACCTGATGGAACGATTGCAGATACTTTCGTTTATGGAAATGGACCAACAACCGAAGGTGATTGGAGCGGGCCTTCGATTGGAGTTCCAGTTACTACTGTGGACAGAATCCTGTATCTCCGAGGAGATGGTTGTGGTGACATGCAAGATACAAATTCAGCAAATGATTGGGAGATGCGCTGGTCTGTTGCAGGAGCGAGTCACTTCTGTGGCGTCAATACCTTCAGTGACGATACAACTGTAACTCCACTAATTGGACCAAATGCTGGACTTGATGAAGTCATTGCCATGATAAATAGCGCAAGTGATTCAATACACCTACACGTATACCAATTGCACCATCCAAATTTGGCGATGGCCCTAATCCAAGCATCTGACCGAGGAGTCGACATTACAGTAGTTATTCACGAACCTGAAGAATGGTGGGGTTCATACAATGTTGAGCAAAGTCTTGGGATTGCTTGGGAATTAGAAAATGCAGATATTGACGTCCTACAATTCTCATCATCCTCTTCATCACCGTATCAGTATATTCATTCGAAAGTTGCTGTAGTAGATTCAGAGCATGTTTGGATTAGTTCTGGCAATTGGAAGGAATCATCCATGCCATCAGGCGGCATGGGTAATCGAGACTGGGGAGTCATTGTCGACAGCACAGATCTCGCTTCAATTGTATTAGAGCGTATGGAATTTGATGAGGATGCTAGTCAATTGCATGTTGAGGATTCAACATACTCACAACCTGATGCTGCCTCTTACGATGGCCCGGTAGTATACAGTGCAAATCCAACAGCACTAGCCATCTCAGGCCCATTAACTGGGGAATTACTTACCTGCCCCGATGATTGTATGCAAGGTCTATCTGATTTCATAGATTCTGCAGATTCTGAAATCCTATTGTCTCTACAATACTTCGAAATGGATTGGTATTGGGGTTGGCAAGAAAACCCACTCCTTGATTCGTTAGAAGATGCAGCAGCACGAGGAGTTTCTATTCGATTAGCAATCAACCAACATTATGTCAATGAGAATCCGGGGATTAGAGAAGCTGTCAATGAATTGAATGATTGGGATGGCGATGTAGAAGCGATTTTAATGAGCGAAAACGAGACCGTAACAAAGTTACACAACAAGGGTGTAATCATCGATGGAGAAAGTGTTCTAATTTCCAGCATTAATTGGGGAGATAATTCGATTCTAAGAAATAGAGAGATGGGATTAATTATTCATTCCCAAGAAATCACAGCACCGTTTGAGGCATCGTTCTGGGAAGATTGGTCCAGACTTGATTCAACCACAGATACCGACATTGATGGTATCCCTGATTTCTGGGAAGTTGCTAACAATATATCCCGTACAAATCAGGATTCAACACTTGACCCAGACAATGATGGATTGACAAATATTGGTGAATTTTCTTATGGCTCTAACCCTCATTCCAATGATACAGATGGAGATTGTATTGAAGATGGAAACGAGATATTGTGGGCTGCAACCATGCCAAACGTAAGCGCTGGAGATGCCCTTACCATGTCCGATGCAGATGGTGATGGAGTCGATGACCATACAATCATTGGATGTATTCCTGAAAATGACGGTGGAAGTGGGGAAGGAAACAATTCAGATAATACCGATAATAATTCGGATAATACCACTGATCTTGATTCTGATGGTATTGACGACTTGTTGGATGTGTGCCCTGGGACAGAACCAGACACTGCCACAGATCCCCAGGGATGTTCAAGTGAACAAAATAAGAATCTAACAATCAATAATTCGGGTGAACAGGGTAGTTCTAGCGGAATGAATTTCATGCTGGTTCTAATCACAATAGGTCTGATTGTCCTGCTGGGTGCTGGAACTATGCTTCTAACCAGGAAGAAGGACGAAAATGGTGGAGATTTGGGTAGTGTATCGCCCGAGATATCTGAAGTAAAAGCATGGGACACTCCGATATTAGATGGAACATCAGCAGTCGGTGATGAAACCGGCATGGACATGAGTAAATTTCCAGAATGGAGTCCTGAGCAAGTACAGAATTATCTAGACACGGGATGGAGTGAAGAACAACTTGCTGAATGGTATAAGCAACAAATTGATGATAACTCCGCATAAGATTGACAAGGGAGTGCCCCTATCGAGGTTTGATTCACATGGTATTTCGCAGAGGTAATCCGGCACTCAACCCTGAATATTTTCGCAGTGGAATGTCTGCTGAAAGAATGACTCTTAATGGTACAATCAACAAAACTCTTGGTCTATTAGGATTAATTGCAGTGACCGGTGTATTGGCTTATTCAATAAGTACGCAATCACCAGGAATGGCGACATTAATGATGATAGGAGGGGGCTTAGGGGGATTTATCCTAGCACTCGTAATCATATTCACTAGGCCGGCACAACCACAGGTACTAATCGGTATGTATGCGCTCTTAGAGGGCTTATTCATTGGTGCATTTTCGTTTGTGATAGAGAACTATTACTTGGGTGGAAATGATGGTGTTGTATTTCAAGCACTCATCGCAACTGCGGCAGTATTCGTAACCATGCTAACACTTTACCGATTTAGAGTCATCAAGCCTACTGAAAAATATATTTTAGCCGTGGTGTCAATGGCTGGAGCAATTATGATGGTATACATGTTAAACCTCGTAATGTCATTATTTGGAACCGGTATACCATTCCTTCACACCAGTGGTTATATTGGTGTTGGAGTTAGTATTCTATTCACTGGAGTTGCCGCTCTCTTCTTGATAATCGATTTCGGTATGATTGAGAATGGAGTCAAATTTGGCGCTCCTAAAAATATGGAATGGTATGGTGCTTTTGGCCTAGTGATGACACTCGTTTGGCTTTATATTGAGATGCTAAAGTTGATTGCAAAATTGCGTGATTGAAATGGCAAGAACCCTCACTATTTGTGACCTTTCTGACTGGCATGCAGGTGGTATGCGAAGAGACTCATTCATTCAAATGATGGGTGATGCATTGCAAGATATTGGCTTCTTTGCATTGACTGGCCACGGCATTGATATTGCAGCAATCAAAAAATCATATTCGGTATCTGAAGATTTTTTTCACCTAACTCAAGAGGAGAAGAATCTCTATGAACAGGCAGAATTGTTTCGTCAGCGAGGCTACACACCTTGTGGCGTAGAGCATGCTAAGGATAACCCTGCACCGGATTTGAAAGAGTTTTGGCAAACTGGTCGTACTGTTGATGACCCTGATTTTCACAAAAATATCTGGCCGCAAGAGCCTGTTGAATTTGAAAGTGCGATCGATGGATTGTATGTTGCCATGGAATCTATGAGTTCGCAACTACTTGCAGCGGCATCACTATATCTCGACAAAACCGAATCATGGCTTCCTGATATGGCGGTTAATGG
>Ga0315324_10000511_pt1 | contig 13503 bp, 8 predicted proteins | sample M150021515metaG_FD_203919 | JGI IMG/M metagenome (GOLD analysis project Ga0315324, IMG submission 203919) | Ammonia-oxidizing marine archaeal communities from Monterey Bay, California, United States - M1 500m 21515 | ecosystem: Environmental > Aquatic > Marine > Intertidal zone | place: USA...
ATTTTGTCCCCAACAAATACTAGTTTGGGTTTTCAGCAAAGCGCATGTATATTGATATCCCAAATCAAAACTAATTGGTTCCAATGGTAAATCAAGAACCTTTGTTGGATATTTGTATGTGGTAGGTTGCGTGTCCTTTACTCCTAATTGACCTTGGTCGTTATGACCCCAACAACGCATTTCCCCACTTTCAAGTAAAGCACAACTGTGCATGTATCCTGCTACTAGATACACTGCAGGGTCAGATGAAGGTAATATCGACTGGACCATCTCGTTTCTGTTAGTAGTTGTACCATCTCCTAACTGACCGTAGTTATTTTTGCCCCAGCAATAGACTGCACCATTTTGATTAAGAATACAAGTATGATGCTGCTTTCCACTAATACTTACAGGAATAATTCCTGAATCCATCTCTACTTCAGTCGGTATATTTACTGATCCTGAGTGAGGAAGTAAAGATTGCCCATAGTTGTTATTTCCCCAACAATATATTTTCTTGGAGTCAGTCAATGCACACATATGCTCGTAGCCTATAGCAACTTCGAAAACAGATTCATTTTCGTCAATCAAGACCCTTTCAGGTGACATAATATAACTCTCAGGAGAACCGGTTCCTGTTTTGCCATGGTTGTTGTACCCCCAGCACCACAATCCACCCTCAGTGTCTATGGCACATGTTGAATCATAACCAACTTCAACTTGCGATACCTTCACAGGTTCAGGGAAATTGACATCAATATGTTCTTTCACGATATAAGGGCTGGGTGTGTCATAACCTACTCCCAATAGACCTTGATAGTTGTAGCCAGTGCATGTCAAAGATTGGTCATCATAGACAATACATGAACTTTTGAAGCCAACCGATACAGATTCTGCCCTTACACTGTCAAAGAATATTGCATCATCTACGAACGTTTTTGGATTAAATCCTGTACTAAGATTGAGTGGTGATGAGTTAGAACTGATATTATTAGAATCCGAAATTTCATTGACAAATTGTTCATCATTATTCACGTATGAATTTTGAGTCATTCCTATCATAAGAACAGATAAAAATATCACAATCCACGCTTTAGGAAGATTCGCCATGTTATTCCGACATTTTAGCAATAGATAGATGTTAGCGCTACAATTGTGATAAGTATGGATTCACTTCATTACACGGTATTTCCAGCAGTACCGCCTTTCTTTATCCATTTGAATAGGATTCTTGAGAATACCATTGAACACGCTAGAAAGATAATAGAGAACCACCAAGGGCCTTCTGATTCTGTTGCTAAGAACCAAGTTACAATGAGTATTCCTGCTCCGTAGAATGCTCGGAAAATAGCGAATAGGAGGAATGACTTGAACAGATTATTGGACAATATTTTCTGAAGACGCGAATCTTCCATCTGTCTCACATTCCATCAGTGGCTCGAATCGAATTTTTGTTCAACCATTTTTCATATAGCAAATATGCCGCTACTACGAAGATTATCATTAGACAAAATACGATGTCCCAACCAATCTTGAATACAAGCCTTGGCATATTTGGGGAAACGGATAATTGCAAGGCAAGTGCTGAAATCCTGACAGCTAAGATTACGAAAGCCATCTGTAAAGGCCAGCCATTAGACCTGAATAGATTCCACCATAGCACTCCTATCAAAATAATGGGCCCGGCTCCCATTAAACCGACCCACGTGTTGCTTGGAGACAACCTGTCGCCGATGTAGCCTCCTTTGAGGAATAGATTCCCAGGGTCAATGTCTCGCGGATGCATCATTCCATCGGTTTGACCTAGAGCCGTCCACCAAGCAAACCATATTCCCAGTGGGATAAGACCCAACATTATGTGGCGACTAATTTCAGCATTAATTCCTTCACGCTTAGTTTTTAGATGATTCCATTCTTTATTGATTATAGATTCCACACAACCAAAGAATATCATCGAAATGCCGCCGCCCCATGCTCCCCAACTCATTGTGGCCCATGCAAATGCACAATATTGGAAGATAATGAATGAATATTTGTTATCCATCAACTTTAGACCTATTGAAATGATAACTCCTGCCATTAAACTGTAAATCATAATCCAATCTACATCATTTGAATCTTTACTGATTAAAAGCGGAATCATTGCCATCATACCGGCTATTGCAATACCGACAGGCAAAGGAATATCCTTGTTTCTCGTTGCATAGATCATTGTACAACAAAATGCAATCGCTGTTGACCATATTATGGCATCAGTATCATAAGATTGAGTAAACATCACCATGAATCTTGTTACTGAAATACCATACACTCGGTAGTCAGAGAAGAATATTGCAGTGATTAGTATTAGCAAAAATGGATAGAGGAGAAGTTTGGAGGTAGATAGAGGGTCCCTGTCTAAGGGCATATACGTCTTCTTATTGGTAACAAATTTGAGCCATATCGGCAACATCAAAATAGAGAATCTTGTTTCAGGGAAAAACACTGCAAATACGAAGATAGCCATCATTATCCACAAATTTCTGCTATTGTTAAAACTCTCATTTGATAATGACCTACTAGCCATCGCATAGGTTACAACGAAACAGACAAGTCCGAGTGGATAATAAATGAATGCTAACCAATCTCTTCCATTGGAGATAAATCCAGATATCACGAATATTGCAACGAACAATCCAATGGCTTTCTTAGTTAGTTTAGATGATTTTTCATCAGGCTTTATTATTCTATATAATAATATACTAAATGCTAATATTCCCGCAAACGACAACAATAAATCGATATTTCTAACACCTATTTCATCTTCTGGTAATTTATCCCATTCTATCTCTTCAGAACTTATGCCTTCGATATATGAATGGCCTTCTTCTTCCATCCAATCATTTCGTGCAATTGCAGCATCCCAATTCCATTGTTCATAACTTTGGTATTCTTCAGTAGTCAATTCAAATGCATCAAGCGGAATTCTACCATGAATAGCATGCGGTAATGGAAGGCCAAATAGCATGGATGGAAGTGTAGCTAAATCCCTCTGAGCCACATCTTTGACAACAACTCCTTTCGCAATATTTGGCCCCCACATGAACCCAGCCGTTTCTCGAATGACATCCTCTGGTGAGCCATGTTGGCCTGTGTCACTGAGTCCATGATCTGCGGTAACCATCACAGTCCAGTTTTCAGGAACCAATTCAAACATCTCCTCGAGATTTTCATCTAGCCATTGTAATTTCTCTATGTACTCTGGTGAATCTTTGGCCATATACCGATGGCCAATACTATCCAATCCCGAAATATGTGCAATGATGATGTTTGAGGCCCTGTCATATCCTTCCGGTATATCCCCTTCGAGCCAAGAGCCCATCGTGACGAATGCTTCTTCATCACCTTGATAGTAATCTGCATGACCATATCGGTGTTGAGAGAATGGAATTAATTCTCTATCTGGGTAAAGGTCCTTCCAAACATAATCTCCTAGGATTCCAACTTGATGATCATATTCTCCATCGCCATCTCCATCTTGAGTGCTAGCCAAATTCCATCCATCGGGTGTGCCTGGGTGCGTGGGGTGGAAGTTTTGTAGGGCCTCGTTTGGCCTTGAAGGGACTCCGGTTGCCATTTCTTTCACACAGATTGCAGTCATCGTCATCGGATTGGTTTCAATCTCCAAATATGCCCCTTCTTCGACTCGTGAATTGAGGTTAGGCATAAAATCAGGATTGCTCATCATATCCCTTCTACCACCATCGATTACAACGAATAGTAATCCTTCACTGAGAGGCTGGTCTGGAAACGGATTGTCCTCCATGCCTTCCAGTGGTGCTGGATAATCTGCTATGATGTAGGAACCGGTTACAAAAAGTGAAGGCAGTGCTAGTAAAACAAAAGCAAGAATTGCTTGTCTAAACCTTGTATTGCCCATCAAATTGCTTCACTCTATCACTTCCTCTTTGGGTGGAGATATATGATTTGGCTAGACTTTTTGAAATTAATGTGAAATTTGCTCTGAGATTTACCTTGCCAATGGAGAATCTGAATTGATTGGTAATATATTCATTATCAATGACGATGAGGGTCAATCATGACCGAGCGTGATAGCGTGGCCCGACGGGTAACAATCGTTGGCGCTATTGTAAACTTATTTCTTGCTGGGTTGAAGGGAGTAACTGGTTATCTCACAGCCAGTGCTTCTTTGATTGCAGATGCAATCCATTCAATAAGTGATTTAGCTTCAGATTTTGTAGTATACATCGCCATTCTATTAGGGTCACATGAAGCGGATGAAAATCATCAGTATGGCCACCGAAGATACGAAACTTTGGGCTCCTTAGTTGTAGGATTAATGATTATAGCAGCAGGAATTGGTCTTGGCTATGAAATGATTAATCGGATTCAAAACAACGATTCTTGGAATAGCCCTGGCCAATTAGCACTGATTGTTGCTGCAGCATCTATTGTCATAAAGGAACTTTTGTATCGTTATACTATTCGGGCTGGCTCAAAACATAATCATACATTATTACTGGCAAATGCCGCTCATCATCGAACAGATGCCTTGTCTTCATTGGTAGTATTTGTTGGATTATTGGCTACCGAATTTGGATTCACTGTAGGAGATTTGGCTGCTGCATTAGTTGTATCATTCATGCTTACTCGAGTTGGATTGAAGATTGTATATGATGCTCTTTTGGAAATCAGTGAAGCGGGTGTTGACTCTGAAACATTCGCACTTATGGAGAAAATGATTCGTGAAACCGATGGTGTATTGGATATGCATTTACTTAGAACCAAAACAATAGGTGGGGAAATATATGCTGAATCCCATGCTCAAGTCAATCCTTATCTTTCAGTTACACAAGGGCATGAGATCGCTCATAGAATTGTAGAGAGAGTGAAGAATGTTGTTCCTGCATTGCAGGAACTTACTGTACATATCGACCCCGAAGATGATGAACATGACAGTTCAAAGTTGCCAAATTGTTCAGAAGTAGAAGGTGGAATTCGAAAGATTTGGTCGTCCCATCACGATGAATCCGCTTTACATGCCGTGACACTGCACATCTTATCTGCCGGAATCGAAGTAGTTCTTCGAGTTTCACCTGAAATTGATGATTCAAAGTTTGAAGCGATAAGCAAAGAAATTTCTGATATGGAAGAAACATCCAAAGTTGAGTTTGTCTCAAAAAGATAAATACGAATTGCGACATTACAGTGGAACCGGCTAGCATTGAATTATGGCAATTCAGTACGCGTTTTAGGAAGTTGGTGGACGCTGGGGGATTTGAACCCCCGGCCTCTTGAGTGCCACTCAAGCGATCTTCCAACTGATCTAAGCGCCCAATATATTGCCTAAGGCAGCCCGCCCACCTATACTTCCATCATAAGGCTTCTCAATAAGAGCCCCGTGGCCTCGTCATGGACGTAGAGGAAGTGCTCACTGAGTTGCTGCCTCAAGTTCCAGCCAATATATTCTCTAAATGGCTCACTAAGAGGGTTTCTCTGACTTGGCTAGAACCGGATGATGACCGGTTAGGTATGACTCGTTTCGAAGATGGCCCTGCCGAATTAGTCAGGAGGAGAAGATTATCTCTGGACCCGGGGCCCATTACAATAGGATTACATCCACATCTCGTCGAAGAACCAGAATTACTCCGTCATACTCTCGCCCATGAATTGATACATGCTTCAGGAGTACTAAATCACTCTAAAAATCTCCATGATGCAGTGGATAATATTGCGCCAGGAGTTCCAATTTCAAAATCTCCAATGTTACAAGAGATGCGAGATGAATTCCTTGGTTCGGCGCGTGTTAAGTCTTGGACCTGTTCTAACTGCGGATATGAGTGGAAACGCTCTACTGTTCGTAAGCCACTCCGATGTCACAAGTGCGCTCGCCCACTGTAAGGCTGATAGAGGAGATTCTCGCCCGAAGGGTCGGGCGTATGATGTAGTTTGGATATCATCTCGGCCTTCTAAGCCGAATACCGGGGTTCAAATCCCCGTACGCCCGCTTATTTTCCTATTACATTGCACTAACACCTATTTCGTAATTGTTGTCTCTAACTCTTATGATTGCTTGAGCAGTGTCAAACATGAGACTAAATGCTCTATATCATTTGACACTCTGGGGAGGGCATGGGCAAAGCAAGGTCGGTTAAATCAATAGTTCCCACTCATACTGTAATGGAAGGTGGAGGATTCAAAGTTCGCAGGCCTGCAGCCATGGGTTCTTTGATGAGTCCGTTTTTGCTACTCGATGAAATGGGGCCTGTAGATTATGCACCAGGTAAAGCGGTAGGTGCTCCATGGCATCCACATCGTGGTTTCGAAACCGTCACATATTTGCTTCAAGGTGAAATGGAACATGAGGACAGTTCTGGCTCGAAAGGAGTTCTAACTCCTGGCGATGTTCAATGGATGACGGCAGGTAAAGGAATAATTCACTCTGAAATGCCAACTGCAAAAATGATGCTTGAAGGTGGAGTAATGCACGGTTTCCAGATTTGGGTAAATCTTCCAGCCAAAGATAAGATGATGAATCCAAGATACCAAGATATCTCCGCATCAGAATCTCCTATAGCTGAGAAAGATGGAGTCTGGGCTCGAGTGGTTGCGGGAGAATGCCTAGGGGTCGAATCCTCTATCGATACGGTTATCCCAATTACCTATGTTCATGTTAAAATGAACTCTGATAGCGTTTTGGAAAAAAACCTAGAACAAGATTTGAACGGAATGATCTATGTTTTCAAAGGGGAAATTATGATTGATGGAACGTCGGTTTCCGATGGCTCCCTAGCACTATTATCCAATGGTACAGAAGTCCAAATTAATGCTAAAGAAGAGTGTGAATTTTTGCTCTTAGCAGGACCTGAATTAGGGGAGCCAATAGCCCGTTATGGCCCGTTTGTAATGAATACTAGAGAGGAGATTATGCAGGCTATAGATGACTATCAAAATGGAATATTGGCTTGAGCGATAAGTAAATCGTTTTGGGAAGTCCTCATATAGCAAAGGTTGGTCGGCGGACTGTTCACCATGAAGCGAGGTTCCAGAGCGTGGAAGAAGACTGGTAATCAGCGATGGAAGTGGCGTAAGAAGAAGCTACGCCGTCGTAAGCGTGCTCGCCGAGAGGCTAAGCAGTGAGCAGATAGGTAAAACAATTACTTGGGAGTATAGTATAACCTGGTAGTATTGCTGGCTCCAATTGCACGGGAATGATAGGTGAAGGTCTAACGATTGGTGCATAATCAATTGGAAGACAATCCTTTGACATCCCGCCACCAGCCGTACACAAAAACACTTAGTGGCGGATCAGAAGATACCAGCCGGTCGGGGTTCAAATCCCTGTGCTCCCACTCAATTGACTCTGATTTTGTTTAAACTCCTAACCAACATGTTGATGGTCAATGCGCTCTCGAATTATATTGGGGAAGCATATGCGTCACGGTTTCACACTCGTTTGTTTGGTTCTATTCATGGCACCTCTAACCGGTTCTCTAGGTAATCATGAACAATCTAATTCTCAATGGTCCACAACTATTCCAGAAATGACTCCAGTCATACATCAGGAAGTCGATTGGTGGCTGAGGACTACAATGGATTCCAATAGAAATGGGATTTTTGATTCATTAGAAACTCTAGAAGGGCCTGTTGGAATTGGGCTTTCTTATGGCAGAGATGTAACCGATTCAGATGTCGCATTACTCGAATCGATGGGCTATGAAATTACAGATGTCATCGAATCGGTTGATGCTGTTCTCCTTGGAGTAATCGATTCATCAGACATCTGGGCGCTTTCTGAACTAGATGGAGTGGTAATGGTCGAAAGGTATGGTCAAGTTATCTTATGGGGTGATATCCAAACTCCAAATATTAAATCAGAACCATCTGATGTTTATCCGCATGCTGCTTGGAACCATTCTCCTATGGGTGGAATGGGAATCAATATTGCAATGGTCGATACAGGTGTCGATAACGAACACCCTGGTCTTAATCAAAAATACGTAGCAGGATATGATGCAGTTTGTTTCGTTCATTCCGACCCTGAATGTATATTATCTGGTGGTCGTGAAACTGATGGCTCATTCGACCCAGATGATGGTAACCAACATGGAACTGCATGTATGGGGATGGCAAGTGCTACTGGTTTGGATGCTAATGGTGAACAAACTGGGTATGAAGGAAGTGCACCTAATGCAAGTCTAATCGATGTCCGAATTGGAACCGATGCAGGTGCAGGCCCATTCGAGAATTATCTTCTTTCTCAAGAATTCTATGAATCAGCGATGAATGGACTTCAATGGATTATCGACAACAAGGATACAGAATGGGCTGGAGTCGATGAAAGTCTGTATGGAATAGACATCATATCTCTATCATGGGGTATCACAAGCCACGAAGGCGGTGGCAGTGATGGCGAAGACATGCATTCACGAATTCTCAATGAAGCAACCCTTGCAGGAGTAACTGTAAGTGTAGCTGCAGGGAACGACGGTCCAGATAATGATGGGTTCTCGGGAATGGGTTCCTCTTCTCTCTCTATTACAGTCGGCGCTACTGATGACATGAATACTATTGAAAGAGATGATGATCAGATTGCAGGATATTCAAGCCGTGGCCCTCGCAGAGATAATGGAGATGGAAATCCAATAAATGAAATGAAACCAGATGTAACCGCTCCTGGTTCTAACATTATCCAAGCAGAAGCGTGTGTGACAACGGGAAGTTGTAACAATTTCCTCGGTGGGGATGCTTCACAAAATGGCTACACTGACCGTGGTTCAGGAACCTCTTATGCAACTCCTGCTGTCAGCGGTGTTATCGCATTGATGATGGAATCTAATGATGAAATCAATCCTCTTGTAATCAGAGAAATTCTACGCTCAACCGCTACCAGGATGGGACCGGCATCACAACCTGATATAGACCCGCATTGGAACAAAGATTTCGGATGGGGCCTAGTTGATGCTCACGATGCAGTTTGGACTGCACGTTATCTAAATGATACTGGAATAAATACTTCAACAATGAATCTTGATCTTCAAGTTCATATTGAAAACATCTCTTCAGAGGGTACAGTGAATACATACACTGGCCAAGCATGGAGTCGTGGTGAAGTCATGGAAATGATTCAATATTCAGTCGATGGAGGAGATACTTGGACTGAAGTAATGTATGAATCTGTAAATGGTTCCATGAGTACATACGAGTCTTTCCAATTCCAATTTAGCGTAGATACAGATGTATTACCTGAGGGCTACAACATGATAATTGTCAGGGGTGTGGACGAAACTGACGCTTCATCTATGATCTCATGGGATTCAGTAATCGGAGGAGGAAACTTGGAATCTCTAGGTAGTGGAGATTCACTCGGCCGATTGATGTTCATTGGAGTTGTTGGACTAGCAATACTTGTATTCGGTGCTTTTGTTGCGATTCAGCAACGTATTGATGAGCCAATTAATTTTTCACTAGTTCGTAGTGATACAGACGATATTCCACCAGCTATTGATGATGAACCATTAGAGGCTACATTAGTAGATGACATTGACGATAAAACCTCATCTTGAAAAGAGGGTCCGTAGTCGTAAGGGCATGCGTGGCTTTTCTAAGAGAGCATTAGACATCCAACCTACTGGTGTTCGCAAGATGTTTGACATGGCTGGTGATGATGTAATTTCATTCGGTCTTGGTGAACCCGATTTCCAGCCACCTGAAATCGCGATTGAAGCGATGTATCAAGCCATGAAAGATGGGCACAACAAGTATACTACAACCGCAGGGTTGCCTGCACTAAGGAATCGAATAGCGCAATCTTGGGAAAAGTTGTGTCCAGGTCTTGATGAGAGTAATGTGTGCATGACAATGAGTGGAACAAATGCTCTATTGAACATATTTGGCTCTTTGGTTGACTCTGGAAAAAACGTCTTGCTTCCTGAACCATATTTCCCTCTTTACGGTCCAGATGTAAGCCTGTGGGGTGGCGAGGCTCGTTTCTATGAGTGCTTATTTGAGAATGAATTTGTTCCTATGATTGAGCATCTCGAAAGTTTAGTCGATGACGACACAGTGGCAATTCTCTACAATTTCCCATCTAACCCAACCGGTGCAACGATTACAACCGCTCAGCGCGATGCATTACTGTCCTTTGCTCAGAGGCACGATTTATGGTTGATTACAGATGAGGTCTATGACCGAATAGTATTCGATGGTGAACACGTATCCTTTGTTGGTAGTGATGATGAGCGTGTAATTTTGATTAATTCATTCTCGAAGACATTCGCAATGACCGGTTGGAGAATAGGATACATCATGTCGGCAAATAAAGAGGCGATGTCGCAGATGACTAAACTGCAATATTACATCACGGCATGCTCGAATGATGCCATGCAATATGCCGTTTTAGCGGCATTTGAGAACGCTAATGATTACCCCGATAAAATGTGTGCGGAATTCAAAGCAAGAAGAGACTTGATTTGCTCACGACTCAATTCAATGCCAGGTGTTCAATGTCATGTACCTGAGGGTGCGTTCTATGTGTTCCCTAAGGTGGAAGTTCCAGGAATGTCTAGTGAAGAAGTAGCAATTGAATTGCTCAAGGGCGGTGTCCTTTGTTCACCTGGTAGCGCATTCGGTAAATCGGGAGAGGGTCATTTACGATTCGCATATACAATTTCACGTAACGATATTTCACGAGGTATGGACAAAACCGAAGCCGTTCTGAAGAGATTGCGTGGCGAGTGATATGTGGGATTTATTTTTTGAATTTCTATTGGGTGCCATATTGGCTCACATTATCACTCGAATCCCATTCTTGACATTCCCAAGATTGAGTTCTTGGAATGAGCAATTCAATCCTCATCCACATCCAGTATACATCGACGCCTATCTTATCCAGCGAGTATTGCATATGCGGCTATTTTACTGGCTGGGATTACTTTTCGCAATAATTCCCTTGTTCTTTGGATGGATTAGTCTTGAGTATGGGTCCTCACCCATCGGTTTTGGCATGTGGACAGTTTCAGGTTGGCTAGTACTATCTCGTATTACAGGTCTTATGGCTGGTGGCGACTCACCGTGGACAAAGCAACTTGCCATGCGTTTACAATTGGTTAGGAATGTCTCAGAATCTGATGAATCATGTTGTAGTTTCCCAAACCCTGTATGGGAAGTGGCAGCGGTTAGGTGTTCGGTATGTGGCAAAAATCTGCTCAATGAATCAAGGCCAGATTTAGGGCGAAAACGTAGCGATGGTTGGATTATGGGATTTATTCGATTGATTCTAACTGACGGTAAGCCAATAGTTGCTAGCGAAGAAGAATAATTAATCAAACATCGATCCGAATCCTTCGAACTCTGATGCCTCATCTTCTTGAGTTGGTAATTCTATATTTTCATTTACATCTCTTGCTAATTCCGTATTATCTACGAATGAATACGAATCATTTGTTGTAGAAACCGCATCCATCCCGCTATTCATTGCTTGGGGTGTTGCATTGGTTGCTGCAATAGCAGTAGACCCTGCTGATTGAGCTTTAGCAGCAATACCAGATGCGGTGGTCGCGGCAATTCCGATTCCGATTCCGACAGCAGCTCCCGCAACAGCCCCCGCTACTCTGCCTGCAGATACAAGTGCGCCTCCATCACCCTCTTGTTCAGGTGATTTTATTTCGGTTTCATCGCCTATTCTCATCCATTCCGGCGGGGTACCAGAACCTCCGCCTAAGCATGCCAATGTGGTGAATGCAGCAAGTGGCATTACCGCTAATGCCGTAAGAAGGTCAAGGAATGATGTGTCGGGAACACTTCCGATTTGAAGGAAATCTTCCATGAATGATTGTTCAAGGTTGAGATTATGAGTGACATCTGCTCCTACCCATGACAATACAATTACACTTGCAAGACGTCCCATTAACCACAGAACCAATACCGGTGCTAGCCATGATAATTTTGTCATTGAGATTAACCAACGCCGAGTAAATGCTGCGATTGTGATGTGTTTGCGTGCAAATTTGGGAAATACTCGCATTACCATAATCAGTACAATTAGGTAACAAGCCATTGCAACCTCTAGCCTTCGATTTGATCTAATCCATTCTTCAGGGACGAATATCACAAAGCCAAGCGGTATGATTACCAATAACAGTTGGAATGGAATTGCAAGTAAAACTAGCCCTCCATGTGTTGAAAGTAGTGAATGCCTTTTGAGGATTCTATCGCTGACCATTACCGTTAATTTTGCATGGGGTGATTTCGCATGATTTCTTCTGGAATTGCGTAAACTAGCCGCATCTCTTTTCGCTCTGGTCAGACCCAATGCCGCTCTCCATCCGCCTTTTTCAACTACCGAAATCGGAGTGAATCCACCAAATAATAGGGCTAACAACAATGCTAGCATCCCGTACGCAAGTGATGCTGTGACGATCCAAGGTATCATTTCAGACTGGAACGACATGGTGAAATTCTCAGATGCAAATTGGAAGTCAATCAAATAAGTAATTGAAAATGCAGCCATCGGAGTAAGGAATATCTGGCAGAAAACAAGCCCTGTCAACCAGAGTCGAGCCGCTAGGGGCCCTTTGTCCGAATACTCACTCACAATAGTATCCCGACTCTATGCTTCACAAAGGTTGCCCTTCATTTCGCTACCTTCAAGGCGATTAAAACAGTAGATATGTTCAGCCATAACGCTGTCCCCTACGGGGACATGGGAAGGGGACATTCATATGCCAAACGAATGTCGCATGTGTGTTGATGTATATGCGCAAGTCGATACCATTCCTATTGGTGACCCTTCTTCTAATGCAGTCCATGCTTTCAGTAACTGTGGATAATGCCGAAGCGGCTTCTGGTCGCGGTGGTACATCTGACGATTTTTCAGTTTCAGAAATAATGATTACTTCATCCGAAGCCAATCATTGGATACAGCCTGATGGTAGTGTGGTTATCTATGTCGCAAAAGGTGACATTGTTGATATTTCAGTTGAGGTAAAGAGAGGCGGTGGCGCTCTTCAAGGCTCTAGTGCAGCAGTAACTGTCGAAATGGTTCATCCTATCGGTTACATCATGAATTCAACCTCTTGGCAAACCGTTCCTATGCTTGGCGGCCAATCTTACACTGATTCCTTCACTTGGGAAGCATCTGTTGCCCATTCTATCCTCAATGTTTCAAGCAACGAACTTTCTGGCGGAATTATAATTCGTGCAACTGTTTACAATTCAGCCGATGACCGTAATGAAAATGATATTCTCGAGAAAAGTTTGCCTGTAGCGATTTCACAAGATGATATGGATGCAGAGGGAGACCCTCGTGACCAAGCCCTTCCTACAGCATCTATTGCAACTTTCTACGGTGGCGAGTATCCGTTAGATGGTAGTGATGCAACCGGTATTGGTATCTGGCAAGAAGATAATTCGGCATCGATAGTTGGTGACGCTAACTGGCGTCATTCCAATTCCGGTTCAGATTATCCATCTGCTTCACGTAGTAGGCTAGTTTTCGCATTCCGTGGCGCTGATAGCACTTGT
>Ga0315324_10000515_pt1 | contig 13389 bp, 19 predicted proteins | sample M150021515metaG_FD_203919 | JGI IMG/M metagenome (GOLD analysis project Ga0315324, IMG submission 203919) | Ammonia-oxidizing marine archaeal communities from Monterey Bay, California, United States - M1 500m 21515 | ecosystem: Environmental > Aquatic > Marine > Intertidal zone | place: USA...
TGTCCGTGGGCGTGCCCGTGGGTCATCTCCTGTAACTATTACCTTTAGCACTTTGGGTGGAGTAGATATAGAAGGTTGTTGTACTATAACTAATGCTACTACTATAAGAGAATTAAAATGGTTAATCGCTGAGAGAAGTGGTATACCGTTCGTAAATATAGTAATAGTTTCTAACGTTATTAACGCAGGTCATCCTTTACCGGATTCACTTAATAATTTAATTTCAATAAAAGATACGTTGGAGTTAATAGTAGATGATGCTGAAACGGATACTATTACTTTTCAGACGTTGGATGGAGTAGATATAGATGGTTGTTGTACTATATCTGATTATACTACTATAGAAGAAGTAAAAACGTTACTATCTGAGAAAGCCGGTATACCGACAGAGCATATATCAATTCTTTCTAATGTTACGGGTGTTCCTTTTCCTAATACTCTTAATAATTTACTTGCAATAAAAGATACTTTGGCATTATTAGTAGATAACGCGGGAACTCCGTTGAATTTATCGGAAGATCATGGTGCGGAAGAGTTCAATATAATGTTATGGGTGTTATTAATCGCGCCGGGTGGTGGAGGTCTAACGGTAGACCAAATAGCGGATGTTATTATAGAACGGCGCGCTACCATCATCATGCGGCAGGCCACAAACGACCGAAAAGTGTGGGTTACGGAGCCTAAGAGTGAAATAGTTGAGGAGGTAAGAGAAAATATATATGAATTAGTAGATGATGGAGTTATACTTAAGGACGGTCTTGAATATTCGGTTAATAGAGATCATCCGTATATTATTCGTATATTGTCATCATCTGAGTCTGATGATGAAGACTAATCACTCAATGAGCAGTATTCTACTATGATGTCGTGCTCATGCCGTTAATAACGCGTTATAATATAAAATACTCGACGGTGAAATAACTTAGTATAGCCCATACTACTATTCCGATGGAGCTGATGATATCTATATTTATGTTGGTATGAATAGATAGTTGATGTATAAATAGGATGGCTAAAAATAGTAAAAAGGACGTGTAAACATATGAGGCAAAGAAGGACCGTTTTTCGGTTTGCTTAGCGAGAAAAAACGAGGCTATTATGCCTGTAGGCATGCCACCTATAATCGGTGCTAATGATGGATTCATAAAAGTAGACACATATTTAGTTCCAGCGATAATGGATCCCCCTAGTAAAAATGGTTTTATATAAGTCATATATATATATATGAAAATTATAATTTATAAATTTCATTTATAAATTTCATTTATAAATTTCATTTATATTTCTTTTTTGTTTTTGTTTTTGTTTTTGTTAAGATAAAATCTTTAATACATAATGCTATGTTTTTTCCTATAGTCTCATAATCTGGGAGGGATAGATTTGCGATGCTGATGCGAATCATCCATGGATCCGCACCGAATCCTGAGCCATTTAATAGTACGGTATGATATTTTGTAGCCAAATGCATTAAGAATTCCATATACTCGTAGTTTTTAGTGAGGTATTCCCTCTGGGGTTTTCCATAGATATTTTCCGTAATAGTCGGAATATGTAATAATTGATAATAGTGAGTTGCGGTAGGGGTTGTAGGCACCGTTATGTGTAGGTGTTTGCATAATGCTGTCTGTCGTTTAATAAGGAGTTGTATTAGTTGTTTTTTATATGCACCGTTATGGTGTTGTTTGTCGTACATGTCATAATATAACATTAGTGCTAAAATAACTTGTTGCGGGGTAGATAAGCCTCCTACGTGTGCTTCGGCGACTTGGCGGCTGTCAAAAACAATACGGTTTATAAAGGTTAGGTCGGACGGGTGTATAGTGGCGGAGGAATACCGTTTATTCATTAGTTCTTGTTTTGTGTGAGGTAGTTGTTTTATGAGATGGTTGAACCGATTATTTTTAGCAACCATAACGATTCCCAGTCGCCAACCAGTGGTCCCGAAATATTTGCTAAGAGAGAATACTTCGATCGTATTTTTAGGACATGATATTAGGAGGGAGTTATATTCTTGAGCAAAGGGGGCATAGACATTATCAGATAAGATGATTAAATCTTGACGTTCCGTATTTACAATATCTCCTATTGCTTGAATATTCTGTTTAGAAAGTGAATATCCTCCTGGGTTGGATGGATTTACCATAAAGAGTCCTTTAATTTTCTTATCTCTCAATTTTTCTATTTCTGATTGGGGCAGACTATAGTTCAGACTAGGAAGACTTTTAAGTGTTATGATCTTTAATCCATATGTTTTTAATATGGGTATTTCTAAATAAGGGCTAAATATGGGGGTTATTATGGCAATGGTATCTCCCGGATTTAGTAAATGATTATACTTTAATGTGTTAAATACATATAATATACCGTTGGCCGCGCCTTCAGTCGCAAAGATATCAAAGTCTTGGGGGGATGGATTGGATTTGGAAGATTGTTTATAGATGAGATGATGCATAAAGTGTTGCGTGATGATTTGAACATGAGGTTGTATTTGTGGAGGAGAGGGGTAGAAAGATCCTAGGGAGGAGAGAAAGATGTCATAATATAGTTCGTTTGTATTTTTGGAGGATTTATTTGATTTTTCCAAGAAAGAGAGATATTGTTTCATAAAGTGCTTCTCTTGTTTATTCCAGGGTATAGCCAATAGTTTAGATTTATAATTATGGTCTGATGTACTTGGATAGAGTTTGAGGTCGGATGAGGATTTATATTTTTGGGAGGCTAATATACAGCCCTGTTGTAATTTAGTGAATATGGTTCGTATATAAGAATTAAAAAAATTAGGGTTACCTCTCCCTGCATTTAGTATTTTTGGACCGGCTAGTTTTATGAGCCGGTTTTTTAGTTCAAAGGGAGATATTTTATTTAATTTGTTGAACTTTTTCTTGCTTAATTTTCGTGTAGATGGCATATTATATATTAGGCATATAATATATTAGGCATATAATATATTAGGCATATAATATATTATAGACCATCTAATCGTTTGGTATCTTTCAATAGTTAGTACTATACACGGTAATATAAAGATTTCGTTAAAAGGATTTAGTAAAAGAACGCATATTATAATATGTGTGAAAAATGGAAATGCTACGCATGGGAAGGTAAGCATTCTATGTGCGGGAGTTATATAAAGGAAGCATGTCATAGACGGCATGCTGAGATGAATTTAATTCATCATATGCGATTAAAAGTCGGTATCTAAAAATAATATTTATATAAATATTATTCGCTCTAGAGTGGTAAGTAATACGTCGGTTGAATATTCGCTATCAAAACCATGTTTACATTGTAGTAAAGTATTACGTCATTATTCACGAGAAAGGTTAAAAAAGGGGTCTCGTGTATGGGTTAGATATTCGATAGGAGGAGATGAGTGCGGGGAGGTATGTATGAGTGAGTGGATTTTATGCGTAAAGTTGGAGGATGGAGTAATATCTAGTGGATGGAGAGAAAAGTATAGACTAATGAGAAAGAATAAAAACTAACTATTATATTCTTTAGGATAAATATCTGGTGGAGAGAAAAGTATAAAGTAGCTATTATATTCTTTAGGGAAAATATTTATTTTCTTAGTATATTATATAATGGACTTGATGCAAGAATTTGATTTAACCGGAGGAGCAAGACGTAGTCGCCGTCGTCGCCGAAGTAGAGTCCACAAACATAAAGTAGGTAAAAGCCGCCGCCGTCGCCGTACCAGTACTGTCCGCCGCCGCCGCCGTCGCAGCCGCCGCCGTTAAATAAAAAAATTGATTTAGGATCATTTAATTATGAAAATACTTAAATGATGCATCCTGTTCAAGTAACGTATGAAAATGCGGTTAGCCACACAAATGAAATAGTCAGACTTTGTCAAACTATTTTATTTACAAATGGACCTTTTTTAAAAGAAGGTATATACCAAGATTTATTGTGTCATGAGTTGAGTCTTTTAGGAATAACTAATTCCAGAGAATATGTTTTTCCATATCAGATGAATGATTCCGCAGGAGAGCATGTAATCATTGGTAATGGTCAATCTCTTCGTTCCGATATAGAATTATCTACACTTGGATGTATTTTAGAATTAAAAAGTACGTCTCACTCTATTAAAGATGAATATATTTGGCAACTTCGTAACTATCTAGAACAACGACCTGAATGCATATGGGGAGTTGTTATTAACTTTATTAGCAAATTTGGAGTAACGACTAGTCCATATGTTCAGTGTCATTTATTATATAAAGAAGGAGGCTTTGTTACTGTAGAAGGAGCGGTTAATAAACGAATTAAGATAACCAAATACAAATCATATAAGGTAGAGAGTATGTCCTATCCGTTAAAGGGGGACATTATGTTGGGGGATGGGTTAGAAGTTGTCGATGTTCTAGAACCAGATCACGTTACGGATACCGATTAATTCTGCTATAAAATTAACATGTTTTATAATAGGTATCTTAAAGCATAAACGATAAACATATTCAAGATTGAATAACAATTATTTGTCTAAAATATGCGTGATAATGAAAAAGAAGGTTTCCAATGCCTAAGTGGGGACGTTTGAGGATTATTAGAAAGGTAGATAATTTTTTAGCGATAAAATTGAAGTGTTTATCTGTTGTGTAGCTATTATAATAATGGACCCCCCTAAAGATACACGGATTATATATTTACCTAATGATTTAGAAGTAGTTATTAGTTCTATCACTAAAGAAGAGTATATAGAGTTATCATTTGATTGGAATAAACCTAATGAATTGTTGCCATTTGAGGGTGAAACGAGAGACATGGTTGATGGTTACATTGTACATAAAAATCCATTAACCATAAAACTAGTAAAGTATCTTATGTGTACGGCGAACAATAAAGCCCATATTCTCTCTAAATTAAATAACTATATTGCTATGTCTGACGAGGAGTTAGATCCTTTAACGGGTTTTATTCCGGTGGATGATTATAGAACATCCTTACAAAATAGTAAAAAGTTATTTAAAAACGACCAACATATTGCGTTAATTGATTTACTATGTGCTTTGTGGTACTAGGTTTAAAAAATTGAAATGCTTATCCGCTTTGAAATAACTGTACCCAAGTATTTAGCCCCAAAAGAGATACTAAAGAAAATCCAAGTAACAACCCGTCTAGATAATGTCCAGCAACTTGTGGATGTCTTTGCCGATAGAGCTAACTCGTAATATATTTAGTTATGATGGAACGCATCGCGATGATTATAGGAAGGTGATGCATGAGTTAGAATTACAATATAATAGTGGATTATGGTGGTTATATTCGGTAAAACTTCCTGCTTATCTTGATAATGAGAGCATTCGTCCGGTTGAGTTTACTGATTGTGATGAGGAGGATGATATTTGTCAATTAGCGATGTATCACCTCACGTTGAATGAGGAACTAGCAGATAGTACGTTTGAGATATATTCGTAGTTAGTAATTAGATAATAGTTAAGAGTAGATATAAATGGATACATCTGTGTTAGGATTTAAGGTGGCATATAAACTGTTGAGTGAATCATCTATAGGAAAAGAGAAGGAGTTATCTCTGGATAATCCTTTTTTTTTATTTAGTGATGAAGATTCGGGGATCGATCATACGATGATGTTAGGGTCATTAGTGAAAGAGGATATATGTTTTTTAGAGAGTATAAATATACCGTTAATATTAAGGAGTGTATATCAGGTGTTGGGCTCTAGTAAAAGAGAATTTAAGTATAAGGATTATACTTTTTTCTCTCTGGACGGAATAAAAAAGGCGTGTGAGTTATATGAAGATGGTGGCCAATATAAATTTTGTGATATAGGTATGCAGTATTATGGGTTGGGGCATGTGAAGGTGTTAACCTTGTGTAGAGAGACTGGGTTATTATTTATTAGAATAGATGGGGGTTCTAATGGTTATGATAGAGATACCAATTATCACAATTTTATGAATTTAGAAAAGATGGAGGAGAATGTATTTACCATGGAAGATTTTATAAATAATAGAGTAGGAGAGATATTTGTGTATTTGGGGTAAGTTTTTCTAAGGCATTACGTTAGTTTATACTCAAGCCAGCCATTTAACCTATTCAGGTCGTCCCTAGATATTTCACCGTCATTCCGGTAGTATTCATATATAATGTTATAAATATTCTCATCATCATTTGCGACTCGGTCAAAATCTGGGCTTGATATATCGTCTACGGTGTTTATCACGCCCTCATTAACTATGCTTTGTGCTATATCTCTTAATATTCTATTGTTTTCCTCATTTTCCAATTGCCTTGCGATCCGTATCTCTTGTATCTGTCTCTCTTGTTCTCGTCGCTGTAACGAGGGACTTCGTCTCCGTCTTGTCCGTTTAGTAGGAGAGTTTTTACGTGATGACTTACTTTTATATGGCTTGGGTTTGCGCGTACGTCCTTTACTTCGGGGCATCTATATATATATATAGATGATAAAAATCGGATAGTAATTTATTCAAAAAGGGAATGTGTTAATTGTATTTTATATAATGCATAGCTTACTATTATTGGGCCGGTGATGTGCCAAAGTGTATGATTTAGGACATATTTATTCCAGTTGTTTTCTTTGGCTGCTACCATGGATTGATACACGAAATAGAGGGGGATTAGAGACCCTATTATAACAAACGCGGGGTTTAAATAGAGAGAGGTAATAATAATGGTGGATAATACCATACAGGTTGCTAATAATCTATCTATGCCGTGGAGAATATGTGGGGTAGGTCCGCCCCAGCCATAATCGGATGCTAATACAAAGGCAGTTTGAATGACCCATAATAATTGGTATATGTTTGAGTATAGATTGTTGGAGTTAATAAAAAAGATGGGCATTAGATATAGTATTCCGGTGTAGCCTGCCCATTTTGATACTTTTTTCCAGGGATGATTGGATTGTGAAAAATCGGTAGTTAATAATCGTATATGTTTTGAGATAATGTCTAACATATAAGATAGAAGAGAGAACATATTAACGTTTATTTTGTATTGCTATATGTTTCGTGTTTTAATTGGTATATAGCAACCATGCTTTGTATTTCGGTTTGATCTGGTTGGTCTAACTGATTAATTTCCATCTTTGCTTTATTTTTGTAGGCTGTTATTTGTTCTTTAAGGATTGCATATTTAATAATGGTTTCGTGTATTAACCAAAAACTATATTTGCGAGCGAGTAGTACCTTTCTCTCGGTAGTATCATCGTGGAATACGCGGGTATTATATTCGTTATGTATTTCTTTAAATAAGGTATCATATTCGGTCATATACTATAGTAGTAATGATATTGTTAATTATATATTGGAGAGATTTGGTGAATATATAGTTAATATATGACTATTAAATGGGTTAATATACGGGATGATACGATGGTTCAAGGTATTGCGTATGTTAAAAAGGGGTTTAAGGCGCAGTTGCATCATCATCCTTTGGCGGAAGATTATTTTTTTGTTTATGGTAGGGGGATACTATATCATAATGATACCCTAGAGATTATTGGAGCGCCTAAAAAGGTACTGATAGAAGCAAATGATGCGCATGCGATGACTCCGCTTAGTGATTCGGTGGTGTTATTTTACCAGTTTGCGAAGGGTCCGTTTTCTAGTATTAAGTATACATATTTACGGAGTTATCTGTGAGGCAACCTAGTTATATATCTAGTAAAAGCGATTATCTTTCCTTTTGTGAATATGTCGGGAATACACAAATGTATTAAAACTCTATTTGAAATTTAATGCTGCATAAAATTGTTTCCTATTAGATGATAATTAACTAATATTCATTGTCCGATTCATAGTCTTCATTGTCCGATTCATGTTGATAATTGTTTTTATGTAATGTTTTAGAATTAGTATATTTCCCCCCTCTTACATTTTGATAGCCGTGTGTTTTGATACACTTATTTGTTTGTTTTTGTTCGGCGTTATTAGAAAAGTATCCATTACATACCTCTACTATCTCTCCATCTTTTGGTGCGAATTTTTTAGTGACCATGGATCCCTTCCCGTTAAAATGTTGATGCATTCGTCTATCTATATTAGTGGTTTTGCCTATGTATTTTTTGTTATTTTCTAAATTTAATTTGTATATGTAGGTAGTTTCATTAATATTATTTCCATTTTGATATCTATCGTTGTACATGGGTGCTCCAGTTTTGGCATATGCAGCAGGGTTATTAATTATAGTTCCTCCTTTAGTATAATATTCTACCATATAGTATATTATTTGGTCTTTTTAACTATTTATTCACGTTTTCTCCTCTGGGCCAACCTAGCAATATATCTCCATTACTTCCATATACAACAACCCGCCAATCTACCCCCTCTCGATAAAACAGAAATCGGTATTAAAACGGAAATGGCCTTATACCGCCGTCTTTTGAAATCCTTTTTCCTTATAAGGATTCCCTTTCCAAAAAATTGAAATGCTTTTGAACTAGTAAAGGATCTATACCCGTAGGTTACAACAAAGCATAAACGATATAACCTACACCCCCTTCACACAAAAATCAAGAAAACTACCATGTCTACTGTATCCAAGAATGCATTGAAGTTTGCTGAGCAATTTTCGGAGTTAAAGCCTGGAGGAAGCCGTGATATGCGCGATTCCATTAAAAAGAATATTAGTTTAGTAGAGAGCGCGTTGGGTTCTGGTAGGGCGGTCTTCGGGCGTCTTGCTTGGAACGGTTGGCCTCATATTGTTTCTGGAAGACAGAATAGGACTGTTCATGATAGAGGCCAGCAGCGTTCGTTGGCGCTTCCGAAAGGTCGTGATAAGTTGCATAGTACTTGGTTAGACATTCTGCAGTTTCTTAGGAAATTTGGCGGAAGTTTAAAGTTAGTTGGATGCCCTGAGTATCAGCAGGCGGCGATGCTAGTGATCCTTTATAGAAAGTGGGTAGCTGAGGAAGATAGCAAGCGGATGCTTGTAGGAACCGTCGCACCTGTAGTAGTAGAAACCGTTGTGGAAACGGATGCGGAGAGAGAAGCTCGCGATGCCTTAGAGGAAGCCGCTTTTGAGAAGCAGGTACTAGGCGAAGAGGTAGAAGTTGAGAAAATGGAAATCACCATTGAACTCTCTGATGATGAGGAGTGGGATTAAAAAACGAAATAAAAAATAGAAAATCAAAAAAGAAATAAAAAATAGAAAATCAAAAACGAAATAAAAAATAGAAAATCAAAAAACGAAATAAAAAATAGAAAATCAAAAAAAAAGGGTTTTTTCTTTTTATGGTATTATTTTCTCTCTGGTGTAGTAAATATATAGTTCTATAAATAAGATAGGAAGCATGTAAACGACGGCATTGACGTTAAGAAAACACCCGATAAAAAATAGAAGTAGGGCGAGATTATTGCGGGTCCAGTTCCATGATAAGTGGTGGTGAATATAGTATGCTCTTAAAAAGAAAAATATGCCGACTAGGAGAGAAGCGTCACGTCCAAATCCACAGATATGGTGGGTTGGTTTATCGGTACTATGGATATTATGTTTTAAATAATTTTTTATCTCTCCGGTGAATAATCCAGAGATCATGCCGCGTTCATACATGGCTAATGATTGTGTCGTCTTAAAATATCTTAACATATAGATAACATACAGTCCTTCTACAATAGATAGTATATCAATCATATACTATCTATACAAATAAGTTCATTGGAACGAACTTATATTTTTTCAAATAATGTGGTTATCGATTTAAGTGTGGAGAGGTCCTTTACGTAATCATCCAGTCCTGACCCGGTTCTCTCAATCTGTTCATATTTAAGGCTTGCCTTTAATAATTGTGACTTTATTTCCATTAATTCATTCGCTATGCGCCGTAATTTTTGTTTCTTTTGGTCGTCTTCTCTCTGTTTCTTTAAAATATTTATCATTCGATGTTGCTTATCTTCTACCGATTTATATGTTTTCTTATCTCTTGTAGATAAGTGCGTAATTCTATTCGCTTGTGATTGGATCCAGGCATCAGAGTAGTTTGCCCTACCATATGAGTTATCTCGTGCAGTTCTTGACATGTTTCCTATTATATATAGATAAGTTTTTAATCAATTTTACGAGAAAAAAGTTCCTTTTTATTTGTTTTTGTGTTTTTTCCTTTTTATTTGTTTTTGTGTTTTTTCCTTTTTATTTGTTTTTGTGTTTAGTCGCTATCCCATGCATCATTTAAGGGTTCTTCATCTTCGCTATCGGAATCACCCCACCTAGTGGTTTTCTTAACGCCCCATTCGGTCGGCTTCTTAGGGGCGTTCTTCACTACAACGGTTTGAGTCGCTTTAGGAGGTACCTTAGGTTTACCGTCCTGAAAATTCGTCCAGATAGCCGCTGTCTCAGCGCGAAGTTCCCTAGTCTTTTGCGAAGGCAAACTAGGTACGGCTTCCTCGCTATCACTATCACTATCACTATCACTATCACTATCCAAACCGGCGAATGGATTTACATTCTTGGGGGGTTGAGTAGGCTTAAACGTGGTACCCTTTTTGAAATGGGGGTTACGTGGTGCTGGTGGCGCGCGATACTGTGACTGTCTAGCGCGCCAGTTCGCCTGGTTTTGGTCGTACCGCATTTTATTTTCCGATGCGATCCGCTGGTCAGCCTTACGATTTTCCTCGTCAAGCTTCTTCTCCATAGAACTCATCTTGTTCCATTGCTGTTGGGTGGGACGCTGGTAAGTTCGGTTAGCAGCGCGAGGACGAGAAACGGAAGAACGAGAGCTGGACATTATCTGGAAGGTTTGTTACTGGTGTTTTCTTTTGTATCTCTTTTGTGTAAATACTTGCTTGGGTACAGATTCTTTATAGGCTCAAAAGCATTTCAATTTTTTTGAAAAGGGAATAGTTAGCCCCAGCTATCGTATCCATCCTCATAGTCATCGTATGTAAAATTATAGTTATGTAAATAATGGTGTCGGGTGTTAGCGGGGTCAAGTATTAGTTGGTCATTCACGGTATAATATTCCCCTAGATAATAGGATATCATTTCATGAGGATCATAGTCTGAGTTATAGTAGTCGAGGTTTCCTGGTTGCTCCCAGTCCGCCTTCATATAGTCCAAGAAGTTTTTCATTAGGATGGCGTGCATTATTATCCCACGCTATATCTCCCTTATGTATTTCAATTTTTAAAAATTGAAATGCTTCCCTCCACATAAAGAATTGTACCCTCAAGTATTTAACAAAATGAATACATCAAATCAAAATCAATCATCAAGTCTAAGACAGAGAAGAGTGAATAGAGAACATAAGAAGAAGAATAAAAATCGTGCTGGATTTTCGCATCGGGATGATGAGAGATATAGTGTAGAGTATAATAGTTCTGATCATTGGGGAGAGATAGAGAAGAGCGTCCCGTATGATCCGGGTTGTTATGAGTTAGATAAGCATGTGGTGTATAGCGAGTGTCCATATACGCAACTCTATTGGGACAACGGTCCAGATTGCTTATGCAAATAAAAGTTTGCCGGTATATAGATAAGAAGGATAAAGTAGTTAGGTAATATAGTGGTTCGTCGTAGTTAATGAGGAAGATAGAAAGGGGTTCATACCTTTTTTCTTTTGATAAAATTGAAATTTTTTATTGGGTTTAACAATAGTTACCCAAGCACTTATATTTGAAAATGATGAACCCAACATTAATATTTCAAAACAATAAGTGCTTTTTCCAAGTGTTAAATACGTGTTGTCCGATGGATCTCTCTGCCTATATTCCGATGGAATGTAATAGGGAGCAGTTCCCGGTTTATTTGGAAAAGTATAAGTTAGAAAAGAAAGAGTACCAGTTGAAGGGGGGTGAGTGGTTGATTGAGAGGGAATGTGGAGATAATCCGCATTGCGGGGTTCGTGGGGGTTTGTTGGCGGATGAGATGGGGTTGGGTAAGACGATACAACTAATCGGTTGTATGGTATCTAACCCTTTGCCTTGTACCTTAGTAGTGTTGCCGGTGGCGTTGATCGACCAGTGGAAGCAGCAGTTTTTGAAGTATTCTCCGTATAAGCCGGTAATATATCATGCGGAGAAGAAGAAGATGTATAGTTTGGAGGATTTGCGTGGTGCGTCGGTTATTATTACTAGTTATGGGCATATATGTGAGAGTGAAGGTAAGACGAATGTATTTCATCAGTTGAGTTTTGATAGGGTTGTGTTTGATGAGGCGCATCATATGAGAAATCCGCTTACGAAGAAATTCAAGGGGGCAAAGTTAATTAAGGCGAGGGTGCGTTGGTTGTTGACGGGTACACCTATTCAGAATAGTTTGAGTGATTTTGCGAGTTTATGTACTTTGATGGGATATCCTAAAAACATATGTGCTAATAAAGAGAGTATGAATGAGGTTATTAGGTGTAGTGTTTTGAAGCGGACAAAGTACTCGGTTGGTCTCTCCTTGGTGCCGCCTAAGTTGCATCATGTGGTGGTGCCTTGGGGTTCCGATGAGGAAAAATGGTTAGCCGAGGATATTCATAGGACGTTTACGATACTTAAGGAAAATTTCGGAGAGAGGCAGTCTCATTCTATTTCGGGAGAGTTAACCAGTTCGGCCTTCGCTATGCTTGTGAGAGCGCGCCAGGCGTGTATATCCGCGTCGTTGATGGGAGACTTAGTGAGGCAGTTTATCCGCGAAGGGTATATAGATGATAGTGATTATGATATTGCGGAGGCGATGAAGCACCATAGTAAGATAGATGCGGTATGTCATAAGTTAATAGAGAGAAAGGGTAATGCTCGTAGAAAGTTGGTGTTTTGTCATTACAGTGGAGAAATAGATTTGATTCGTACGCAGCTTACCGCGGCTGGTATGGTGGTAGGTGTGTTTGATGGTCGCACACCCAAGAAGGGTAGAGATGAATTATTAAAGAATATGGAGTTGGAGGTGTTAATCTTGCAGATTGCTACGGGTAGCGAGGGGTTGAACCTCCAGCATTATACGGAGACTTATTTTGTAAGTGCTCATTGGAATCCCGCCTTGGAAGATCAGGCGGTTGCCAGGTGTCATCGTATTGGACAATTAGAGGATGTTGAGGTGTTTAGGTTTGAAATGGCCCCGTTTGGTAAGTCATGTAATATAGAGCAGTATTGTAAAACAGTGCAAGATGATAAGCGGAAGTTGTATGCTGTATTAGATTTAGAATAGAGAGATTAAAATGAGTAGGTAGTTTTTTTGTTGCTAGGAAAATGCTAGGAAAATGCTAGGGTATAATCTCCTCCCATCGATAAAACAGAAATCGGTATAAAAAATGATACCGGTTGATTAATTAGATGCATTCTCTCTTAAATAATTTTCTAGATACTACTCTCGGTTATAATAGTTAGAAAATATACTTCATAAAAAATAATACTTCATAGAGAATACAATCTTAAATAATACATCAGAGAGAATACATTAGAGAATGCAATCTATCTCTCTC
>Ga0315324_10000516_pt1 | contig 13386 bp, 11 predicted proteins | sample M150021515metaG_FD_203919 | JGI IMG/M metagenome (GOLD analysis project Ga0315324, IMG submission 203919) | Ammonia-oxidizing marine archaeal communities from Monterey Bay, California, United States - M1 500m 21515 | ecosystem: Environmental > Aquatic > Marine > Intertidal zone | place: USA...
GAGACCCTTGGTCAATAAAGAATTCAAGTTTATTCGTTAACTCCTCACTGCCATTTTCGTTAAGATTGACCTGAACTGTTAACAGTCACCAACTGGAGATTGAGATGGAGCGAGATCCTCTGACGGACATTGATCCGGTTGAGAGTGAGGAGTGGATCGAGGCGATTAACTCGGTCATTGAGACTGAAGGCGTCGAACGCGCCCAGTATCTTCTGCAGCGTCTGTCGACCAAGGTCACTGAAACTGGAGCCCAGCTACCTTACGCGATTAATACCCCATATCGGAACACCATACCCATCAGTAAAGAAGCCCGGATGCCTGGTGATCTTTTCATGGAGCGCTCCATCCGCTCGCTGATTCGCTGGAACGCCATGGCAATGGTGATGCGTGCCAATCTTAAGGACGGAACGCTAGGGGGTCATATTTCCAGCTTCCAGTCGAGCGCGACCCTTTACGACGTTGGTTTTAACTATTTCTTCCGTGGGACAACCGAGGAACAGCTGGGTGACCTGATCTATATACAGGGTCACTCCGCGCCGGGTATTTACGCCAGGTCTTTCCTCGAAGGGAACCTGTCCGAAGAACAGCTCGACAAATTCCGCCAGGAAGTGGATGGAGATGGCTTGTCTTCCTATCCGCACCCATGGCTGATGCCGGACTACTGGCAGTTCCCAACGGTTTCGATGGGGCTGGGCCCATTGCAGGCAATCTACCAAGCACACATCATGAAGTATCTGGACAATCGAGGCCTCGCTGGTCGTGGTTCGCGAAAAGTCTGGTGCTTTGCTGGCGATGGTGAAATGGATGAGCCGGAGTCCCAGGGTGCGATTGCACTGGCAGGTCGAGAGAAGCTGGATAACCTGATTTTTGTTGTCAATTGTAATCTGCAGCGACTGGATGGCCCTGTCAGAGGCAATGGCAAGATTATCCAGGAGCTGGAAGGTGTTTTCCGTGGTGCAGGATGGAATGTCATCAAGGTGGTTTGGGGCAGGCAGTGGGATCCGCTTTTCGAGAAGGATAAGTTTGGATTGCTGCAACAGCGAATGGATGAAGCGGTTGATGGCGAGTACCAGAACTACAAAAGCAGATCAGGAGCCTACACACGCGAGCATTTCTTTGGAAAGTATCCTGAGCTTTTGAAGGTCGTGGAGGATCTTACGGATGAGGATATTTTCCGTCTAAACAGAGGAGGTCATGACCCTTACAAGGTTTATGCTGCTTATGATGCTGCTACAACCCACACCGGGCAACCCACCGTCATCCTCGCAAAAACGGTTAAGGGCTATGGGTTAGGGCCCGCGGGTGAGGCGCAGAACTATACGCACTCAGTCAAAAAACTGGACCTTGAAGGGCTGAAGGATTTCAGGGACCGGTTCGATATTCCTATATCAGATGCCGATCTGGAGAAGGTGCCCTATTATCGCCCACCGGAAGACAGTACAGAGATGCGCTACCTAAAGCAGTGTAGGTCTTCCCTTGGGGGTTCACTGCCACGCAGGAAATCTGATTTTGAGGCATTGCAGATTCCGCCGTTGTCGGTGCTGGAGTCGGTGTTAAAGGGTACGGGCGATCGACAAATTTCTACGACAATGGCGTTCGTTCGGATCCTCAGCTCGTTGATCAAGGACAAGCAGATTGGCGAGCGGATCGTGCCCATCGTCCCGGATGAAGCTAGAACCTTCGGTATGGAGGGCATGTTCCGGCAGCTCGGTATCTATTCCTCGGGTGGCCAGTTGTATGAACCTACGGATACCGACCAGATCATGTACTACCGTGAGGATAAAAAAGGCCAGGTGCTTGAGGAAGGTATTAATGAGGGCGGTGCGTTTGCGGCATGGTTAGCTGCCGCGACGTCATACAGCAATAATGAAATACCCCTCATTCCTTTTTATGTTTTCTATTCCATGTTCGGCTTTCAGCGAATCGGTGACCTTTGTTGGGCCGCGGGTGACTTGCAGGCGCGCGGGTTTCTCCTGGGTGGTACGTCCGGTCGAACAACCTTGAACGGCGAAGGTTTGCAGCACCAGGATGGTCATAGCCATATCCTGGCATCGACAGTACCAAACTGTGTTTCCTATGATCCTTCCTACGCTTATGAACTTGCAGTGATCATCAGGCAGGGGCTGCAGGAAATGTATGTAGAGAAATTGCCTAGGTACTATTACATCACGATTATGAACGAGAACTATGAACAACCACCAATTCCTGATGGTGTGGAACAGGGGATTCTTCGTGGTATGTACTGTTTGCAGAAAAACGCTGTAAAAAGTTCCAAGAAGGTTGTCCAGCTACTCGGGTCGGGCACAATCCTGAGGGAATCGATTGCAGCGGCAGAATTGCTGCAAAAAGATTTTGGTGTGATCGCAGACATCTGGAGTGTTACCAGCTTCAACGAACTTCGACGCGAGGGGCTTAGCGTACATCGATGGAATATGTTGCATCCTCAGGAAAAGTCCAGGCTTAGCTATGTCGAAGAGTGTCTGAATGGAGTAAGTGGTCCGGTGATCGCCGCAACGGATTATATGAAAGCTTACGCGGACCAGATTCGGGAGTTTGTACCGGGACTGTATTCTGTACTGGGTACAGATGGGTTTGGCCGGAGCGATACTCGCGAACGGCTCAGGAAGTTTTTCGAGGTAGATCGATATTACATAACAGTGGCCGCGTTATCGGCATTAGCTCAGGAAAATGTTATCGATGCTGCGCAGGTGACGAAAGCAATTGAGCTTTACGGAATTGATCCAGGCAAGCCAGACCCGGTGACGTTGTGAGGAGTTATTGATGCTAGAGCAAGTACTCGTACCTGACGTCGGTGAAGCAGAAGACGTTGAAGTTATCGAGCTTCTGGTGGCGGTGGGTGATGTCATTGATGCCGACACTTCCCTGGTTGTACTTGAATCAGACAAGGCCAGTATGGAAATACCGTCCCCCTGCGCCGGGACGATCAAGTCATTTGCGGTTTCCGAGGGCGATAAGGTAACAGAAGGTTCACTTCTTGCTGAGATTGAGACCGACGAAAAATCTCAGAGAGGTGAAGTGACGCAGACGCCTGGCCCTGAACCGGTGGATGCTGCTGAGGAACAGGCCAGTGTATCTGAGCCTGATACTTATGCTGCTGAAAACTTGGTACCGCGAAAAATGGAAACCTCGAAAGTTATTCGTGTGCCGGATGTAGGAGACGCAGAGGAAATTATTGTGGCAGAAGTACTGGTCCGCCAGGGAGAGGCGCTGGAAGATGGTGACTCTATCGTTGTCCTGGAATCAGACAAGGCAAGTATGGAGATCCCAACGGATCTCGCGGGGGTTGTCCAGGAAATTTTCATTAATGAAGGGGATGAGGTTCATGAGGGCGATTCGCTGGTAACAATGGTTGGATGGGTGCCGATTGAGGTTGTGGCGCAGAATACCGCCGATATTTCAGCGGCGCGCGCCGGACTAACTTCTGAGCAAACCGCCAGGTCAGATGCCGACGCCTTTTTAGGAAAAACAGTCGTGGTAAAGTCGCGGTCAGATAGCCAGTCCAGCAAATACCAGGATCAGGAAACGAAAACAGGGGGTGTTCACGCAGGGCCCGCCGTAAGGAAACAGGCCCGGGAATATGGGGTTAAGATCACGGAAGTCACTGGCACGGGGCGTAAGGACAGGATTCTCAAGGAAGACATACACGAATTTGTCAAAGCGCGGATTTCAGGCAAAGGCACTTCCGGCGGTCTGGGGATACCCGAAATACTGCAGATGGACTTCACGAAGTGGGGTGAAGTCGAGAACAGACCGCTCAGCCGCATTCGAAAGGCGAGTGCAAAAAATCTGCATAGAAGCTGGTTGAATGTGCCGCATGTTACGCAGTTTGACGAGGCCGATATCACGGACCTGGAGGTTTTTCGGAAGGCACAGAACCTGGAACTACAATCCAGCGGAGCCAAAGTGACGCCGTTGGCCTTTTTGATTAAGGCTGTCGTCGATGCGTTGAAGAAATACCCGCAATTTAACTCGTCGATCGCCAGTGATTACGATCACCTGGTGCTCAAGAAGTACTATCGCATCGGCATTGCAGTAGAGACTGAAGGTGGTCTGGTTGTGCCGGTACTCAAAGACGCTGATAGAAAAGGCGTTATCCAGCTTGCGCAGGAAAGTGCTGAGCTGGCGAGGCTGGCACGTGATAAAAAATTACCGATGGATGCCATGCAGGGAGCGACGTTCACCATCTCCAGTCTGGGAGGAATTGGCGGTACCGCATTCACACCTATTGTAAATGCACCGGAAGTGGCGATTCTCGGCGTGTCTCGATCAAAAATGACACCTGTATATGACGGAGAGACATTTAATCCCCGGCTTATGTTGCCGCTATCTCTTTCCTACGATCATCGTGCGATTGATGGCGCAGAAGCCGCGAGATTCACGTCTCACCTTGGTGCTGTATTATCAGATATTCGTCGGGTCATTATGTGATGACCGGGCTAACCTTTTTGCCAGAGCACTTCATCGATACCGGTAATGCGCGCGCAGCTTCTGGCGACGACAAACAGATAGTCTGACAGTCGATTTAAAAATTCCTTTGACGCTGTATTCACATCCTCACTTTCTGCAAGCAAAGCGACGTTGCGTTCGGCTCGCCTGCAAATTGCTCTCGCCATGTGACAGTTAGCGATGAGTGCGGACCCGCCGGGCAGGATAAAATTTTCAAGCGGGTCAAGATGATCGTTAAGAGCATCCAGGTGTTCTTCGATAGCGATCACATGATCTTTGTTAACGATTTCGAAACCTGGAATGGACAACTCCCCGCCCAGGTCAAATATCCGATGCTGGAGCGATCGCATAAAGCTTGCGATGTCGATGAGATCATCAAAGCCTTCCAGGATTAACCCCTCAACAACCACGCCCATAATGCTATTCAGTTCATCCACACTGCCCATGGCTTCTACGCGGGGGTGGGTTTTTTTAATTCGGCTACCATCGCCCAGCCCTGTTTCTCCGCCATCTCCGGTGCGTGTGTAAATTTTTGAAAGTCGCTTGCCCATAGGTTGTCTGTTTACTCTGGTATGATGTGGTGAACCATAATGGATTCAGTTCGCACTGACTCGTCTAGTTCTTTTCTGGCGAACTTGATCATGTTGTCCATGGTTGGTGCCCCGGTCTCAGCGGTAGCGGCGCAGATACTCATCCCAATTGAGACCGACTGAAAGCCCGCCTTCGTTGTGTAACTCTTGAGACGCAGGCCATCAAAAATACGGTTATAGGATTCGGCTGTGCACTGTTCGATATTGGGCTGTATCACGACCAGGGCAAACAGGCCGGGTGAAAAATAGGATACAACATCCAATGGCCGTACCAGTCTCTGGATTCGCTCAGATACTTTAACAATCAGTTCGTCAGCAATAGAGGTGTCGTATGTCTCTTTCACTTCTTCGTAGTTGTGGACAGAAATCATCACAATGCATGCCGCCCCACCGCGGGATTCCACTTGCCGAATTGTGCTGTTGAGTGCCTGCTCCGCGTATTCCCGGTTGCCGAGTCCTGTTAGTGGATTCAGTAACTGGCCTTTCCTGAGGTTGTTGCACAGGTGCTGCAGTGAATCGTTTGAGGCGTGCAAAGCGTTCATTTGCAGGGAGATTCGGGCCCCGGCTAGCGTCAGGTGTTCTATGACATCCACTCGCTTGGTGCCAGTGACCCCATCGATCACCTGGTGAAAATCGTCCAGTAGGACTCGCTCATGGTCCATCGCGCCGACAAGGATGAGATAGGTGAAGTGGTTTCGTTCTTCGTCGATATCGCGAATCGCTTCAGCGAGTTCGAAGCCAGTCATCTCGACAGCGTCCATTTCCATGATGACGACATTCGCGGGGGCGTCTTCAAGTACCTGCAGGGCATTAACTGCCCCAAAACAAACTCGGTTGTTCGAGATCTTCATTAGACCATCATCAAGGAAGTCGAGAATCGAATTTCCTCCTTTGACGACGACAACAACCGGCGGGTCAAACATAGTGGTTCACTGATGCAGTTGGTATGCTTGTACATTAAATCGATAAATAGTTTAAAGAATATAGGGGTAAATAAACATGCCTTCATTCGATGTGGTTTCAGAGGTGAATTTTCATGAGGTCACTAATGCGGTGGATCAGTCGAACAGGGAAATCCAGACCCGTTTTGACTTCCGCGGGGTTGATGCGAAATTTGAACGCAAAGAAGATGTAGTACGCATCACCGCTGAAGCAGATATTCAGCTGGACCAGATGATCGACATACTTAGGGCGAAACTGGTCAAGCGGTCGATTGATCCCAGAGTGATGGATATCGGTGATCAGGAACACGTCGGAAAGCTGCTGCACAAGAACATCAAAATCAAGGAAGGAATCGAAAGCCTTCTTGCGAAAAAAGTCGTGAAAATGATCAAAGACAAAAAGATGAAAGTTCAGGCGGCGATTCAGGGTGAGAAAGTCCGGGTAACCGGAAAGAAACGGGATGACCTGCAGCAGGTGATGAGTATGCTTAAGGAAGAAGAAATCGACACCCCTTTGCAATATAACAATTTTCGGGACTAGGTGGCGCTTGCAGGATCTAACCTGGCGGGAAACTCTGCTGATTTATACCAATCCTCGGGTTATTGCGATGACCTTTCTGGGTTTTTCGGGTGGCTTGCCGTTCCTGCTTGTGTTCTCTACGTTGACCGCATGGTTAACGGAAGGGAATGTCAGTCGTAGTACTATTGGATTCTTTGCCTGGATTGGCATTACCTATTCCACCAAGGTGCTTTGGGCGCCTGTGGTTGATTCGATTCCGGTTCCATTTCTGACGAAAATCCTGGGCCAGCGTCGAAGCTGGATGCTAATCGGACAGATGGGGATATCGTGCGGTCTGGTGCTCATGTCACTCATCGGTCCTTCAGATTTACTTATTTTAAGTTGTTGTGCTTTTCTTGTTGCATTTTCGTCAGCGACGCAGGATGTCGCCATTGATGCGTTTCGAATCGAGTCTGCAGAGCCCGAGTATCAGGGAGCCATGTCTGCTGCTTATGTTTTTGGTTACCGATTGGCGCTGCTGGTTGCTGGTGCCGGCGCGCTGTATCTTGCCGAGTATTTTTCGTGGACTATCGCTTACATCACCATGGCGACCCTGATGCTGGTTGGCGTGATAACGGTTGTCTTGGTAGCAGAGCCTGATCGCCAGTCTGACTCCTTTCCGCTTGAGTTGTCCGCGATTGGTCTAAGGCGATGGTTTACCAGAGCAGTGGCGGGGCCTTTCGTTGATTTTTTCTCGCGCAATGGCAAAGTCGCCTTCATCATCCTGCTGTTTATCGCTGTTTTTCGGTTAAGTGACATCGCCCTGGGCATTATGGCGAACCCCTTTTATCTGGATATGGGTTACACCAAAATTGAAATAGCCAATGTCGCCAAGGTGTTCGGCTTCTTCATGAGTATCTCCGGATCATTAATATGTGGTGTTCTGGTTGTGAAATGGGGACTGATGAGGCCGCTTCTTATTGGTGCGGTTGCGGTTGCGGTAACCAATCTGCTGTTCGCTTCCCTAAGTGTTCTGGAGCCCAAGGTTTCTTACCTGGCGATCGTGATTTCTGCGGATAATATTTCCGGCGGATTTGCAGCTACGGCTTTCATCGCCTATCTGTCGAGTCTCACAAACAGGGCGTACACGGCGACGCAATACGCTCTATTCAGTTCACTGATGACGCTACCGGGTAAGTTCATATCCGGTTTTTCCGGGTTGGTGGTGGATAACTTTGGTTACTTTGAGTTTTTCGTCGTCGCAGCGATGTTAGGTATTCCCGCGATCCTGCTGGTTGCCTGGCTGTCTCGATATGAGCGCGTTCAGTTGGCGTCCCAACCGTAAACCTTCAGGCTGACCCGACCGTTGATCAGGGTTACGCCTTCTTTCTCCAGCCTTGATCGCTGCCGATCCTTCGCCGGATTGGTGATTCTTCCCTGCGAATTGATGACGCGATGCCATGGCAATCGGGTGTTGGGGGGAAGCCCTGACAGTATTCGGCCGATCAGCCTTGAATGTCTGGGAATACCAGCCAGTCTGGCGATCTGGCCATAGGTCGCGACCTGACCTTTTGGGATCTGGTGCACGATCAGCCATACCCGCTCCTGAGAGTTTTGTCGTGATTTGGCCATAGAATCTGCGTCCCGGTCGTGAATCGTCTGTTATTGCGGTGATTTTATGGGTTTTTAGCAGTCTTGGCTTGACTCTGCTAATTCTGACCATATTATTAGCACTCCCTAAAGGAGAGTGCTAATCGCCCGCTTCAAAGGCTCAATATAAAGGGCCTTTAGTCAAGGTTAGCTGTGTTTTGTTAGACAGGCCAGAGGGCAGTTTTGGGCCCAATGTCCCAGTATTAAATCAGGAGAAACGAATGAGTATCCGTCCATTACAAGACCGTGTCGTCGTACGCCGCACGGAAGAAGAAACCAAGTCAGCCGGTGGGATTGTTATCCCTGGCTCCGCTGCAGAGAAGCCCTCACAGGGTGAAGTGCTGTCGGTAGGCCCCGGAAAGAAACTGGACAATGGTTCCGTACAGAACGTCGATCTTAGCGTCGGCGATAAGGTTCTTTTTGGTCAGTATTCCGGAAGCACCGTGAAGGTTGATGGTGAGGAACTTCTCATCATGAGCGAAAGCGAAATATTCGGCGTTATCGAGTAACTAGAGAATTTTGCCAAAAGAATTGATAGATAGAGGATTAAAAGATTATGACTGCTAAAGACGTGAAATTTGGTGATTCTGCGCGAAGAAGAATGCTTGCGGGTGTAAATATCCTGGCAGACGCGGTAAAAGTCACCCTCGGCCCTAAAGGCCGAAATGTAGTACTCGATAAGTCATTCGGCGCACCGACAGTAACAAAAGATGGTGTATCCGTAGCGAAAGAAATCGAGCTTCAGGACAAGTTTGAAAACATGGGCGCCCAGATGGTTAAGGAAGTTGCATCACAGACTTCTGATATCGCTGGTGACGGAACCACAACTGCAACAGTTCTGGCACAGGCTATTTTGAACGAAGGCTTGAAGTCAGTTGCTGCTGGCATGAATCCAATGGACCTTAAGCGTGGCATCGACAAAGCTGTTGCTGCTGCTATTGCCGAAGTCGAGAATCTGGCTGTGCCTTGTTCCGACACTAAAGCTATTGCGCAGGTTGGTAGTGTTTCTGCTAACAGCGATATGGAAGTCGGTGAGAAGATCGCGGAAGCCATGGAAAAAGTTGGTAAAGAAGGCGTCATTACTGTTGAAGAAGGCAGTGGTCTTGAGATGGAACTTGATGTCGTTGAAGGTATGCAGTTTGACCGCGGTTACCTGTCTCCTTACTTCATCAACAACCAGGACAGCATGAGTGCAGAGCTGGAAGAGCCTTATGTTCTTCTTTTCGACAAGAAAATCACTAACATCCGCGACCTGCTACCGGTACTGGAAGCAGTAGCCAAGTCAGGTCGGCCGCTGATGATCATTGCGGAAGATGTTGAAGGCGAAGCGCTTGCAACGCTGGTAGTGAACAACATGCGTGGCATCGTAAAAGTTGCTGCATCCAAGGCTCCTGGGTTTGGCGACCGTCGTAAGGAGATGTTGCAGGACATTGCTATCCTGACTGGTGGTACTGTGATTTCTGAAGAAGTCGGTCTAGCACTTGAAGGTGCAACGCTTGATGATCTAGGGCAGGCTAAGCGAATCAGCCTGACTAAAGAAGCCACAACCGTTGTTGACGGTGCTGGCAAGTCTGATGATATCGAAGCACGAGTTAATCAGATCCGTACCCAGATCGAAGAAACTTCTTCTGACTACGATCGTGAAAAGCTCCAGGAGCGAGTTGCAAAGCTGGCTGGTGGTGTTGCAGTACTTAAAGTTGGCGCTGCCACTGAAGTAGAAATGAAAGAGAAGAAAGCGCGAGTTGAAGATGCGCTGAACTCTACTCGAGCTGCTGTCGAAGAAGGCATCGTTGCTGGTGGTGGTGTTGCGCTAATTCGTGCGGTCAATGCTATTGACGGCCTGACAGGTGACAACGAAGACCAGGACGTCGGCATTAACCTGGCACGTCGTGCGATGGAAGCGCCTCTACGTCAGATCGTGACTAACGCGGGCGAAGAAGCTTCAGTTGTCGTCGACAAGGTCAAGCAACTGAAAGGTAACGAAGGTTACAATGCTGCGACTGGTGAATACGGCGATATGATCGCGTTCGGTATTCCTGATCCTGCCAAGGTAACCCGTACAGCGCTTCAGGCTGCTGCATCTGTTGCGGGTCTGATGATCACGACAGAATGTATGGTCACCGACATGGTAGATGACTCACCAGCACCTGCAATGCCTGATATGGGCGGCATGGGTGGTATGGGCGGCATGATGTAGAAAGGGCTTTATGGCCGTTTACCTGGCGGCTTTTCCAGGGTACCGCTTTTAAGGTCCCAGGAGCTTAAGCCAGGTAACGCTGAAGGCTCTATGTCACTGGTACGAAAAACCCCGCAATTTGCGGGGTTTTTTATGGGTGCTCTTCTACCACGGTCATGTTCACTTCCTGGCTAGCTACTTCTCTCGAGATGGCGTGGGGGCACGGGTTGAGATGAATGCGGTGGGGTTAGATCTTGCTGTTTAACTGAACCAGTTCCTGCCGCCAGGCTTCCTGTGACTTCGGTTTTTGGAAGCGGGGTTTTCGTGCCAGATCAGCCTCCAGCAGGGTCTCCAGCTCGACCATTCGAGCGAGGATTTGTTCTTCATCATCCAGTTGTACCTGGTCCGGCGTGTTGTCTTTCTGTTTGCGGCGCTGTCCTTCTGTTGGGTTGCTGCTGTAAAATTGATCGGCGTGATTGATTGCTTTTAGCTGGCCGTCACTGATCAGCATAAAGTGTTCTGCGATGTTGTCTACAAATCGGCGGTCGTGTGACGTGATCAGTACCGTGGCGTTGGTTTCAAGGATCTGTTCTTCAAGTTCTTCCTTGCCCTGGATGTCGATGTGATTGGTCGGTTCATCCAGGATCAGGAAGTTGGGTTGGTTAAGTTTAATGATCAGGAACATGATGCGAGCTTTCTCGCCACCGGACAGGACGCCTACTTTCTTGTCCAGGTCCGTGAATGGAAACCCGGCCTTGATCAGGGATGCCTTGTGGCCTGAGTCTGGACCATCGCAGTTTTCGCGAAGCGTTTCCATCAGGCCAAGAGCGGGGTTCAGCAGTTGAAGTTCCTGGTCGTAGTACCCAATGTCACATTGGGGGTTGAACTTCACGACATCGCCGTCTTTGTTGTGCTGATACTTGTTCATTATCAGGTCGATCAGTGTCGTCTTACCGACACCGTTGTGACCTAGCAGCGCAACTCGCTCCCCGGGCCTGATCATCAGGTCCTCAATATGGAATAACGATTTACCATTCGGTGCGGCGATATCCTGCTGCTCGATATGGAGCATTCGATTGGCCTGGGCGCTGCTGACATCTATAGTCAGGTTTAGCCCTGAGCCCCTGGACACAAAAGTCTGAACTTCCTTGAGGCGCTCGATTCGCTTTTCCATCGTCTTGGCTTTCTTGGCGAGCTTCGCGTTGTCGTATACCTTTCCCCAGATAGCCAGGCGGTGGGCACTTGCCTCAAGCCTATTAATGTTCTTCTCTTCCTGTTCTCGTGTCTGCTGGGCGGCTATATCGTGTTCTTCAAGCGCGTCCCGCGCCTTTGAGTAAGGCATGGCGAAGTTGTAGATGTGCTCGTCCCTCAGAAAGACAGTTCGATTGGTGACAGAATCCAGGAACTCGCGATCGTGCGAGATAAGCAGGAACGCAGCGCGCATTGATTTCAGGTGGTTCTCGAAGATAAGCAGCGTGCTGAGGTCCAGATGGTTGGTGGGCTCATCGAATAAGATCACGTTAGGTTCGGTAATGATGGCCCGGGCAAACATTAGCCGATTTTGCTGGCCACCTGACAGGTCTGCCACCCTGAATCCGTGCTCGTGATCCGAGAACCCCAGTTGGGTGAGGAGCAGTTCGGCTTTGTACCGACCCTTGGTTATTTCTTCCTCGGGCAGTTTGCTTGCCAACGCCTCGATGAGTGTCAGGCCCAGCAGTGCGGGGCTTATAAACTGCTCCACCGTCTCCAGGTGAAGCGCCTTGTTTCGTGAGACGTCACCAACATCGGGGCGTTCGGTGCCTTCCAGGATTGAGAGTAATGTGGATTTGCCAGAGCCATTGTGACCGACCATACCAATACGATCATTGGTGTTGATCGTCAGGTCCAGTTCCTGGAACAGGGTTTTGGTTCCCATCGAGTGCGAGATCCGGTGGCATTGTAACAGAGGTGGCATGGTTTAAAGGATGGTGTCCAGTCAGATTGATACTGCAGACAATGGTATCAGGTATCGTTCTCTAGAAAAGTCCGCAGGTCATCGGCAGAGAACGGCCAGCCTATTTCTCTATCGTCCGCACGAATCACCGGGATAGTAATGCCGTATCGATCCATCAAATCTTCTGAATCTGCGATCTCGACCAGTTCGATACTCAGGTCCATTCCGTCACCAGTTAGTGACAGAAGTTGTTCATGCGCTTCTTCGCACAGATGGCATCCAAGGGTTGTAAAAAGCTGGACGATCAAGTTTGCTTATCCAGTGGGGCCGGTAGATTAAAGAACCGCCGCGCATTATCTGAGGTCTGGCAGGCCACTTCCTCGATGGTAGCACCCCTGCACTCGGCAACTGTTTCACAAACCAGGTTAAGATACTGGGGTTCGTTTCTGCGGGTTTTGGGTTTTGGTTTGATGTTCCTGGGCATCAGGTATGGCGCGTCAGTTTCTATCATCAAGCGCTCCGCAGGGATGTCCTTGACCAGGGTTAATAAATGTTGGCCGCGACGTTCGTCACAAATCCACCCGGTGATGCCAATGTGGCAGTCCAGATCAAGATAGGCGTAAAGCGCTTCTTTTTGCCCGGTGAAACAATGAACCACCAGGTCACCCAGGTCATCCCGATAACCTGAAAGCACCTCTGCGAGGGCAGGGTGGGCATCCCGCTCGTGCAGGAACATGGGTAGTCCGGTTTCGATGGCGAGCTCAATATGTTGCTCGAACGATTTGATTTGTGCGGGTCTTGGCGAGAAGTCTCGAAAGAAATCGAGCCCGGTTTCACCCACGGCCTTCACCCTGTCATTTTCAAGAAGCCCTTGTAGTGTTGCGATGGCTTCACGGCTGATCTCTTCTGCATGGTGGGGGTGGATGCCGGCGGTGGCGAACAGCTGTTCGTGCCGGTTTGCCAGTTCAGCGGCCTGTTTGCTGCCTTGCAGTGACGCGCCTGTCACCATCATTTGGGTAACACCGGCATCATGGGCGCGCCGCAGTACATCATCAAAATCGTGATCGAATGAATCGTGGGTGAGGTTGGCACCAATATCTATCAGCATGAAAGTGTTTACATATTCTCTG
>Ga0315324_10000518_pt1 | contig 13379 bp, 13 predicted proteins | sample M150021515metaG_FD_203919 | JGI IMG/M metagenome (GOLD analysis project Ga0315324, IMG submission 203919) | Ammonia-oxidizing marine archaeal communities from Monterey Bay, California, United States - M1 500m 21515 | ecosystem: Environmental > Aquatic > Marine > Intertidal zone | place: USA...
GCACGCGTGTGCGCGCTAAAAAGCACTTCATTCAACGGTTAGAATTTCAGGCCCACCATCAGTTATCAGTACAGTATGCTCGAATTGTCCAATCAATCCATCATCATGACATGCCAATGCGTGGTATGTTTCTAGGAATCGAATACTGATGAGTTTCTTTACTAAGGCATTCCATTTGCTCTGACGACTTTCTTCATCCGCATCAGGGAATGGTTTTTCCAGCATTGGGAACGCCCATCGCTCAGCAAATGGCAATGTTGCATACCTCTCCTCAAGAGTTCTTGCTAGTTGGGCACCTAGTGGTTTGAGTTGTTTTCTAGCTAATGCCTTTCTCCAACTAACTTTGCCAGTAACTCTGTAGATATTTGAAGAGTTCTGGGTTCCAATATTCTTAATCAATCCAGATGATCCAGTGGTATTGAATGGCTCGATTGCATATACACTGCCTTCTTCCACTGTTCCTTTGAATCCTGCATTGTCTGGGCCACACGCATATGAAGGTACACTGATTCCAGCATGGAGTTCCCAAGGTTTCAGTTGGTGGCCACATAGGTTTCGAATTGGTTGAAATCCAGCATCTATACTAGGCTGGGCAGCAGCTGCTCCGACTTTGTACCAAGGAGTTCCTGGATGCAACATTTCTACAGCAGCATCACGAGATTCTTTGGCAGCTCTGATTTGTTCAGTATGATTTGCTGAATTACCAACTTCGAGAGTGAGTGCATTATCGCCGATATGGCCATTGATGTGTACTCCGATATCCAATTTGACAAGGTCTCCCTTCTCAAATACCATTTCTCTCTCCCAACCTTCTGGGGCAGTCACAGAATGATCGGTTGTATAATGCGCAGCAAGTTCGTTAACTGCAATCGTACTAGGGAATGCCGCATTTCCACCATTCCGTTTGATGAATCTCTCGGCCGATTTGATGACTTCATCCCAAGTTTTCCCGGGAGTAATATCGTCTTTAATCGCCTCGATAGCGCGGCGCGCAACATGCCCCGCATCACGCCAATACTTCAGGCTGGAGTCGTCCACCATTCCCTCACGTCTGCATGAGGTATCACGCCCTCTCTCATAACGCTTAGGGACCAGCCCCTTTCAGAATGAGGGTTCTCTTTCAATTGAATATAGGTACTTCCTTTACCTCCGGGGCATAGACCTGGAATGTAACGAGAGACTCCAATCGCTTCTGCAGCAAGCATAGTATCACATTCAGAAATAACTCCAGATGGATTGGCACTGGTTGCAGTAATAGGGCCATGAATTGTTGCGAGTTTAATTGCTTCAGGATGTGCAAAAACTCTGATTGCGACCCAATCTCCTCCCAGTCGCGAATCAAGGGTATTTATTGCAGGCAAAACGAGGGTCAACGAACCTTTTGGAAAACTTTCGAGAAGTTGAATTACACATTCAGGAATTATTACCAAGTCAGAAACTTGGTTCATACTTTCAACACCGAGACTTACTGGCATTTCTGAAGAACGATTCTTTTTCGAAAATAATTGGTCTAATCCTTCTTCGATTGGCAGGCATCCTAAGCCTGGCAAAGTCGATGTTGGATATACCACTAGGCCACCGGCCTTGAGGTAGTCTTCCATTCCCCTAACCCAATTCGTGACATGGTTTTCTGCAATTTGTGCAGCTAGGTCCTTATCTTCCGTCTTCACTAATAATTTACCACTAGGGTAGAGAGTTAACTCAGCAGGGCCTGAGAAAGTCCATGCCAAGCGTGATCTGATTCCGATTTCATATCCAGCCGCTTCAATATTAGAACCGACTGATTCAAGGTCAATGTTGTCAATACCATCTACGACGATTTGCCATGCGGCCTTGTTACCACACATTTCCATAACAAAAGAATCCTCAGTCAAGCCCTCATTCCTCCTTAGATGGAGAGGCAGGAGGGCCGGCAGGAGGGCCGGCAGGGGGGCCGGCAGGGGGGCCAGCAGGTGGGCCAGAAGGAGGACCAGAAGGAGGACCAGAAGGAGGACCAGAAGGGGGGCCAGCAGGTGGGCCAGAAGGAGGACCAGAAGGTGGACCAGAAGGAGGGGGGCTTGGTGCCTCGGCAGGGGCAGGCGGTTCTGGTGGAGATGGTGGAGCCGAAGGAGGAGTAGGTGGCTTTGGTGGAGAAGGCGGTTTAGGTGGAGATGGTGGAGCCGAAGGAGGAGAAGGTGGCTTTGGTGGAGAAGGCGGTTTAGGTGGAGATGGTGGAGCCGAAGGAGGAGAAGGTGGCTTAGGTGGTGAGGAAGGTCTTGGTGTAAGCGGCGCTAGAAGCGGGTCACTAGAACCATTTGACCCTGGAGTAAGAGGAGATAGCAATGGGTCTTCACGGCGTGCTGGTTGTGCTAATGGTGCTTCTCTAATCGGGTTGGCATTTAGGATAGGTGCTTCGTGAGCACCTTCTGATGACGTCGATGTCATTCCAGTAGAGAGCTTTGCGAGGTCGGCTTTGATCAAAGTGTCACCACCTTCTGCATTTTCAGCAGCATATGATGACATTTGCACCAAATTTGGATTAATCATTTCACGTTCCTGAACTTGGCCGAAATCAGAAAGGTTGTCAGTAAAGGCCCCAGAGAATAAGGATGAACCAATTGTACTGGCTAACTTCCTACCCTTCTGAAATTCAAATTCAAAATCTGCATCAAAAGACCCTAACTTTATTTCATCGCCATTACCATCTAACACAAAGGTCCATTGTCCTGTAGATATTGGAAACTCAAAGGTCCATTCTCTTTCAACACCAGGGCCGAGACTAGATACACCTTCGTTTGAATCAAACTTATTTCCAGCACTGGTAATGATGCGAACATCCAGTCCGCCCATTGGAACAGGTGCTTCATTGGAAACTGAAATAACGGCAATGACGACATCTTCGTCGTCATCATTAATATCCATTTGAACACTGATGAGATTTGCTTCAAGCGAACCACTTCTGCCCGAGGTTGCACCGCTCATGCCACTCACCGACCGCTCACCCTCGGCTCCTGTACTTGAAGACAACTCCAATTTGGGCTATTAGCGAAGTCCCGCCCTAGTGGTCTGCGGGAGAGACCAATCAACCGCAGCAACCGTATGATTTGCTTTGTCAATAGGAGAGCGTTTATCGCTGTCCCGCCATGTTCTAACAAGGTCAATAATTCCGATTATTTGCCCAATTCCAGGAATGACATAACGCAATTTGTGAACCGCCCTTCTACCCCAATGAGATTCACCAAGCAGTGAACCGTCGTCATGTACAATTGCAATCCTCATCGCTCTTTGACCCAATGATCTCCCAGCGCCTTTTCCAGTATACTTGAAGTACAGCCAATAAATTGCAAAATGTATACTTAGAGTGAGAATGAAGTAGGGCGCTTGACTAGTGGTAATCAATTCCCAATTCATTAGGTATGCAAAGAAATTCCCCGTAGTTAAGAAATAAACAACGACAGTAATCAAGAGCATATCAAGAAGAAAAGCAACTCCCCGTTTCCATACTGGAGCGATTAACATTCCTTCTGGAGCGGTTGTGGCTAAAGCAGCCTGAGCCATTGTTCCACCCTTGTTGAGGGTGATTGGTGAGTCCGCCATGATTAGGGGTTGAGTCTCCCCCTTGTGAAGATGACCATTATCAATCCCTGATATGCCAAGCCATCAACCCAGATTCTGAGACCCAGTCTAGCCATGCTGACCACTGACCATCATGTCTCAAAGTTCGGTCATCGCCAATGACGATGAGGCCTCGTTTTGCACGCGTCATTGCAACATTGAGGCGCCTTGCATCGCTAAGAAATCCTACATTCCCTTCGTCATTTGAGCGCACGGTACTCATGACGATAATCTCCTTTTCACGACCTTGATATCCATCCACAGTTTTGATTTCAAGTCCTTCATATCTATCATCGACGAGATCCCTGATTAGCCTAACTTGTCCCGAATAGGGGGAGATGATTCCGATATCCTCTGGTTGTAAATCACCAGGTTCTAACAAACCTTCTAGGATTTTTATTACGACGCCGGCTTCATCCATATTTGAGCGAGATGAACCACTTTCTTCAGCAATCTCCGCTCCATGAACTGGTACGAAGGCTACAGGTTTGTCCCAATCTGGCCAAAGGAATCCCGCAGGGGCAGGTCTGTCAGATGATGTGCACCCATCCTCGAGTCGGTTATCATAAAATCTAGCTGAAGGGTATTCTCTAATCGAAGGATGCATGCGGTATTGAGTGGTAAGCATGTGAGCAGGAATACCATTTTTCAATAATCGTTCGAATAGTGGAATATCAAGTCCACCCTTCTCAGCATTTAGGCTGGTAACTGTTGGTGGAAGTTGGCGATGGTCTCCTACGAGAATTAGTTGGCGTGCTCCTTTCACAATTGGAACTAATGCACTAGGCTCAGTTGCTTGAGTTGCTTCGTCAATCAATACTACTGGGAATCTTTTGCTAGAGAGAGTGAAGTGCCCGGCACCAATATTGGTCGAACAAAGAACTTCAGCTCCTGAAAGAACTTCTTCGACAATCTTTTGTTCCAATTCACGCATTTCACGGTAATTGCGGTTGATATCTCGATGTGCAAGTCCCTTATCCTTACCTTTGAGGTCATGCAATTTCGCTCTCATTGCTTCGTTTTCTTCCCTGATGAATGCGACTTCATCTTGCTTTGGATGGCTGGAAACTTTAGCATCTAGTGTAGCTTCACGCAAATGCTCTCTCACTTTGACAGGTCTACCAAAACGTACTGCTTTTACTCCTAAGTCAAGTAAACCTTCAAGCAAATTGTCAACGGCAACATTCGATTCTGCACATGCCAGAATCGGCCCTCGCCCCATCTGTACCATTGCAGAAAGGAGATGAACTGCAGTATGCGTTTTCCCGGTTCCTGGTGGCCCCTGAATCAATGATAATCGTCGTCCAATTGCATTGTCTATCGCTAGGCGTTGACTTTCATCTAGCATCGCACCTTTCAGGCTCCAAGGCATTCTTTTTTGCCCGTGCATCTCCGGTGGCATTTCCGCCGATGAAGCAACATCATGTGGTTGGCAAAGTAGTAAATCACGTAATACGGTTCCACTGTTACCTTCGGTAGAATGGAATGAGATCAATGCTTCATGCATTCGGTCGTGTGCGACTCTATTGGCGCCGCGGTCAAGACGCCATCCACCTTTGCGAATATCACTTGGTTTTTCTGAAACGACAATACGAATACGTCGCGAATTTCGGTCTAAGACCACTCCCTCTACGACTTTTTCACCCCATGGTCGAGCTCTACTGATGATCACCATGTCTCCATGTCCAAACCGATGGAAGGGGAGAGAGCCCCCTCCACGTTGCTCGAAAACAAGAATTGGCTCACCAAAGAACCTGCCAGAACTGCGCCCTTGTAGATCAAAAAGTGCAATACCTGCCTTGAGGAGTTTTTGTTTTGACCAATTTTTCCAGCGCTCTTCTACCTGATTGAGTTCATCTTCCAACTCAATCCCAATGAGTTTTGTGAAGCAATCAAAATGGTCCTGACTGCGTTGCCAGCGATAATCATGAATTGCTGTTCTTGACTGCTTGGAAGTGGACCTAGTGTCCATTCGGCGAACACCGCCCCTCTCTCCCATGATTAAGCCAAGTGTCTCTGGTATAGCATGATGTCGGCTCACATGGGGAGGTGAGGCTTAACAAGGAAATCAGTTGCCCGAGAAATGCTGATGTCCATGTTCAAGCGCAGAGGGGGGGACGTAGTTGAGAGCAATGCCTGCCCTTATTGCGAATTCAACAATGCTGCTGGAGTCAGTACTTGTGTCCAATGCTATTACGAGATGGAGAAATCTGCTCGTGACCAAGGAGAATCGGTATCCCCTGAGATTTCCAGTAGCATTTTTGATGAACTAATGTCTGAAGAAGATGATTCTTGGGATGATACTGAAGCACTTGATGTAGTCTTGACAATGGACCAAGATCCGTTAGTAGTAGATCAGTACGAGACAACAGACTTTTCTTCGGAAGAGCCCGAAAAAATTGGTTTCATGGATTCGAGAGCACCCGAACTTCATACTACAGTAATCCACCAAGTTGAAGATGTCTCAATTGAAGATGTGGGTGAGGCGCCTAAGGATTACTCAAAGATTGATTTGACTGGACATGACCCACTCGCAGAGGTTGCAGAACCTGTTCACTCCGGCCGAGGAGCAGTATTTTCTCCTCAATCACCAAAGATGGATGATGACCTTCTAGGACACATTGGTGGCAGTGAATTACCTTCTCTCCCTCCTGATGATTTGTATAACAATAAAGTCGACCTTACCGGGCAAGGTGCTCCTCCACCTCCAGCCCCGATTGTGCAAGTACCAGTTCCAGAGGTGGTAAAGGCTCCAGCGCCTACACCTGCGATAGCCCTTCCCGAATCTCCAATAATTCAATCCCCAGCTGAAGAACCCACTCCAGCGCCTACACCCGCGATTGCCCTTCCTGAATCTCCAATAATTCAATCCCCAGTTGAAGAGCCCACTCCAGAACCAGTTGAAGAGCCCACTCCAGAACCAGCAGAAGAGCCCACTCCAGAACCAGCAGAAGAGCCTACTCCAGCCCCTGAGCCAGAGGACGATGGTCGCTTCTGGCCATGGCCAGCAGCAGAACCATGGGACCCTCGTCAAATTCACCGCGAAGTAGTCAGCGCACTGGAAGATGCAAAGTCAGGGAAGATAGATTCTGCAAGTAGGACCATTGAGGAACTAGGCCCTCACCTCGATGATGCAAATGTAGATTTGCTCTATCATGTAGGGTTGGTGCTCAAACAAATTGGACGTGAAAATGATGTTTCTTGGATGTTAGCAAGAGCCCATTCTGCTCTACCCGAGTCGGAACATGTTTCATCAGCAGTGGCCCACCTCGGTGTTAACTGAGGAGGGAGAGTCGTGGATACACCGGAACTCGAAGTCGATGATGAAATCGTACTCCGTCCTGTAAATAGACGGATTCTTCCTGAAGTCAAACAGGCATACATGGAAGACCCAGATGCAACCCGTTCAGCCTTACCTTGGTTGAAGGACGGGGAAGAAGCGATTCGTCAGATTGCTGATCTGATGCTTGATTTAGAAATGCACAGAACCGGAGATGTCGTGCACTTCTGGGCAATACACCGACTTTCCGACAATGCATTTGTTGGCATGATCGGTCTTGGTGACGAACTTCAACTTGCAGCATCAGCATACAATCTAGGATATTGGGTCGTGAAATCTTCTCGTGGTCAAGGGATAACAAACCGATGTGTAGATAGAATTTTCAAATGGCTTGAGCAAACCAAAGGTCAAGCCTTAGTTGAAATTACTGTACATCCACATAATGAGGCTGGATTAAGCACATGTCGCTCAATCATGGAACGTTGGGGCGGATTAGCAGTCGAAGGTTTCGTCGGCATTGAGGTCGATGGCAGAACCGTACCTCACATCTTACATCTGGTGCAGATTGACAAGGTGGTTGAATGAAGCCTGTTTGGCTTACCGTAGATAGTGACGACATTCGCCACCTACCGAAATCACAAGGTCATCCTACTCGCTCAAAAGGTGCAAGCCATCAAGGAACATCTCCTCAGATGGCAGAAGCTATGACTTCATTCAGGAAATGGTTGGATCGCACTCAAGTCACCATGACAATTTTCGTGATTGCAGACCAACTAGACGATGAGAGATTTACCACCTGGCTAAGGGAATTATTGGATTCCCACCCGCAAGTAACAATTGGTTGTCATGGTCTTACGCATCGGTGCTGGTCAGCATTTGGCCCTGATGAGGAAGGATTTCTCTCAGCATTGGTTGAAGCGGATGTGAAACTTCATGCATTTGCAGGCGACCAATGGCGGCCTTGGTTTAGAGCGCCTGCAGGATATCTTGCACCATGGATGGCTCCTATCATTGCTAAGGCTGGTTTTGAATTAGATTCCAGCGTCAACCCTTCATGGGTAGTTAGGCGTAAAGCAGGCCCATGGAAGGATTGGAATGCAGTGCAGAAAGCATTGAAGGATTCAGGATTAGTAAGTCGGCCATGGTTGTGCAGATTTTCGTTACCAACATGCGGGCCAGCATTGTCAATACCCCTACTTGGATGGAATGCTAGACGAGCATGGAAATCACTCGGTCCAGCTGTATTACCTGACGAAGCAGAGGCGACGGTGTATTGGCATATTCTCGATCATGGGCGCAAGGATGGAAAATGGGCCCCTCCACTCATGCTCTAGTTAGAACTCGCCACTCTCCGCCACCGTTTAGATAATCGGCTTTTCCAGATTCAACCAGGGTCCAACCTTCTGGAGTTCCAATGATATCTGGTGAAAGTACAATCCAATCAATGTGCTGCAATTCCCCTTCGAGGTGGCTTTTCCAGTCGGCTTCGTCACTACGCCAATGACCAGTGATGTTGTTTTCTTCAGCATCTAAAGGAGAATGGAAAGTGTAGAGCCAGTGCATTCCAAGCGTTGCATCAGAGACGAATAGGAAGTGTTCATTATCTTCTAATTCCATTGAATCCGCCGCTTCATCAGTCCACATGGTTTGGCCATGCATTCCGGCTAGAAGTGAAAGCGGTAGGATTAGAATAACGCCAGCAAACACCTTTTTGTCGGCCCAATTAATCTCGCCATTTATTCGCTTTACTAGCAGGAATGCCGGGATTGCTAGGATTGTGATATAGCGACCATTATTCCCCATTGTCACCATATGCCACGGCCAATCCGAATTCCAAAGAATCGATTCATACGCCCATAGAACTGCAACGTACATTGTGATTAAGCCAGCCAATCCGCCAATGATAAGGGAGAGTTCACTGGCCAGGCGATCTTCAGAATCCCCCATCTTTTCCCAAGTTGATTTGGCGAATGGCCACAATACCATTCCAAAGAATCCGTAGATTAGCACTACATCGATGAATGCGAATGGGAGAGCATAGAGAAATCGTCCTGGCTCATCCACAATAATGGAAGAGGTTCCTTGTCCGAGCAGACCGAGAAGAAGAATCAATCCTCCTCCACAAGCAAATCCAATTCCAAGCATCCTTCTTGGATTGAAAAATCGATTTGGAATTCTAGTTGAGAGAGCCATTACAATGATGAAAAGAAGAACAGGAATCAACATTGAATCTGCGGGTGAGGTTGTTTTTACAAATAAAATCAGGATTAGCGGGAGACCTACTATTGCTTTACGGAGCCATGAATTATTCTTTACAGAATCTAGCAATAAGAATGCCATTATTCCCATCAGTGAAGCAATCAATGGCTCATCATACCCCTTTCCAACTGAGTATATCAATGTCGGATGAAGGAGAACAAGTGCTCCGAATCCTTTGCCAATCATCGCTGCCATGAAGCCGAGAAAGATGATGAAAAATAATGAGAGAAGGTAATTGGATGATAGTGCCGCTGGGTTAGTTGCAACGATTGTAGAATCTTCCGGATTTGATGCTAAGGAGTCATCAAGCCGAGTATCGCCCCAATCTAATGCATAGCCGCCATCGACTTCGATATATGCTCCTTTTACGTGAGTATCGAGACCTCCTTCAGAACTAATCAACGCAATTAGGTTGACAACTAACGCAAACAAAATCAAAATTTGCCAGAAGCGTTCGGTATTCTCTTCGAACCACTTCATACCTGCTCGTACACACCGCGGGATTCAACCCTTCTGCCGTTATTGCATTCCAATAGTGGGATTCTGACCTTTGCGATTTCAACGGATTCGATAATCAGAATGAGAATAATGACGTTTGTCCACCGGACCTAACCAGCCCTACGCTCTCGAGTTGCTCAATTGCGTTGTTGAACCTCTTCTCACTAAATTGGCGCTCATCGACCAAGAATTTGCGCAAACCTTCGACATCGACGTCGCCTTGTAGTAAGTCTTCATTCGCGACTTCGACTACTGGGTGATTGTGAAATACAGCACGAATTTCATCGAGGCGATTTGGAATTTCCTTATCTTTCTCAGTACAAACCGCTTCGATTGTTCCATGTGCTTTGATTAATTTCAGCCCAGTCTTTGGACCGATTCCTTTGATTCCAGGATGGAAATCAGTTCCGATCATTATTGCAAGGTCGATTAATTGCTCTTTGGTAATTTCATTATCATCGAGGAGTTGTTTCAATTCGATACGTTGGGCGTGAATAATACGCCCCATTCTGCGACTTCCATCGGAAGAAAAGTTTCGGATTACAACTGGAGCGCCGTAAAGAAGCGCATCCCAGTCTTGGGTAGCTACTGCATCGAGTTGTCCATTTGCGGCCATGACTGCGGCTTGGGCTTCGCCTTCGGCTTTGGCACGAAATGCTGGGATCCCCATCAAGTGCAACATTTCCATACTTTCTTCGACCATTTCTGGAGTATATTTGACACAGCGTTGAGCCATTTTCTGCGCAGTGGAATAATCGCCAGCCGCCAGTGCAGCCTTCCACTGCTTTTCCGCTTCTTCTCGGCGTTCTCTTCGTGCCCCTATCTCCTCCGCTTTCAGTTCTGGGTGTTCACCATCAAAGATGAACACGGGCTTTACTCCCTTTGCAAGCATAGTGCTCGCTCTGGCAAGGAATCCCATGAGGTGAGCAACGACTTTGCCATTATCGGCTCGTAACGGCCCACCGTCGCCGGTGGGAGAGCGGTCACGTATTGTGGTGAGGAATTGAAATGCGAGGAGAAAACTGTCTATGCCAACTCTCTTTCCCGCCATTGCAGCCATGTTGGTATCTTCTGGGCTAGCGAGGTCACGCAGGTTGCAGCCCATGCGCGGTGCTAGCGTCGAGGGCACTTGAGTCTCACGCAAGGGTTGAATCACAGAATCTACCCCGGCCCAACATGGCAGTGATTGCTTTGCGCGGATGGCACCCCGCCGTAGCACGAGCGGAAGCCATTGCGATGTTCCCCGAAGCATGCCTTGTTCGGACACCAGCTCGTCGCTTACTCACCACTGATGATGATAGTGTGTGGACAAGGGCTCAGTATCTCTCAGGTACCGAGTGTGTTCTACTTGGTGGAGGCATCATGGAATGGACTTCAATTGAGGATTTACTTTCAGCCATAGATGTTGAGATGCATGAATCCATGGCAGTTGAATGTTGGAGACATGAGGGAAAATTACCTATTGGGACTAAAGAAGTTGAGAAGCAAGTCGGTGGATTATTTCACGATGTTTCATCAACTTTTGATTTAGATTCTCCAGTGAATAGATTCGGTGTTGTTCTCGATGCCTCTGCTGGATTAGTGGCATGGGGATGGATAGAAGGTCAAGGCCCAGGAAAGCAGGGTTGGTCAGCAATGAGAGCAAATAATCGCCCCTTTTTCAAACCGGTAAGTCTTGAGCCAAGACTGGCGAGAGCGGCAGTAAATATTGCCGCAGGACCTTCAACAGGGCATGTAGTAGATCCAATGTGTGGGACCGGAGGCATCCTCATTGAATCAGCGCTTTGCAACCGGCCAACACTTGGCATCGATAGCGACCCTGAGATGGTCGAGGGAGCAAAATCCAACTTAGAATGGGCTGATGTAAATGCGAAAGTCATTCGAGGAGATGCCACTCACTATTACTTTCCAGATGACTTATGCGCAGTAGTAGTAGACCCCCCATATGGTCGAAATTCTCAAGGTGAAGCTGAATTATTGGCTAATACATTGAGAAATATTCGCTCACAGCATAGCGATTGCGGCCTAGTTGTAATACTCCCAACTCTCCCTTCAGATGTAAACCTCGACGAGGAGATAGAATCTGAAACATCTCTTTTTGAGGAATGTGGATTCACTGTCCAGAAGGTGTTGGGAATTCCAATTCACAAATCACTTGCCCGAAAAATGGTCATTGCTTCAACTTCTCTTCAAGTTCGAGAAGCTTGATTGCATGCTCTTCTTCAGGAGTATCGAATTCATCTGTATGCGGGCATAAATCATCGAGTACAGCCTTATCACTTTCATCGAGGACATACGGATAGGATTGGCATCCATAGGGACGTCCATCGTAAACCGTGCAGATTCCAGGGGCAAATTTGTCATTTGAATTTGTTGCAAGGAATACACAAGCCTTGGTATCCTCATTATTGAGGAGCCTCCTGATGCCATCGTCTCCGATATAGCAAAACTTGTCTTCAGCTAGGCCAGAACGTCGAATCAATCTACGTGCTTCAGTCTTAGTTATCGGCATTGTAGTCTCTCGACAGCATACGCTACAACCATTGCGTACGCACGGGTCTGACTTGCCCATAGTAGGGCTAATAGCCCATCGTCTTTCAATCAGATGGTAGTGTCTTGACTGGATACTTAGTCAAGGTCTGCGCCATTCATCATCAATGGTAGAGCAACAATGCCAGAGCAGCATATTGCCTTGATTCCAACAAGAATTAATCCTAGACCTGCAAGGAACCCACCAGCTGCATCACCAGCATCAGAGCCATCTGTTACGCTAGCAGCAACTACGAAGGTGAAGATCAGTCCACTTAGAACAGAAATACCTACTGCTCCGAACCCCATCCAGATACCTTTCTTCTGATATTTGACTAGGAGAACTCCAGCATATGCGAAGAGTCCAGCGGAAACGATATCCAATGCGCCGGTAACCATCCATAGTGCTCCATCCCAATCACCGATAGCCATCAATCCACCAAGTACTCCCAATGCTCCGAGAATAATTGCGAGGATTCCGAATACTTTCGGACCACCGCTTTTTTCTTTTACAATTATCACTTGTTGTCCCATTGGGGCGGCTTGCCCCATCATTTGTGCTTCAGGTTGCATCAAAACCCCCTCGCCTTCACAACTTATCATAATATCGCCGACAATGTGTGCGGTATGTATTACAATTATTCCATTTTATGTTAGCCAATTTTCTAATTGTCTTCAATGATTTACTTCAAGAAGGAGAGGCATGTCGGCGCGTTAGGGCAATTAGGGTAGCCTGGATATCCTGGCGGGCTTCGAACCCGTCGACGCGGGTTCAAATCCTGCATTGCCCGCCTTGTAATGCTATGAGTTGTAAACGGCAGTCAAATTGCCGTTGAACTTCCTTCACAGTGTTCAGTCCAGTGCTTTGACTGCATTACCCGCTTTCAAGCTGTGTGAATGTGGACACGTTCATCGCCCCATTTTACTTCTGTAGGATTGCCGAATCTGCTTAGATCAAATTCGGCTAGAAGTGGCTCTACATGTTCAACATCAGCCTGGACCAAAATAAATTCATCAACTAATCCTTCATTTAGAAAATGGTTGATTGTTGTAGGGCCACCTTCGACTAGTAGGCGTTGAATTTCCATATCTCCCATCATGTCCAGCATCGAAGGAAGTCCTCTGAATCCTTCTTCGAGTAGAACAGTATCTCCACCATCAGTCAATAATTTGCAGTCGACGGGGCATCGTCCATTGGGGTCAATAATGAAGCGTAAAG